>RCMY010002141.1_pt1 | contig 17945 bp, 17 predicted proteins | sample 2041341 | NCBI WGS metagenome assembly RCMY01 (sample SAMN09708234, study PRJNA481090) | Marine sediment metagenome, whole genome shotgun sequencing project. | reverse complement strand
CGAACAGGCGATACTGCGCGATCACTTTATGGCGTGGCACTGTCATGTGCGCCAATATGCCGCGCGGCATGAGGAGGGTAGGCCGTCAAGCGGCATGCGGCCGCGGCTGTTCATCTCCGGTCAAGAGTTGACGCGCATTACAGTGTTAATCAACCGGCGCGAGCCGCGTGAGGTGACCGGAGAGTTTCGGCACATGGTCTTGCGCACGGTGGATCCTGCCGAGCAATTCAAAGCCGCCGTGCGCATGCTGTCGGAGCTTTATTATCAGCGGCCGCGAGACTTTTCAGATGTCACGACCGCCTTGTTTAACGCGGGTTCAGCTATGGTCAGTCAGTTAGTGGCGGTCGGGCGGTGTGAACTCGAATTCGACTTTCAAAATCAGTACTACCGCATTCCCTGTGCGGTGCAGCGGCTGGACGAGCCGGATCCAGCCTACCAGGCAACTTACTGGCACAATCGCTTGTTTAATCGAGCGATGCCACCGGGCGTGCAGGTGCTGGCTTTTACGCCTGATTGGGCGTATGCGACGGCAAACCCGCTGCCTAACTTGCTGGCCAGTGACCGGCAAACTTGATACTTCCGCGCGTGGTAGTTAAGAAAGTGTGAAGAAAGTAGAAAAAGTGGAGAGGCTGGCGAATCATTCCAGTGGCGAGTGTCTTTGTGGTGCCGTGCGGTTTGAAGTCAGTGGTCCATTACGCGACGTAGTCAATTGCCATTGCGGTTTGTGCCGCCGCTGGCACGGCCATTTTGCTGCCTACACAGCGACAGCACTGGAAGCACTGCGAATCATCGACGAAGAACAACTGCTGGGCTGGTATCGTTGTCCAGGCAACGAAGCGCGCCGAGGGTTTTGCACGCGCTGCGGCTCCAGTCTTTTCTGGCAGCGTGATCATTTACAAACCATCAGTATTGCTGCCGGCAGCTTGAATACGCCAACCGGTTTGGTTTCCAGCACAGACATATTTGTAGCCGACAAAGGCGACTATTATTTGCTCGGCAACGGACTCGAACAACGGGCCAGGGGATTAGCGAATGATACTCACAGTTAGCAGTCTTAATTCGCTGTCTACCTTCAAAGGGGTATCTCCACGCCGCGCTTGAGTATTACCGATGACGTATATTTTTACTAAGGAATTACCGTTAAGCTTGGTTCGTAAATCAGGTTTAAGCCATTTAATTGGCGGCGGGCTTTAATACTGGCTGGTTTTATACAGCCCCCCACATACACGACCAAGGTCACCTGGCTCTCACGAGCTGACAATACAGGGCAAGAACATGGCAAAACATCTCACCGATCTCGATATCGCACAAGCCGCCGACATGGCACCGCTGTCAGAAACTGCAACGAAGCTGGGTATCGCGGCCGAGCATTTGATTCCTTACGGCACTGACAAGGCAAAGATCAAGTATGACTTTTTGAATCAATTGGCCGATAAACCCGACGGGAAACTCATACTGGTCACGGCAATCTCTCCAACTCCTGCCGGTGAGGGTAAAACGACCACATCAGTCGGGCTCAGTGACGGGCTCAACCATCTGGGCCATAAGTCCATAGTCTGTTTGAGAGAGCCCAGTCTGGGCCCTTGTTTCGGTATGAAAGGCGGCGCGGCTGGCGGTGGCTACGCTCAAGTGGTGCCAATGACCGAAATCAATCTCCACTTTACCGGTGACTTTCACGCGATTGGTGCCGCGCATAACTTACTAGCGGCCCTGATCGACAATCACATTCATTGGGAAAATGAGCTCAATATCGATCCACGCCGCATTACCTGGCGCCGGGTCGTCGATATGAATGACCGCAACCTACGCGACATCACCACCGGTCTTGGTGGGCGTGGCAACGGTGTCATTTGCCAGGCTGGTTTTGATATTACCGTCGCCTCGGAGATCATGGCCGTATTCTGCCTGGCGCAGAGTCTGGATGAATTGCGCGAAAAAATAGGCAATATCGTGATCGGCCAGACGCGCGACCGCGAACCGGTCTGCGTCAGTCAGCTCAAGGCGGAAGGTGCTATGACGGCGCTGCTACGCGACGCGTTCCAGCCGAATTTGGTGCAAACGCTGGAGCACAATCCGGCGTTGATGCATGGCGGACCATTCGCCAATATCGCGCACGGCTGTAATTCCGTGATGGCGACAAAAACTGCGTTGAAGCTTGCTGACTACGTGGTAACGGAAGCCGGATTTGGCGCCGACCTGGGAGCCGAGAAATTCTTCGATATCAAATGCCGCAAGGCAAACCTGCACCCGGACGCCGTGGTTCTGGTCGCAACAACGCGGGCGCTGAAGATGCATGGTGGCGTTCCCAAAACCGAACTGAAAGGTGAAAACGTCGACGCTGTTAAGGCTGGCTGTGAAAACCTTGGGCGGCATATCCGCAATATCGGCCAATTTGGCGTGCCGGTGACCGTTGCAATTAACCACTTTGTTGATGACACCGACGCGGAACTGGCTGCCATTAGTGAGTATTGCGCCGGCTTCGACGTGCAGTGCGTCGTAGCGTCACATTGGGCAGATGGCGGCAAAGGCGCGGCGAAGCTTGCCGAGCAAGTCGTCAGTATGATGGAGACGCACCAATCGCAGTTTCGTACCTTGTACGATGACAGCATGAGCCTGTGGGCGAAAGTCCAGCATATCGCGCGAACCATCTATGGTGCGGAAGACATCATCGCCGACCAAAAGGTGCGCACGCAGTTCAAACAGTTCGAAGAAGCGGGCTACGGCCATTACCCGGTGTGTATGGCGAAAACGCAATACAGCTTTTCGACCGACCCGACCCTACTTGGAGCGCCGACGGGTCACGAAGTGCCGATTCGGGAGATTCGCCTGGCGGCTGGTGCTGAGTTTATTGTCGTCATCTGTGGCGACATCATGACCATGCCAGGATTGCCACGGCAACCGGCTTCGGAGGGCATGGGTGTCGACGAGCAAAAACGTATCACGGGCTTGTTTTAATTCGTCTGCAAGATGACAACATTGTTGTTCCCGCGTGGGAATAACCAAACCAGTGGTTTCCGGGTTCGCGTCCGGTAGCCCGACGGCGAGAGGGGATTATGGCGAAACAAACAATCACGCTGACCGATGTGACCAACCAAACGGTCAAAACGATTCGCGAAATCGCCCATGCCGATGCCGCCAGGCCGGGCGCGCTGCTGCCAATATTGCACGCAGTGCAGGATGAGTTTGGTTATCTTCCCGAGGAAACCGTCGCAACGGTTGCCGACGTGCTGAATTTATCCCGCGCTGAAGTGCATGGCGTAGTTAGTTTTTACCATTTGTTTCGCCGCACGGCGCCGGGAGAACACACCTTGTATCTGTGCCGGGCGGAAGCCTGCCAGTCGATGGGCGGCAACGGTTTGGTTGAACATGCGAAAAAGACTCTCGGCGTCGACTTTCACGAAACCACGAAAGACGGTCGCTTCAGTCTCGAACCCATTTATTGTCTCGGTAACTGTGCCTGTGCCCCCGCCGTTATGATCGACGAAACGGTACACGGGCGCGTTACCCCAGAGAGGTTTACCGAACTTGTCGACTAATGCGTTAACCATTCACGTGGCGGCCGATACCACGGCCCGCTCAATCGGTGCCGATGCCGTTGCCGCCGCGGTTGAGTCATATGCCGCCTCGAATAGCATCGCCATCGAGCTCAGGCGGCCTGGCTCGCGCGGCCTGTATTGGCTTGAGCCCATGCTGGAAGTGACGACGGATGAAGGCCGGGTGGCCTTTGGCCCCGTCACCCCGGCTGACATCGATTCCATTCTGACGGCCGATGGTTCGCTGTCGACGGATCACGCGACCTATCTTGGGCTAACCGAAGACATCGATCTGTTGGCGCGTCAGGACCGGTTGACCTTCGCTCGCGTTGGCGTCATCGAACCGCTGGCGCTTGACCAGTATTGTGAACACGGCGGCTTTGACGGTTTGAGCAAGGCGCTGCAACTTAGTTCGCAAGAAATCGTCGATGCCGTCAAGGAGTCCGGTCTGCGTGGCCGTGGTGGCGCTGCTTTTCCCACTGGAATCAAATGGCAAACAGTACTGGATACTGAGGCCAGCCAGAAATACATCGTCTGCAATGCCGATGAGGGCGATTCAGGTACGTTTGCCGATCGCATGATCATGGAAAGTGACCCCTTCGTGCTGATCGAGGGCATGACTATTGCGGCGCTTGCCACTGGCGCCACGCACGGTTACATCTACACACGCGCTGAATATCCGCAGGCGATAAAAACGCTAAACGCCGCGATCGCGATAGCGCAACAGGAAAATTATCTGGGCAAGGACATCCAGGGCAGCGGCAAACAGTTTGAAATTGAGGTGCGCGAGGCAGCAGGTGCCTACATTTGCGGCGAAGAGACATCGCTGCTGGAAAGCCTCGAGGGCAAACGGGGAATGATTCGATTCCGCCCACCGCTGCCCGCGATCAAAGGCCTGTTTGGCCAACCAACAGTTGTCAACAATGTGATCAGCCTGGCCAGCGTGCCCATCATAATGGGCAAAGGCGCTGACTATTATCGTGACTACGGTGTGGGTAGATCGCGCGGCACGCTGACCATTCAATTGGCCGGTAACTCGAAACGCGCCGGTTTATATGAATTGCCTTTCGGCGTGACGTTGAGAGAAGTATTGTACGATATTGGTGATGGCACGATCAGCGGCCGACCAATACGCGCGGTACAAGCGGGCGGCCCCTTAGGCGCGTTTGTGCCGGAGGCGCATTTCGACACGCCGCTGGACTACGAGGCATTCAAGGAAGTTGGTGCCATGATTGGTCACGGCGGTCTGGTCGTGTTCGATGACACAGCCGACATGGGCGAACTGGCGCGCTTTGCGATGGAGTTCTGCGCCATCGAATCCTGCGGCAAATGCACCCCCTGCCGCATTGGCGCCGTGAGGGGTACCGAAGTCATTGATCGCATCAGAGATGACGACAACGACGACGACAGCAAGGAAGCCAATCGCGTCTTGCTGCACGACCTGTGCGATACTATGGTCGACGGCTCGTTGTGTGCACTGGGCGGTATGGCGCCGTTCCCGGTACTCAGCGTGCTGAAACATTTTCCCGAAGAATTGTGACTACATTGTGACGACGGTGAATCAGATGACTGCGCAAAACATGGTTGGCTCATGGCAACCTTACCAACGACCGGCGGATTACGGTACACCGCAAGTCAATTCAGACACACAGGTAACCCTCTCTATTGATGGTGTAGAAGTCAGCGTGCCGGAGGGGACTTCGGTGATGCGTGCGGCGACACGGGTCGGCGTGACGATACCAAGACTATGCGCGACCGATTCATTGGAGGCCTTTGGTTCTTGCCGCCTTTGTCTGGTCGAAATTGAAGGCCGCAACGGCTTGCCGGCAGCGTGTACAACGCTGGTCGAAGAGGGCATGCAGGTAGTGACCCACACCGACCGTGTCACCAAACTGCGGCGTAATGTCATGGAGCTGTATATCTCCGACCATCCGCCGGAAAGTATCACCAGCCCCAAAAACGGCGATAGCGAATTGCTGGATATGGTCGGTGCCGTCGGGCTGCGCGAGGTGCGCTACGGCTACCAGGGCGCGAATCATTTTGCCGACGAGAAAGACGAAAGCAATCCTTATTTCACCTTTGATCCCACTGAGTGCATCGTCTGTTCGCGCTGCGTGCGCGCTTGTGAAGACATTCAGGGAACCTATGCGCTGACGATAGACGGGCGTGGTTTCGACTCAAAAGTGGTCTGCAGCCAGGACGAGGGTTTCCTCGCTTCCGAATGTGTCTCCTGTGGTGCCTGCGTGCAGGCGTGCCCGACGGCAGCGCTGACCGAGAAGTCTTTGATCAACATGGGTCAACCGGAACATACCGAGATCACCACCTGCGCGTACTGCGGAGTGGGTTGCTCGTTCCGCGCCGAAATGCAGGGCACCAAAGTCGTGCGCATGGTGCCGAATAAAGACGGGCAGGCTAATCATGGTCACTCCTGTGTTAAGGGTCGGTTTGCCTATGGCTATGCGACCCATGCCGACCGCATTACCAAACCGATGATTCGTGATTCCATTCAGGACCCCTGGCAGGAAGTCAGTTGGGACGAAGCAATTCAGTTTGCCGCGAAGCGACTGCGCGAAGTTCAACAAAAATACGGCAAACTCTCGATAGGCGGCATCACGTCGTCACGCTGCACCAACGAAGAAACCTACCTTGTGCAAAAAATGGTGCGCGCTGCGTTTGGTAACAATAACGTCGATACCTGTGCCCGCGTCTGTCACTCGCCCACCGGCTATGGCTTGAAAACCACGCTGGGCGAATCAGCCGGTACGCAGACCTTTGACTCGGTGATGAAGGCCGACACTATTTTAGTGATTGGTGCCAACCCGACGGCGGCACACCCAGTATTCGCGTCGCAAATGAAACGCCGTCTGCGTCAGGGCGCAAATTTGATCGTTGTCGACCCGCGTGCCATCGAACTGGTGCGCTCGCCGCACATAGCAGCAGACCACCACCTGCAATTACTGCCGGGCACCAACGTCGCCCTCATCAATTCCCTGGCCTACGTTGTCGTAACGGAAGGGCTGGAGGACAAAGAGTTTATTGCCGCCCGCTGCGAGCCGGAGCCTTACGAAGTGTGGCGAGAATTTATCTTGCAGGATGAGAATTCGCCTGAAGCCTTGGAGAAAGTGACCGGTGTTCCCGCCGATCAGGTTCGCCAGGCGGCAAGACTGTATGCCAACGCTAAAAACGGCGCAATCTACTATGGCCTGGGTGTCACCGAACATAGTCAAGGCTCGAGCATGGTGCTGGGCATTGCCAATCTGGCCATGGCCACCGGTAACCTGGGCCGTGAAGGCACTGGCGTCAACCCCCTGCGCGGACAAAATAATGTGCAGGGTTCCTGCGATATGGGGTCATTCCCGAATGAGTTGCCTGGCTATCGCCAGGTCACAGATACCACCGTGAGAAAGCAGTTCGAAGACAAATGGGGCGTGGAGCTCATGTCTGAACCGGGTTACCGCATTCCCAATATGTTCGACGCGGCAGTAAACGGCGAATTCAAAGCCTTATACGTTCAGGGCGAAGACGTAGCGCAGTCCGACCCCGACACGCAACACGTTGAAAAGGCACTGTCGTCGCTGGAATGCATGATAGTGCAGGATATTTTCCTGAATGAGACGGCGAAATTTGCGCATGTGTTTTTACCGGGTTCGTCGTTCCTGGAAAAGAACGGCACCTTTACCAATGCCGAGCGGCGTATTTCACCGGTGCGCAAAGTCATGCCGCCACTGGCCGGCATGGAAGACTGGGAAGTCACCATGGCCTTGTCCAATGCGCTGGGTTATCCGATGAACTATACCCATCCGCGTGAAATCATGGATGAAATTGCCGAGCTGACGCCCACGTTTGCCGGCGTTAGTTACGATCTTATCGACAAACAAGGCAGCATCCAGTGGCCATGCAACGCTGAAACACCCACCGGCACGCCGACAATGCACGTCGATGCGTTCGTGCGCGGCAAAGGATTTTTCGCGCCCACTCAGTATATTGCTACGGAGGAGCGGACGACACGCAAATATCCCCTGTTGCTGACGACCGGTCGCATTCTCTCCCAATACAACGTTGGCGCACAAACCAGGCGCACACCCAATTCAGATTGGCATGGCGAAGATCGACTTGAGCTACACCCATCGGATGCCGAATTACGCGGTATCAGAGGCGGCGATTGGGTCGGCGTGAAAAGCCGGGCCGGTGAAATCGTGCTGCGCGCATTGGTCACCGAACGTGTGCAACCCGGCGTCGTTTACACCACGTTCCACCACCCCTCGACCGGCGCTAACGTGGTGACTACCGACAATTCAGATTGGGCGACCAACTGCCCGGAGTACAAAGTGACCGCCGTGCAAGCTTATCCGGTGACGGAACCTTCAAAATGGCAACAAGAGTTTAGCGCGTTTGATAAGCAGCAGAAAGAATTGTTGCAGTCCGCCCGCGACGCCGATAGCGCCACGGTGGAATAGAAATCATGGCGATAATAGGCATCAAAAAACTGATTGGCATGGCGGAGCAGATAGCCACCAATATTTCGATCAGCAAAGACCCTGACGTTGTTGCCGGGGCGACCGCTGCGCACCTGAAGAAATTTTGGGATCCGCGGCTGTTGACAGAGTTCGTCACCGAGGCCGAGGGCAGCGGTGTTGAACTGAGCGCGGTAGTGGCGGCGACGTTGGAGAAATTAAAGTGAGGGCTAGCCTCAGCGTTGATTCGCTGATTTAGATCAGTACGTGAAAACGTAAACGCCGAGGGATTCCATTGTGCGCCATTAGGCGTTGCCTTACAGGGGTATTGGATACTAAAGCGGCAGCTGAATTTTTAACTCTAGTAGGTAGTGGAGGTTTTTGATGTGCGGTATTGTTGGGCTTTATCTTAAAAATCCTGAGCTTGAAAAAAGCCTGGGTGCGCTGTTAGCGCCGATGCTCGTGGAAATGACGGAGCGTGGTCCCGATAGCGCAGGTATCGCTATTTATGGAAAATCAGCGCCAGCGGGCATGGTGCGAGTCACCGTGCTGTCAACCGACCATGAATATCCATGGGAAAAATTTAGTAAGGAAATACGCGAGCTGTGGGGTGATTCGTCGCAGATTGAACTCAACAGCAATCATGCTGTTTTGATTTTGAGAGCTGATGCAAAGACCGTGCAGCGGTGGTTGCATAATGCTCATCCCGAGCTGTATATGACCAGTTCCGGTACCAATATCACCATATATAAGGAAATGGGTCTGCCCAAGGATGTGATTTCGAGATTCGGTATCGAATCCATGCAGGGCAGCCATGCGCTGGGCCATACCCGTATGGCGACTGAAAGTGCGGTGACCACGTCGGCGTCACACCCCTTCTCAACGGGTGAAGACCTGTGCCTGGTGCACAATGGTTCGCTATCCAACCATAACCGTCTGCGTCGCACCCTGGAATATCACGGGGTTGATTTTCAGACCGATAACGACAGCGAAGTCGCAGCGGGCTATTTGACCTGGAAGCTACAGAGCGGCTTCACACTCGAACAAGCACTGGAAGCCGGGTTTGAAGATTTGGATGGGTTTTATACGTTTGCCATAGGTACGCATGATGGTTTTGCCGTGGTAAAAGACCCAATAGGTGCCAAGCCTGCCATTTTGGCGGAGACCGACGATTGGGTGGCGATGGCCTCCGAATTCCGTGCGATTGCCGTTTTGCCCGGTGTTGAAAAGGCCCGCATCTGGGAGCCGGATCCGGCGCGTGTTTACAGTTGGCAGAAGAAGGCCGCGTAATGCGGCGCGCACCGTTATTTTGCACGCTTGGATTTTCTCCCTGGAGGGGCAAAAGTGAAGAAATTTGATCTGGAAGAATGCAGCGTTCGTGACATCAACGCCTTTCTGCACAATCTTGATGACGCGGGCGGCGAAACCACGTTCGAAGTGGACAACCCAAAAGGCAAGCATAATATTGCGGTGGGTGTTGATGGGGAAATAGACGTCACCGTCAACGGCCATGCAGGGCATTACGTTGGCGGCATGAACAAACATGCGAATATCACGGTCACGGGTAATGCCGGCTCTGGAACGGCCGAAAACATCATGTCCGGCGTAGTTCGAGTAAAAGGCAATTCCTCGCAATACGCCGGTGCAACTGGTCGCGGTGGCTTGCTGGTGGTCGAAGGCAATGCCGCCGCCCGTTGTGGTATCTCCATGAAAGGCGTTGACATCGTTGTAGGTGGCGACGTTGGCCACATGTGCGCCTTTTTAGGACAATCGGGTAATGTGGTGATCTGTGGTGACGCCGGTGATGCCATGGGCGACTCGATTTTCGAACTGAATATTTTCGTCCAGGGTAAGGTCAAAAGCCTGGGTCATGATTGTGAGGAAAAGGAGATGGGTGCGGAACAATTGGCAAAGCTTACCGAACTGCTGGACAAGGCCCAAATTGATGCTGACCCAAACAAATTCAAAGTCTATGGCCCGCAGAGATCGCTGTATAACTTCAAGATCGATAATGCTCATTTGTAAAAAATACTTACCAACAAGAGTGCGCTTCACTTGTGGAGCGCGAACCATCTATTTAATACCGAATGAGGTAGAAAAATGACCGATTCGAGTGGTAGTAAACCATTAGCACCATTACAGGAATCTCATACCTGGAATAGGCACACCATCCAGGAAATACAGCGCGCGGCTACCGAGGGGATCTACAGTATTCGTGGCGGTGGCGCAAAGCGCAGCGTACCGCATTTCGATGATCTATTGTTCCTCGGTGCCAGCATGTCACGCTATCCGCTTGAGGGGTATCGTGAGAAGTGCGATACCGATGTGACCCTCGGCACCCGTTTCGCGAAAAATCCAATACACCTGGATATCCCGATTACCATCGCCGGCATGAGTTTTGGCGCGCTGTCAGCCAATGCTAAAGATGCGCTTGGCAAAGGTGCGGCGGCGATGGGAACATCGACCACCACAGGTGATGGGGGTATGACCGAGGAAGAGAGGGCATCCTCCAAGACACTCGTCTATCAGATGTTGCCATCGCGCTATGGGATGAACCCTGACGACTTGCGCAAGGCCGATGCTATAGAGGTCGTTTGTGGCCAGGGTGCCAAACCGGGTGGGGGAGGCATGTTGCTGGGTTTTAAAATCAGTGACCGTGTCGCACAAATGCGCACCTTGCCGAAGGGCATCGATCAGCGTAGTGCCTGCCGCCATCCGGACTGGACCGGTCCGGACGATCTGGAAATAAAGATCGCTGAAATACGCGAAATTACCGACTGGAAAGTTCCGGTTTACGTCAAGGTCGGCGCAACGCGTGTTAAGTATGATGTGCAGTTAGCATGCAAGGCCGGTGCCGATGTTATCGTCGTGGACGGTATGCAGGGCGGTACCGCAGCTACCCAGGATATGTTTATGGAGCATGTGGGCATTCCCACCCTGCCGGCAGTTCGCATTGCGGTTGACGCGCTAAAAGACATGGGCATGCACCGCAAAGTTCAGCTCATCGTCTCGGGGGGTATTCGCAATGGTGCGGACGTCGCCAAGTGCATGGCGCTGGGCGCGGATGCGACGTCGATAGGCATGGCGGCCATGTACGCCCTGGGCTGCAATTCTCCAAAGTACGACGAGGAATATAAAAAATTGGGATCGGCAGCCGGCTATTATGACGCCTATCACATAGGCCAATGCCCGGCGGGAATCTCGACTCAGGATCCGGAATTAGCCAAAAGATTTGACCCTGAGCTAGGCGGGCGCCGCATTAAAAATTTGCTGCAAACGATGGTACTTGAAGCTCAAACCTTGGCACGCGCCTGCGGCAAATCGCATTTGCACAACCTGGAAGCTGAAGATTTAGTCGCCTTAACTGTCGAAGCGGCGGCTATGGCGAAGGTTCCGTTGGCCGGCACCGATTGGGTGCCTGGCAGATCGGGCTACTAGGCGGTATTAAAAGCAGAGTATGTACTCGCAGTCTTGGATTTGAATAACGAATAAAATCTTTCCCTCTCCCTGTAAGCTACGGGTCGGGCAATTAATTATAGGAGATAAGTATGCCAACCAAATTGGAAGCCGCCGCAAAAGAAAAAGGAATTGAATACTTCCTGATTAGTTTTGTCGACATCATGGGTAAACTACGCTCTAAAATGGTACCGGCCCGGGCGATTGGTCCGATGGAAAAGGACGGTGCGGGGTTCGCCGGCTTCGCGGCCTGGTTGAATATAAGCCCGGCCGATGGCGATACCATGGCAATTCCCGATCCCTCCAGCCTGATCCAAATACCGTGGCGGCCTGAGGTAGGTTGGCTGGCTGCCGATCTGTACATGGACGGTGAGCCGGTAGAAGCGTCGCCCAGGGTCGCCTTGAAGAAGCAGTTGGCCAAGGCGGAGAAACTTGGCTACCGCATGAAAACAGGTGTCGAGTGTGAGTTTTTTCTGATAAGCCCGGACGGTAAGGCGCTGGCGGACAGCTTCGATAGCGATGCCAAACCTTGCTACGATCAACACGCCTTGATGCGCCAATACCCGTTCGCCAAAGAGATGTGTGATTCGATGCTGAAAATGGGTTTCAGCCCTTATCAGCTCGACCATGAAGATGCCAACGGCCAGTACGAAATGAACTGGGACTACGACGATGCCCTGCTGACCGCCGACCGCCATGTGTTCTTCAAGTACATGACCCGGGAGTTAGCAGAAAGGCATGGTATGCGCGCGACGTATATGCCCAAGCCGTTCTCTGATCGCACCGGCAGTGGCTGCCACGCGCACATGTCTATCTGGGACAACACGGGCAAGAAAAACCTGTTCGCAAACAAAAAAGATGATTTGGGACTGTCGCCGCTGGCCTACGATTTCCTTGGCGGCGTGATGCACAACACCCGCGCTCTGACGGCCATATTCAATCCTACCGTCAACAGTTACAAACGCATTAAGTCCGGGCGGGTCAGCTCGGGTTGCACCTATGCACCGACGACCATTACCTACGGCGGCAACAATCGTACTCATATGATTCGGGTGCCGTCAGGAGGGCGCTTCGAATTGCGCTTGATGGACGGAGCCTGCAACCCCTATCTCCTGCAGGCCGGAATGCTGGCCGCCGGGCTGGATGGGGTAGAGCAAAAGCGAGATCCCGGTGAACCCTTACATATCAACATGTATGAAGAAGGGCAGAATATAAAATCATCCAACAAATTACCGACTGATCTACCCTCGGCACTCGACTTGTTAGATAAAAGCAAGGTGATACGTGCGGCATTGGGCGACGAGCTGATCGATACCTTTGTCAGATTCAAAACAGCCGAGTGGGATGAGTACGCTTGCCATCTGACTGAGTGGGAGCTACAAAACACACTTGATTGCTAATTACCCCTTCCAGGATATGGGCCAAACGTAATACGTTCAACCGACGGCTATTCTAATCCATCAGGATAACGACGAGTAATCATAATGACTAATAAACCAGTAGATGAGAAGCGTATCGAGAAGATGTATCGCGGTGATCGATTGATGGCCGTTATTTTTGTCGTTGCGTTATGGCTCGCTTATTTCTTCGTCTATTTTCAAATAGATAGATACATTCAAATACCAGGTGTGCGTTACTTGCTACTGACATTTGGCGCCTTGGTGCTGCTCTTCAACACATCGTCTGTGGTGTCCATGATCCGCCACTTTGCGGAAGACAAGCACTTCATCTACGACAGTGATATTCGCCATCTTGATGAGATGAAAGAGAAAGCAGGAAAGTAGTACTATTTTTGTCGCTACCTAATTTATAGATAAATAAAGAGAGGGGAATTGACGATGGCAAAACAAATATACAAGCCGCCAGTGCAAGGCAAAGCGGGTATGGTCTTCGACTCAATTTTTTTGTTGGCATTGGTATACGTTGCCCTGTTGCTGCCGTTGGTGGTTGATTTTAGCGGCGAGGAAGCGAGTGCTGAAGTGACTGAGGAAGTACAGGCCCCAACCTGGGAATCGTTGGGACAAAACAAAGTCATGCAGGAACAATGGGAAAAACTCGGCATAAAAGTCGAAGACGCCGCAGCCATTATTAACGATAAGTTCGATTATACCATTGAGCCGGTCTCTCTGATCGGTACAGCACTGGTGCTCATTGGTTATTTTGTGTTTATGCTGCGGATCTCTGATAAGGAATACCGTGAAGTAATTGCTGAGAAATTTGACACGGATTAGTCATCGAATGACTACCTGATAAATAGGCAGGCTTTCAAGAAACGATCGCTAAAGATTATAAAGAAGCTAAATCGAGGAGGCGTTTTTATGGATATGTGGGACATTCTAAGCTATGCGGCATGGGGTATTTCAGCTCTGCTGTTGTTGTATATTGTGTTTGACGCAATTACTGTGAGTTTGAAATTCGATGAAGAGTTTTTGCTGAGTTCTCGCGAAGGCACCGACGACCTAATAGACCAGAAAGCTAACGATAAAGGGAACGGTGATGGCTGAACAACAAACGGCAGCTGCAGGAGAAGAGGGAGAGCGGGAACACATTGGGCTACTCAAAGTACTCGGGCCGATCCACGTCTGGGCGCTGGGAGTAGGTATTGTATTGGTCGGCGAATTCATGGGCTGGAACTTTTCGGTCGCTAAAGGTGGCGCCTTTGGTGCATTACTCGCCTGTTGGATCATCGGATTACTGTATACCTGTGTGGCGATGATCGACTCCGAGGTGACATCCACGGTGGCTGCCGCAGGCGGCCAATATGCCCAGGCCAAACATATTGTTGGGCCACTGATGGCGTTCAATGTTGGTCTTTACCTCGTCATGGCGTATACCATGCTGGAGGCCGCCGACGCGCTGATTGTGGGCGACTTAATGGTCGCCGTTGCCGGGCAATATGGTCATCCGGACCTCGACCCAAGGCCCTTTGTCATGCTCACGATCGCGTTTCTGGCCTGGCTCAATTACCGTGGTGTGTTCATGACGCTTAGCCTTAACTTTGTCATCACGGCAGTGGCTTTCGTGTCTATTCTAGCATTGCTGATTGGTGTACAGCCCTGGAATCCTGGTGCGATATTGAAGCACAACGACTTATTAACTGAACTTCCGTATGGCTGGATTGGGGTAGTTGCGTCCCTGCAATTTGGTATGTGGTATTACCTGGGTATTGAAGGCACCTGTCAGGCAGCTGAAGAGACCCGCTCGGCAGGGCGCTCCATTCCATTGGGTACCTTGTCTGGCATGATCACGCTGCTGATCGCCGCTTCGCTGACCTGGTTTATTTCGTCGGGATTGATGCCGTGGGAGTATCTCGGCCAGGCAGCAACACCGCTTTACGATGCCTCGCGCCTGGTTGACAGCGCATTTTTGCAGGTATTCCTGTTTATAGGCACATTATTTGCTGCCGTTGCATCGGCCAATGGTTGTATCAACGATGCCGCCCGGGCCTGGTTTTCGATGGGCCGTGATCGATATATGCCGTATTGGTTCGGCGCGATCCATCCGCGTTATCGCACGCCCTTTCGTTCGATTGTATTCCTTGTGCCGATTGCTGTTTCATTTGCCTTCACCAATCTGCTCGATCAGGTCGTTACTTTCTCCATCCTGTCCGGGCTGTTGGGTTATACATTCATGTCATTCAATGTTATGAAATTCCGTAAACAATGGCCCCTCGACACGATCAAACGGGGTTATATTCATCCGTTTCATCCGCTACCAGCGATCATTTTGTTGTCGCTATGCAGTCTTACCTTTTTCGCCACCTATTTAGGTTACGGAGCTTCGCTGTTGTCAATCCTGGCTTTTTATATCGTGATTTCACTGTGGTTTGTTTTTCACCGCTATAAATATGTCAAACGAGGGGATCAATTCACCATGCCGTGGCCACGGCCGCGCGGATATTAGGGAGAACTAAGATAGACAATATCAGTAAAATCTTGTGCGCCGTTGACGGTTCACGTTCGTCCGATAAGGCGGTCGATTACGCTATCGGTTTCGCCAAGGCAATTGGCGCATCTGTCACTTTTGTTACGGTTAATACGGTATCGAATAAGGATATAGCCGAGCATTATACGACTTTCAATTCGTTGGTCGCGGGTGTTGCTGACGCTCAGTTACACAACGTCATCAAACACGCATCCACGCAAGCGGAGAAGGCAGGCCTGACGCAAACTGACTTTGTGATTCTGCATGGCCGTGAGATCGCCAAAACGCTTATCAAATTCGCAGAAGCCAAAAAATATGATCAGATAGTGTGCGGTTCGGTGGGCCTTACCGGCATCAGTCGCTTGCTGATCGGTTCCGTGGCCGAAAGAATTGTGCAGTTAGCGCATTGCCCCGTAGTCATAGTGCGTTAAAGTAGATTATTAATCTGACTGGTGGAATCTATTTACTGTTCGCGGTAGTTGTCGTGGCGCTGGGGTATCAACACCTCAGCCACCGCCGTCGGGTCAAGCGGCGACGTGGCGCCGCATTCGATGCCTGCCTAAGCCGCTTCGAGCAGTATCAAATCACGCAGGACGACGTCGATTTTCCTGAACTACGTGGCCGTTACCAGGGTTATGAAATAGTTCTCAAACTGGTGGCTGATAACATAGGCTATCGCAAAATACCCAGTCTATGGCTGTTGGCGACGGTGAAATCACCCGTTCCTTATAAGGGAATACTGGATTTTTTGGTGCGACCGCAGAACATCGAGTTTTTTTCACCTTATATCCGCCTGGAGCACGATTTACCGATTCCCGTGGGCTGGCCGACACACGCACTGTTACGTAGTGACGACCCTGATCAAGCGCCGCCCTTGCATTTACTTGACGATGCCGTGGCCTTGTTCGATGAAGCAAAGATGAAAGAATTACTGATCTCTCCCAGAGGGGTCAGGCTGGTGTGTCAGGTAGACCAGGCAAAACGCAGTGAATATCTGGTGCTGCGGTCGCTGGACTTTGAGAACAGCAGTCTCGATCCGGAGCTTGTTTGCATGCTGCTGGATAATATAATTCTCATCCATTCGCAGTTGAATTCTGCGACTAGTAACAGCGAACCGTGTGCCGCCTCGTTGGAGTAAAGTAGAGCTTACTCAGAGCCCAAGACTATGAAGCCATCCACGACGACCGCTCAGTCACCACAGCAGGCGAAAAAACGCCCGTTACACCCTCGACTGGTATTGCTGATCGCCATCTTGTTGCCTGGCGTGGGACAGGTAGTCAATGGCGTTCCGTTGCGTGGTTTGCTTATGCTTTTCTTCACCTTGACGTTAGCGGTAGTTTGCTATCACTTAACGACGCCGCAACATTCTATTCTCGGGCGTTTTGCCGGGGGCTGGTTCGTCTACTCAATTTCGGTGCTGGATGCCTATAAATGGGCGCGTTACCGCTGGGAATATTTTAAGGCTCAGAACCCGAGACAATAGTCGCAAGCGTAGATTGGGCTTCGCGAACCATGCTGGCCACTAATTCGCCTGCCGCAGGAATGTTATCGATCTGTCCCGCTGCTTGCCCCGCAAACAGCGCCAGCCGCTCAAGATCACCGGTCATCGAGCGCAGCGGGGAATCGGTACTGAACAGGTAAATCGGCCGGCCTTCCTCTTCAGCGATTTGCTCGCGGCCAATCTGGTCTGGATCGTGACCGAACAGATCTTCTCCAAGACTGTCCGTGACCTCGGAGGCGAGCACCCGCACCCGCGCGCCCGCCGGCCAGTTGATGGCGAAGGCGTCGGTATGTACTGTATCACTGGAACGGGCGTTTACGATGCGCTGTTTATGCAGGTCATGCGCAAACGATTCGCGGGTCGCCAGAAAAGCGGTGCCACAGTGTATCCCTTGTGCGCCAAGGGCGAGGGCGGCAATCAGGCTGGTGCCAGAGGCGAAACCACCGGATCCGATAACCGGAATCTGCACAGCGCTGGCGACCTGTGGCAGCAGCACCAGCGATGACACGCCGGCGCGAACATGTCCGCCGGCTTCAACGCCCTGAGCGATGATGGCATCGGCGCCTGCTGCTTCCGCCGCCAGAGCATCCTCTACCGAGCCGACCTGGTATAACACCTGGCATCCGGCTGCCTTGACTTTCCGCACGGCCGTCGGGACGACGTCCCAGAAGAACACCATTGTTTGCACCTTGGCTTCGAGGCACGCGGCTAACTCCTCGTCGAACAGTGTGGGGTCAGTCGCTGATGGAATCAGGTTGACGCCAAAAGACAGTTCTGTGCGTTGCCGCACCGCGGCAATCTCGCGTGCAATCAACTCTGGTGGTTCGCGCACCATACCGAGACAACCAAAACCACCTGCCGCAGAAACCGCGGCGGCAAGTTCTGACCGGGCTACGCCGCCCATACCGGCCTGCAGGATGGGATAACGACAGCCGAGCAGGTCGCAAAGTGGTGTATGTAGCGCTGCGGTATCTATCATCTGTTCTCGCTCCGTCATTGATCTTCCAGGTTCTAATTCGCTTCCTCAATAAGGTACATGGCCTGTGGGAGCAACGCTAGTCGCAAATGCGCGTTTCC
>RCMY010002139.1_pt1 | contig 17955 bp, 5 predicted proteins | sample 2041341 | NCBI WGS metagenome assembly RCMY01 (sample SAMN09708234, study PRJNA481090) | Marine sediment metagenome, whole genome shotgun sequencing project. | reverse complement strand
GGTCGTCAGATTAGGCTCTCCCCCTCGCCATCCAGAGGGACGCCTGTGCAGCTCGCCGACACCGACGCCCAGGCCGAGTTCCGTGCCGAGGCCCGCACCTGGCTCCGGGCGAACGTCCCCGCCGAGCCGCTCGCGACGCTCGACCTCGGCCCCGGGTTCGCGGAGCACGTCGCGTGGGAGCAGACGTTGCACGCCGCCGGATGGTCGGTCGTGCACTGGCCCGAGGAGTTCGGCGGGCGCGGCGTCGGCCTCGAGACCTGGCTCATCTTCGAGGAGGAGTACTGGCTCGCGGGCGCACCAGCACGCGCCAACCAGAACGGCATCTACCTCCTCGCCCCGACGATCATGGAGTACGGCACCCCGGAGCAGCAGGCCCGCTTCCTCCCGCCGATGGCCGCGAGCACCGAGACGTGGGCGCAGGGCTGGTCCGAGCCCGACGCCGGCTCCGACCTCGCCGCGATCCGGACCACGGCCCGCCGCGACGGTGACGAGTGGGTGCTCAACGGCCAGAAGACGTGGGCCAGCCGCGCGGTCTTCGCCGACTGGATCTTCGTGCTCGCCCGCACCGAGCCGGGCTCGGAACGCCATCGTGGCCTGTCGATGATCCTCATGCCGCTGGACACGCCCGGCGTCGAGGTCCGCCCGATCGTCCAGCTCGACGGGACGACCGGGTTCGCGGAGGTCTTCTTCGACGACGCTCGTGCACCCGTGGCCAACACGCTCGGTCCCGAGGGCCGGGGCTGGCATGTCGCGATGTCGACCGCCGGCTTCGAGCGCGGCGTCTCCTTGCGACCGCCCGGCCGGTTCCTGCAGTCCGCCAAGCGGCTGATCGAGCTGTGGGAGCGACAGGGCTCCCCCGACGGGGCGATCAAGGACGACGTCGTGCAGTCCTGGATGGACGCCCGTGCCTACGACCTCTTCACGAAGTGGACGGTCGGGAAGTTCCTCGAGTCCGGCCAGATCGGCCCCGAGGCGAGCGTCAACAAGATCTTCTGGTCCGAGGCCGACGTCCGTCGGTTCGACACCGCGATGACCCTCAGCAACGACGCCGCCCAGCTCATGCCGGGCGCTGCGGAGTCCATCGACGACGCGTGGTTCACGGAGCGTTGGCTCTTCTCGCTGGCCGGGCCGATCTACGCCGGCACGAACGAGATCCAGCGCAACATCATCGCCGAGCGTGTGCTCGGGCTGCCGCGCAGCTGACGGAGACGCCGTGACCTTCACCTTCACCCCCGACCAGCGGGCCTTCGCCGAAGCCCTCGGCGACGTGCTCGAGAAGTCGTGCACGACCGCTGTCGTCCGCGAAGCCTGGGCGGCGCACGCGATCGCAAGCGCGCCGGACCCGGACCTCGACGCCGGTGACGCCCCGCGCCCGATCGCGGTCACCGACCGCGTCGACGCGCTCTGGCGTGAGCTGGCAGCGGTCGGTCTGCTCGGCATCGTCATCGCCGAGGGACACGGCGGGATGGGCATGGACGCTGTCGACGCGGTCCTGCTGCTCGAGCAGCTCGGACGTCACGCGGTCCCGTTGCCGGTCGCGGAGTCCGCGTTCGTCGCGGGCCCGCTGATCGCCGAGGCTGCCGATCAGGAGGTCGCGGACTTCTGGCTCCCCCAGATCGCGAGCGGTGCCGTGAAGGCGCTCGTCGTGCACCCCGGCCAGGAGCTCGTCGCGTTCGCCGACACGGCCGACCTCTTCCTGTTCGTGGCGACGAGCGACGACGGCGTCGACCAGCTCCATGGAGCGACCCGCCATCAGGTGCGCGCGATCCTGCAGCCGTCCCTCGACCCGGCCCGCCCGATCTCGCACGTCACCCTCGAGCCGACCGCCGACTCCGTGCTCGGCGAGGGCTCGCACGTCGCTGGCGCGATGCTCGCGGCGTTCGACCGCGACGCGCTCGCCGCCGCCGCTCAGCAGCTCGGCGCCGGCCGACGCATGATCGACCTTGCCGTCGAGCACGCGTTGCAGCGTCAGCAGTTCGGCAAGCCCATCGGGGCGTTCCAGGCTGTGAAGCACCACCTCGCCGACGCGCTGGTCGGGGTCGAGTTCGCCCGCCCGACGGTGGCTGCCGCAGCCGTCGCGATCGCCGCGGGCGACGTCGCGGAGCGTGAACGCGACGTGTCGGTGGCCGCCGTGTTCGCCGACGAGGCATCCTGCGCGGCCGCGAAGCACTGTCTCCAGGTGCTGGGCGGCATCGGCTACACGTGGGAGCACGACCTTCAGCTCTTCATGAAGCGGGTGTGGACCCTCCGCCACGTCGGCGGCGACGTCACCAACCACCGAGCGCGCCTGGCCCGGCTGGTGCTCGTCGACCGGACCGCCTGACCGAAGCGGGCCGACGCGTCGACCCACCCTCGTCCACGGGCACGCGGACCGAGCGGACGAGCAGCCGGTGGACAGCACGAGCCGAGTCATTCGACGCGTACGTCTCGTTTGGTGTGCTCGGAGAGCACAGTTGGTGCAACCCGACAAATCGCCCCACACGGGAGGCGCCGTGAGGCCTAGGGTTGGAGATGCGCGCCGGGGGCTCGGCGTATGCGCGGACGCAGGGGCGGGCCGCGTCGCCCGTCACGGCCGGGGCTGGGCACCCGTGGGATGCGCACTCATGACGAGCACTCATCGACGATCTGACCGACTCGTCTCTGTCTTGGCCGCGCTCGCCCTGGTGGCTGGCGTGATCGCTGTCGGGCCGATCCAACGGGCGCTCGGGCTGACCAACGTGACGTTCGACGTCACCGAGGACCGAGATCTCGCCGACATCAACCCCGGCGATGGCCTCTGTGAGGCCTACGACGGGTCGTGCTCCCTCCGGGCTGCCGTCCAGGAGCACAACGCGCTGGCCGACGTCGGCGAGACCACCGTGAACCTGCCCGGGTGGGACTTCAGCGTCGACTCGACGCTCGTCGTGAACCCCGTGCAGGAACGCACGCTGACGCTGGCGGGCATCGCTCTCGGCAACACGACCATCAGCGCGAACCGAGGTCGCTACGACGCGACCACGGGTCGGTTCACGATCTTCAACAGCCCCGCTCGTCGGACCATGGAGGTCGCGGGCGGATCCCTCACGCTGCAAGACCTCTCGATCCAGTCCGGACATGCCCTCAACCAGCCCGGCGCCGACGGCTCGGCCCGCGGTGGGGCGGGGCTCCTCGCAGGTCCCGGCTCCGACACCGTCACGATCGAGCGGGTGCTGTTCCGCGACAACATCTCCGATCTCGACGGCGGCGCCATCGCCTTCCACGGCACCGGTGACTTCACGATGACCGACTCGCAGGTCTACGGGAACACCTCGGACGCCCGCGGCGGCGGGGTCGCGCTGTTCGGGCCCCCCGGGATCACCGCCACGATCCTCCGTACCGACTTCGAGCGCAACGGCCCGTGGCGCCCCGCGGACTTCGTGCTCCCTGATCGCACGCCGACCGCGGGCGGCGGGCTGTTCACCGAGGTCCCGACGATCCTCGACGACGCCACCTTCTTCCAGAACAGCGGCTTCGACGGCGGTGCGATCTCCGCCGTCGGCGACGTCAGCGTCTCAGACACGCTGTTCGAGGACAACCGCGCGTGGGACCGTGGCGGGGCCGTGCACACCGACGGCGGCACCTTCACGGTCGAGTTCTCGGAGCTGAGCTTCAACAGCGCCCACTCGCCGAGCGAGGTAGGGAGCCTGGCGGGCACCGGAGGCGCGATCGCCCTCGGTTCGGGATTCCTGGGCGTGACGGACTCGACGCTCGTCGGCAACTTCGCCCGCGACGGTGGTGCGGTCGGCCAGCTGACCGCCTCCCCGATCGGCACGTTCGACCTCCGACGCAGCTCGATGCTCGAGAACGTGGCTGATCGTCACGGGGGCGCCTACCACCGCGAGGCAGGGCCGGACGCGGGTGCGTTCACGGTCGCCGTCATGGAGAACGTGCTCATGGACGGCAACTCGGCCTCCTCCGGGTCCGGCGGCGCGGTGCACAACGCCAGCTTCGAGGTCCTCGAGCTCACGCACACATCGCTCGCGAACAACACCGCCGGCACCGACGCCCACCTGCACGCCGCACAACCCGACCGGATCCGGATCAGCAACAGCGTCATCGATGATGCGACCGCGAGCGACTGCAGCAACATCAGCTCCGCCGACAACAACATCCTCATGGCGTCCAGCACGTGCACGTTCAGCACAGCCGGGGCAGACGTCTCGTCACTCGATCCGATCCTCGAGGAGTTCAGCCGGCCGATCGGTTCTGGCCAGACCGGCCGCTTCGCAGAGTTCGGGAGCGGGGCGCTGGACCTCGTCCCGAGCACCCGTTGCTCGCTGCTGGACCAACGCGGAGTCGAGCGATCCGGCGCCAGCTGTGACGCCGGCGCCGTCGAGTCCGGGTTCCTGGTCAACACCGCCTCCGATGAGCCGGATGCCCGTCCGGACGGCATCTGCGACCACGACCTCGTCGCCGAGGGAGCGCAGTGCTCGCTCCGCGCCGCCATCGACGAGGCGAAGGCCCAGACCGGCTTCGGTGGGATCGACATCCTCCCCGTGAATGACCCGTGGCGGCTCAACCTCGGATCACGGTTCACCGTGAGCGATGGCGACGGCTTCGTCATCGCGACGCGTGGCCCCGAGGACCTCAGCGTGAAGGCGGTCATCAGCCAGACCTCAGGCGACACGATCTTCAGCCTCAGCACCGGCGGGCACGTCGACATCGTCGGCGTGGACCTCAGCTGGTCCGGCGAGGAGGACCACTCGCAGGGAGCCATCGCGTACGTCAGCGGCTCGGGGACGACCTTCCGCGCCGAGGACGCGACGATCAAGAACGGCCGAGCCACCAACGAAGGCGGGGCGCTGCACTTCAACGGCGGCGGCGCAGTCGGGGAGCTCGTCAACGTCGCGATGGTCGACAACGTCGCAAACGACGTCGGCGGCGCGATCTACGTCCGGGGCGCCGACCTCCGGATCGAACGCAGCACCTTCGGGCGGACGTTCGAGGGGGTGGACGCCCCCAACCGTGCGGTCTTGGGTGGTGGTGCCATCCACGCCGACACCGACGCGAACGTACGGATCATCGACTCGATCTTCGCGGCCAACGAGGCCGGGACGTCCGTGGAAGGCAGCCCGGAAAACCGGTTCGGCGGCGCGCTGCATGTGGTCAGCAACGCCAACGTCTCGCTGACCGACACCAAGTTCGAGGGCAACGTCGCTGGCCAGTCCTTCGAGACCACCGTCTTCGGGTACGGGGCGGCCATCGCCGTCGAGAGCGGGACCGTGACGAACCGCCCGGTGCGGTCCTCGTTTCCCAAGGGCACCGAGTTCTTCGAGAACGATGCCAGCAACGGCGCCGGCGCGGACGTGTACAACGTCGACGGCTTCGTTCAGCTCTCCCACATCCTCTCCAACGCCGCGGTCAGCGATTTCGGCGGCGGCTCCATGCGTCAGGTCGGTCTCGGGACCCTGGCGATCAGCGACTCCCTCATCTCCGACGCTGACAGCGGCGACGGCGTCGGTGGCGCGCTGTGGGCCAGCGCCGGCGCGGTCGCGCTCATGCGCACATCGTTCGAGTCGAACGAGACGACCAACCACGGGGGTGCGATCAACCTCTCCGGCACCGTCGACCCGAGGAACCTCGAGTACCTGACCTTCGAGCAGAACGTCGCCGGAGGCAGCGGCGGCGCCGTGCACACGACCGCACCCGCCACGTGGATCGGGTTCAGCAACTTCTTCGGCAACACCGCGTCGGATCGGGGTGGCGCGATCCACCTCGACGACGGCGCGACGGGCTCTCACCTCCAGTCCAACAGGATCGGTCGCCCTGAGGGCGGCAACGCCGCGCCGATCGGTGGCGGCGTGGCCATCGAGACCGACGCCACGCTCAACCTGAACATCGTGGAGGGCAACGGGGAGCCGTTCAACACGACGCGTGGCGCCGGAATCGACATCGACGCTGCGAGCGGCACCGTGGTGGTGGTCGGCGGCAGCGTGATCCGCAACGAGGGCTTCGCGGGAGCCGGCATCTCGATCCGCAATGATGCGTTCGTCGAGATCGCAGCGGTGGACGTCTCCGACAACCACGTCAGGAACGAGGGAAGCACCGGAGGCGGTCTCGACATCAGCGGCACCAGCGTGCTCGTCCGAGACCTGACGATCGCCGGCAACACCGCGTCGGATGACACGGGTGGCGGCGCCTACGTCTGGAGCCCGCCGGGCTCGAGCGTGAACTTCCGCGACGTCGAGCTCACGGGGAACTCCGCGGGGCAGGCGGGAGCGCTCCGCGTCGAGGCTGACTCGCCGTTCGCGTGGATCGGCGGCGGCGCCGACGGCAACGCGACCAGCAACGGCGCGAACGTCCACGTCACCTCGAACGGCTCGCCGGGGCTGCCCCCGGTGACCTTCACGGAGCTCACGCTCTCGAACCACCTCGACCCGCTGCTCCACGCGGACCGTGCTGTCGAGATCGTGGACAGCCTCGTCGAGGACAACTCCAGCGGCGGGCTGCGGTTCAACCCGACGCTCGAGAGCTCGGTGATCCGTGGATCGACGATCCGTGACAACGGCGATCCCGAGTCGACGGTGAACGGATCGATCCACGTCATCGATGCTCCCGTCGACGTGGTCTCGAGCACGATCCACAACAACACCGCTGACGGCGCGGGCAGCGGGATCCTCATCGAGGGTGCGCGACCCCTCACGGTGCAGAACGTGACGATCGTCGCCAACACCGGCACGGCCATCGACGCGTCCGGGGCCACCGGCACCGTCACGGTCGACCGTTCGATCCTCGAGGGCAACTCCGCCGGCGGGTGCGCCGGCACGATCAATGCCGGCTACACCCTGTTCGGGGGGCCCGTCACGGGCTGCGCGATCAACCCCTTCGCCCCGAACTACATCGGAGAGACGGCCGACCTCGAGGCCGTCCCGACCGACAACGGTGGCCCCACGCCCACGCTGATGTTCCAGTCCGTGAGCGCGGCCGTCGACGCCTCCCCCGTCGGCGGTGGCTGTCCTGCGGTCGATCAGCGTGGCCTGCCCACCGGCGTCAACGGCGCCTGTGACCTCGGCGCGGTCGAGGCGCAGCTCGGCGAGGTCGCGCTGCCGAGCCTGGCGATCGACATCGTCGCCGACCAGCCGTCGGTCACGCCAGGCGCCAGCATCGTCCCGACCGATCGCATCCGGGCTCGCGACCTTCGTGCAGCCGCGCTGACCCAGTCGGAGCTGCTCGAGGCGCCGATCTCCGCGATCCCGATCTCGGCGATCCCGATCAGCGCCATCCCGATCAGCGCCATCCCGATCTCCGCCATCGACCTCTCCCTCCCCGGCGTCCGGGCAGCCTTGTCCGCCACCCCGGTCAACGAGCTGGGTCTGTCGGGACCCATCGGACAGAACGGCGAGATCGAGTCCGTCGGAGATCTGCTCGCCCTGTCGGAGAACGACAACGACGTCCGCCCCCGTCAGTCGATCACCATGGCCGACCTGCTCGACGACCCGGGGATCGCACCGGTCCTCCGTGCCGCGCCCATCTCGGCCATCGACTTCGGCGAGACCCCGATCTCGGCGATCCCGATCTCGGCCATCCCCATCAGCGCGATCCCGATCAGCGCCATCGACTGGGCCACCGTCCTCGACGACCAGACCACGACCGATCCGGTGACCGCCCTCTGCAACCTGTTCGCCGCCCACAACTTCGACTGCGCCCAGCTCGGCGCGGCTCCCGGTGACGCCACGATGCTCGACGCGACCATCGCTGGCGCGCCGATCAGCGCCATCCCCATCAGCGCCATCCCCATCAGCGCCATCCCCATCGCCGCGATTCCGATCAGCGCGATTCCGATCAGCGCGATCAACCTCGCGGCGAGCCCGATCTCGGCGATCCCGATCTCCGCCATCCCGATCAGCGCCATCGAGATCGACGGAACCCCGATCTCCGCGATCCCGATCTCCGCCATCGAGCTCCAGGGAGCGCCGATCAGCGCGATCCCGATCAGCGCCATCCCCATCTCGGCCATCCCCATCTCGGCCATCCCGATCTCGGCAATCCCGATCAGCGCCATCAACGTCGCGGGCTCGCCGATCTCGGCGATCCCGATCAGCGCCATCCCGATCTCCGCGATCGATCCCCAGTCCTCTCCCATCTCGGCCATCCCGATCAGCGCCATCCCCATCGCCGCGATCCCGATCAGCGCCATCCCCATCTCGGCCATCCCGATCAGCGCCAGCGACGTCGAGGCCTCCCCGATCAGCGCGATCCCGATCTCGGCGATCGCGCCGGAGATCCGTCCGCTCGTCCTGCAGTGCGCTCTCGTCAACTGCGACGACCCGGGGAGCACGACGCTCGGTGAGGCCGGCGATCTCGATGAGCTGCGCCCTGAGGCCCTCCTGTCCCTCCTGGCCGCGGTGCTGACCGATCCGGCCCACGGCCTGATCCTGCACGACATCATCGGATTCGCGGACCGCGGTCGCCCGGAGGTCCAGGCTGCGCTCGACGACACCAGGACCGGTGATCTCGGCTCCTATGGCACGGCGTTGTTCGAGGACCTCTTGGGCCTCACCGGCCTCGATCTCGCCACGACGCCCCTCCAGACGATCCTCCCCGGACTGGAGCTGGACATCGCCGGGCTGCGCCAGCTGCTCGACAACATCAACACCGACGCCTCGGACGACGTGCGCAGCGAGCTCGACGACCTGGGCCTGGGAGACCTCTTCGACCTCGGCGGCCTGGTCATCATCGACCTGGTCGACGTGCTCGGCGACACCCTCTTCGCCCAGCTGCTCGAGCTCATCCACGACGCCCCCGTCGGTGACGAGCACTCGGTCCTCGACCTCATCCTGGCGCTGCTCCCGTCGGAGAGGGTTCCGTGGACCGAGCTCGACCTCGCCGACGGCGGCATCCAGCGCGCCGTCGCAGGGACCACCGGCACCGAGATCACCTTCACCGTGACCGCGACGTTCGCGGGCCAGGACGCGACGAAGCCCTTCGAGATCGACGTCGTCCTGCCGGGCGGCGCGATCCTCGCCACCGAGAACGCTGCGCTGACCGAGGTCGGCGGGATCCAGCCCGTCCAGATCCGGTCAACCCGCGTCGGCAACGTCGACCGCTTCACGATCCCGCCGCAGCCGGACGGGTCCATCGAGCTGGAGATCACCGCCGCCGCCCCGCTCGCCCTCGGGCAGAACATGACCGGGGTCACGGTCCGGCACACGGACCTCGGCGAGTCCGTCGGAGCGACGGCCGTCAACGTCATCGAGGAGTTCGAGCCGAACAACACGGTCGCTGAGGCCGCCAACTCCCCCGAGCTCGACGGCAACATCGTCGTCCTGAGCCACATCGGTGTTCCGGGCGACGTCGACCTCTACCCGGTCGATCTGGCCGCCGGCGAAGGCTTCTCCGCCTTCCTCGGCAACGTTCCCACAGGCGTCGACCTCGACCTCGTCCTCTACGGCCCGCCCGGAACAGCGATCCCCGGGCCACGCGTCGAATCGGTCGACGGTGGCGGCGGGACCTCACAGGTCGCGCAGGACGTCATGCTGCTGGCCGACCGTCCGGCGCTCCAGGTCTCCGCGAACCGCGGTCGTGCGACGGAACGCGTCGACCTCCCGCCGGTCCAGTTCCCGGGGACGTACCTGGTTCAGGTGACCGGCTACAACGAGACGACAGCTGCCCCGCCGTACTCGCTGCAGGCAACCGTCACCCCTGCGCCGGTCCTCCCTCCCTGTGCGCCATGGCCGACGGGCCTGACCACGACCGCGGCAGCGAGCGCGCCCCCCGCCACGACCGCAGATGCCGAGACCAACACGCTGTTCCTCGTGAACCGTGCCCGCTATGCCGGCGAGTTCGGTCAGGCGGAGCTCGACGTCCTCGACGGGCTCCTCACGCAGATGTCGGCGCTCGACGGCACCGGGGCCGATCCGGCCGTCAACGGCCACGTCCTCGCGCTCGACGACATCCCCGCCGTCGCAGCTGCGTTCGCCGGGTGGGACGCCGACCGGTGCTCGGTCCCGGCCGCCAACGTCGTGGCTTCCGCCATCCGCTCGGAGATCCTTGCGCTCCGCAACAGCAGCGCCCCGAACATCCAGCACGTCGTCGTCATCGGCCCTGACGAGCAGGTGCCATTCGCCCGCGTGCCGGACTTCACCGACATCGCGAACGAGCGGACCTTCGCCGAGAACCAGGTCGGCCGCCTCGGCGGAGCTCGCGTCAGCAACGAGCTGCACGCGGCGCTCGCGTTCGGCTACTACCTCACCGACAACGCCTACGGCGCTCGGCAGTCCGAGGTCGCGCTGAACCGCCCCATCCACGTGCCAGACATCGCTGTCGGACGACTCGTCGAAACCTCGGGCGAGATCCACGCACAGCTCCAGCAGTTCCTCGCCTTCGACGGCCGCCTCGACCCGGCAACGGAGAGCTTCGTGGCCGGCTACGACTTCCTCGCCGATGGTGCGCAGGCGGTCGCGGACCGCGTGGCCGACAACGGCAGCACCGTCGACACGCTCATCAACGAGACGTGGAACGCCGGCGAGATCCGTGACCGCGTCGCGACCGGGCAGGGGACGCAGGACCTGCTCTCCCTCAACGCCCACTTCGACGAGACGAGCCTGCTCTCGGCCATCGAGGATGCGCAGGGGACGCAGGCAGATCTCTTCGATGCGAGCGAGGTCAGCGGCGACTACGCCGGCGCGATCGCCTTCACGATGGGCTGTCACTCTGCCCTGAGCGTGTCGGACATCTCGATCGGCCAGACCCCGGACTGGGCCCAGGCCTGGTCCCAGCACGGAGCTTCGTACGTCGGCAACACCGGCTTCGGGTACGGCGAGACGGAGACCATCGCGCTCAGCGAGGCGTTGATGGTCGGATTCGCCGAGCGCCTCGACGGATCGATGACGATCGGTCAGGCGCTCGCGTTCGCCAAGTCGCAGTACGCATCCAACCTCGCGAGCTACGGCATCTATGACGAGAAGGTTCTCATGGAGGCCACCTTCTACGGCCTGCCGATGTACGTCATCGCCGCGCAGGGAGAGCCGCTCCCCGTCCCGCCGGCCCGTGAGCTCACGAGCACCTTCGGGCTCCCGACGGCCACCGAGTTCGACCTCGACCCGATCACCACCCCGATCGTGTCGCGGACGAACGGCGACGGCGAGACGTTCATGGTCGTCGCCCCCGGCGGTGTCGAGCAGATCCCCCAGGTGACCCACGAGCGTCCCATCCAGCCGCGCTGGACGACCGATGTGACCGCCCACGACGGTGCTGGCGGCGTCGCCTTCCGCGCGACGGGTGCGGTCATCGAGGACCTCGTCACGGTCGACACCACGGTGATCGACCCGGTCGTCAGCCGTCCGGTCGTCGACGCAGCGAACGAGTCCCCCGAGCCGAAGTTCACGGATGGGATGTTCCCGTCCGTGTTCACCCGCGTGAGCGGCGCGCAGACGCCGGTCGGTCCACGCGATCAGCTGGTCGTCGTGCCCGGTCAGTTCCGCGGGAGCGAGCGATCCGGCGTCCAGACCCTGTTCCGGGAGATGGACCTGACGGTCTACTACGCCAACCCCGGAGACCTCGACCGCGACGCGCCACGGATCGTGGCGGCCAAGGCGGTCGTGTCGGGCAACGTCGTGGCGTTCCGCGTCGATGCCTTCGACGAGGTGAGCGCGCTGCGCCGCGTCGTGGTCTTGTGGTCCGAGCACGACTCCGACGAGTGGCAGCCCCTCGACCTCGCACCTGCCACCTCGCCGGTCAGCGCGGAACGCTGGACCGGCGGGACGCAGCTCACCGCACCGCCCGGAATCGGCGAACACGTCTCCTGGATCGTTCAGGTCGTCGACGGTGCGGGCAACGTCGGCGTCTCCTCCGCGAAGGCGGAGTTCCATGCCGCGCCGGTCACCGAACCGATCGCTCCCCCGACCGGCGGCGGCGACGAACGGACGCCGGGCACCCCGGCCGCCTCCGGGGCGCCGAAGGTCGGCGAGTGGTTCACCGGTCCCGTCACGGTCGAGATCGACGGTGACCCCAACGGCAACGCCGTCCTCTTCGTCAACGGCGTGCAGACCTCGTCTCCAGCGACCATCAACGTCACCGGTACCCATCAGATCGACGTGGTCGACGAAGGCACGACGACAACCCGGTTCGTCCTGGTCGACGTCGATGCCCCGGAGATCAAGATCGACCGGCCGGTCGACGGCGGCCTGTACCCCGTCGGCACGGGCGTCCCGGTCGACGTCACGACGCGCGACGCCGGTTCTGGCGTGGACCCCGCCAGCACGAGCGGTCACCCGACGTCCGTGTCGATGGCATCGGCGGGGCCGGGCTCCCTCACCCTGAGCGTCACGGACCGCGTCGGCCTCAGCGCGTCCGCGACCAGCTCGTGGAACGCGGTGACGGTCGCTGCGCCGGCGAGCGTGGCCGCTGGCGAGCCCTTCGACCTCCTCGTCACCGGGCTCGATGACGCCTCCGGGCTGACGGTCTCGTGGGGCGACGGCGCAGGACCGGTCAGCCCGTCATCGGCCGACGTGAGCATCGGGACGAACGAGCTCCGCATCCGCCACAGCTACGCCGACGCCGGCACGTTCCGCCCGGTCATCCACCGTGCCGGAACGCGCGTCGCCGGCCCGATGATCGACGTCACGGCCTTCACGCGTGACGGTCGCGTCACGGGCAAGGGCGAGACGACCGCGCCGGCCGGGAGCCGCGTCGACAAGCCCGCACGGACCGGCAAGATCGTGGTCAAGATCGACGGTCGCTGGAAGGAGCAGCACGGCCACATGCGCCTCGACGGGAAGCTCCAGGTCGACCTGCGGAAGCTCGGGCTGGGGAAGTTCGACGCGAAGTCGTCGGATCTCTACGACCTCGTGTTCTCCGGCGACAGCGCCACGATGTACGGCATCGGGAAGCTCAACGGACGACGTGGCTACCGCTTCGAGGTGCGCGTCCGCGACGGTGACCTGTCGGACCCGTCAGGTGAACCCGACCTCGTGCGGGTCATCATCCGCAGCATGCAGACGGGCGCGGTGGTGTTCGACAACGGGCTGGACAACGACCCGGGCACGATCGTGACCAAGCACGATCTGAGGATCATCCCTCACAGATGACCCCGTCGCGGTCCCGATGTTCACGGCACCCGTCGATCACGCTCCCGGCGCGTTAGCGTGGCCACATGGCCACGCTCTCCGATGTGCTCCGCCCCTACGTCCCGTCCACCCTGTGGACGTGGTCGGAGCCTGGCGTGCAGATCATCGACGGCAGCCTCGTCAGCGCGGACATCTCCGGGTTCACCGCGCTCGCCGAGCGCCTGGCCGACGTCGGCCGTGAGGGCTCGGAGCAGCTGACCGCGATCCTCAACGACCGGTTCGCAGCGATGATCGCGCACGTCGACCGGCATGGGGGCGACGTCCTCAAGTTCGGTGGTGACGCGCTGCTGTGCTTGTTCACCGACGCCGACCACGCCGCTCGCGCCACCGCGGCGAGCATCGCGATGCGCGCCGAGCTCTCTCGGCCCGTGACCGCGCGCGGACGCTCGAAGGTCCAGCTCTCCGTCTCGACGGGGATCCACAGCGGACAGATGCCCCTGTTCCTGGTCGACAGCGGCTACCACCACGAGCTGCTGGTGCTCGGTGATGAACCCTCGATCACCGTCGAGGCGGAGTCCACGGCCGGTCGCAATGAGATCCTGGTCTCGCGCGCCACCGAAGCCCTGCTGCCGGCCGGGACGTGTCAGCCTCATGCGGACGACCCGACCTTCGCGCTGGTCATCACCGACGTGGAGGCCGATGTCCTCGCCGACGCACCCGTCAGGATCCCGGCGCTGCGGGAAGCACCGACCGTCGAGTCCTTGGAGCGGTGCCTCCCACCATCACAGGTGTCGCGCATCCGGCACTCGTCGACGGCCGACGGAGAGCACCGATCGGTCGCGGTTCTCTTCGTGTCCTTCAGCTCCACCGGGACCTTCCTCGACGCGCGCGCCGCGACGACGGAACACCAACGGCTGACGACCCTGATCCGTCGAGCCGGTGAGATCTGCGACCGGTACGGCGTCAGCTACCTCGCCTCCGACATCAAGCCGGGGGGCGGCAAGATGATCCTCGCCGCCGGCGCCCCGAAGTCCACCGGGCACGACCCGGACGCGGCCCTGCACTGCGCACGCGACCTGTCGCACGAGCTCGGCGCGCTCGGCCTGCGGATCGGGGTCGCCCACGGCCACATCTTCGTCGGTGACCTCGGCGGACCGACGCGACGCACCTACACCGTGATGGGCGACTCGGTGAACCTCTCTGCGCGGTTGATGTCCGCCGCCGAGCCGGGACAGGCCATCGCGACACGCGCCCTCCTCGACGCCGCGGAAGCCACGTTCCCCGCGGAGCCGCTCCCACCCTTCATGGTGAAGGGCAAGTCGATCGAGATCCACGCGGCCGTGATCGATGCCGGGACGGCCGGGGGCACCTCCAACGAGGCCCACGAACGTTCTCGTGCCAGCGAGCACTTCGTCGGGCGCACCGCGGAGCTCGGGACGCTCACCGAAGCATGGCAGCAGGCCGTCGCGCGCAACGGGTCCACACATGCGCTGATCGCGGACGTCGGCGCGGGCAAGACCGAGCTCGTCGATCAGCTGATCCACAAGGTGGCGCCTGAGCTGCTGCTGCGCGCCCGCGGTGACGTCGGCACCCGCGCGCGCCCCTACGCCGTGATGCGCAGCATCCTCAGGTCAGCCACCGGGATCCCGCTGAACGCCCGACCAGAGGAAGCCGGGGTCCAGCTCCTCGGAGCGCTTCGCCGTCACGTGCCCACGCGTGCAGCGCTGGCCCCGATCGTCGCGCGGACCCTGGACGCCGAGGTGCCGATGACGCCGGAGGCGAGCCGGGTGCTGCCCGAGTTCGCCGGATCGCTCGCGACCGCCGTCGTGGCCGAGCTCTTGGCCGCGGTCCTCACGCAGCCGACGCTGATCGTCATCGAGGATCTCGAGACCGCCGACGCCGCCAGCATCGAGATGGTCGAGCAGCTGTTCACCGGAGATGCCGCTGCGGTCGTCAACCGTCCGTGGCTGGTGGTCCTCGCCTCGCGCGATGCAACGTCAGTGCCGGAGTCGGTCGAGCGCATCCCCCTCGAGCCGCTCACCACCTCGGAGCTCGAGGCGCTCGTGGTCGCGATGACCCCGCGCCCCCTTCGACCGGCTGACGTCGCCGCGATCGTGGTGAAGTCCGGCGGGAACCCGCTCTTCGCGATCGAGCTGGCAACGGCGGACGCTGACGTCGACGACCTCCCCGCCACCGTCGAGGCCGCGGTCGCAGCCCGCCTCGACCGTCTGGAACCCGCGATCCGGGAGCGCATCCTCCAGGTCGCCGTGCTCGGTGGCGACGTCAACCGCACCGTCCTCGAGGGCTCGCTCGGGATCGGGGGCGCGGGGTCTGCCTGGGCTGATGCGTCCGAGTTCGTCCATGTGACCGACGAGCGCGTCACGTTCAACCAGACCATCTACAGCGAGGTCGCCTACCAGCTGCTCTCGTTCCGCCGACGTCGGCGCCTCCACGACCAGGTCGCCCGCTGGATCCAGGAGCATCAGCCGGACGACGTCAGCAGCATGTCCACCCACTTCGCCGGTGCCGACGTCGCGCCAGAGGCGTGGAAGTACTCGGTCCTTGCAGCCGAGGACGCCCTCGCCAGCTTCTCCAACACCGACGCGGTCCGCCTCTACCTGCGCGCGCTCAGGTTCGGACGCCGGGCGCAGGGGGTCTCCACCGCCGAGATCGGCCGGGTCGAGGAGGCCCTGGGTGACGTCGCCGAGGTTGCCGGCCAGTACGAGACGTCAGCGCAGGCCTACAAGCACTCCCAACGCCGCTTCGGTGGCGAGCTGCCGGCGAGCGTCCGGCTCCAGCGCAAGCTCGGTGTCCTGCAGGAGCGTGCCGCGAACTACTCCGGAGCTCTCCGGATCTACGGCCGCGCGCTGTCACGCATCGAACGCGAAGCTCCCGCTGCGCGAGCGATCCTCGCCGGGCCGATCGAGCTTGCGTACGCGGGGGTCCGCTACCACCAAGGACGCTACGACGACTGCGTCACGTGGGCGAAGCGCGCCGAGCGCGACGCGCTGATCTCCGATGACGCACGCTCGCTCGCCCATGCCTACCTGCTGCAGGACATCACCGAGACCTACCGTGGACGCCCGAGCAACTTCGCTCAGAAGGCGGCCGTGCTGTTCCGCCGGGTCGGCGACCTGCTGTACGAGGCCCACTCGATCAACAACCTGGGCGTCGCGGCGTACTTCGCGGGCGACTGGGCCACTGCCATCGAGCACTACCTCGCCTCGGCGGACACCATGGCGACCGCCGGAGCCGCCACCTGGTCCGGGACCTCACGGAACAACGTCGCCGAGGTGTACTCCGACCAAGGGCGCCTCGACCTCGCCGAGGAGCAGCTCGACGCCGCGGACCGCATCTTCCACGCGGTCGGCTACACCCTCGGGATCCACGTCGCTCGCGAGAACCGCGGCAGGGTTCGTCTGCGGCAGGGGCGCCTCGACGAGGCCACGACCATGCTCACGGAGTCACGCGAGAAGTTCGTCGAGCTCGGAACCAGCTACTACGTCCACGTCGCGGACCTCTGGCTCGCGGAGGCAGAGCTGGCGCAGAACGACCCCGACGCTGCCGTGACCCGGGCGGAGGAGCTCCTCGCCGGCGGCGAGCTCGGCGACCCGAACCTCGAGGCGGGCGCGCAGCGCGTGCTCGGGACGGCCGAGGCGATCCTCGGCGACCACGACGCTGCAGCAGAGCACCTGGGGTCCGCGCTCGACTCCGCGGTCCGCGCGAACTCGGTCTACGAGCAGGGCCTGATCCGCCTCGTCCTCGCCGCCCTCCCCGACGCCCCCGGAGCGGCCGGGCACCTCAAGACCGGCGCCGGGCTCCTGGCAGATCTCGGCGTCGTCACGGAGCTGCTGCCGCCAGGCCTCGAAGCCCTGCGAAGCCGCCAGCGGGACCTTGCTCGGTGACCAGGAACACCCCCGCACCGTGGTGGTCCGACCCGGTCGTCTCGACGGCGGAGTCGGGCACACAGACCTGGGGCGACGTCGTCAGATGGTCACGGTCCGTCGGACGCTGGGCGAAGGTCCAGCGGGCCGCCACCCGCGCCCTCTCCGCGCTCGACGCCGATGAGTCAGCCCTCGCGACCGTCGACCTGCCGTCACGCGAGGGCGCCTGGCGGCGGCGCAGGGGGCTCATCACCGCCGACGCGCTCCGTGCCCGCCTCACCGCATGGGACCTCTCGGTGAGCAGGTGGCGGACGCTCCTCACCGCGGAGGCCCTGGTCGAGGGACGTCACGACGACCGGCCGGCGTCGGACGAGCTCCTGGGATGGGACAGCCGCGACGTCCTCGACCATTCCGTCATCACGGGCACGCTCGACGTGGAGCTGGACGCGCGCCTCACGGACCTGCTCGCCCGCGAGGTGCTGCACACGCGCGGCGTTGACGACCCGTCGGACCCGGACGAAGTCCTCGCGGTGTTCGCCAACGTGATGATCGACGCCGACGCGCTGCACCAGCACGTCGCGCGTCGCGCGCTCGACTGGACGGAGGTCGACGCCCTCACGCTCGTCTTCGCCGACCGGGATCCGGCCGCCGAGGCTCGGCTCTGCGTGCATCACGACGGTGACGACCCGATCCGCGTCGCCGACATCTCGTGCGCTGAGGTCGTCAGGGAGCACGGACTGCTCACCGACCTGTCCGCGGCGCGTCAGCGCCTGCTCCGTGACGCTCCTCAGGGGAAGGTCGTCGGTCCGCGGGAACGTGCTGACGGTCGATGGGAGATCACCACCGTCCAGGCCCGACGGCCCGCCAACCCCGCGGACCCGGTGCTGCGGGAGAACGCGCTCAGGGAGCTCGTCCGGCTGGCGATCGACGGCGCCGGGCACCAGCGCCTCGACTGGCACGAGGGCACGCATGCACACCGGTGACCGCCCCGCGGCTGGAGCGTCGAGCACGCCGCTCGATCCGTTCAGCGTGCTCGACGACCTGCC
>RCMY010002137.1_pt1 | contig 17960 bp, 15 predicted proteins | sample 2041341 | NCBI WGS metagenome assembly RCMY01 (sample SAMN09708234, study PRJNA481090) | Marine sediment metagenome, whole genome shotgun sequencing project. | reverse complement strand
CGCTTTCGCGATCCTTGGCGACCTCGTCGAGCGACTCGTATTCCGACGCCGTGTCGACCCAGTCTTCGAACTGGATCACGCCGATGTCGGTGAACCGATCGCGCAACCAGCCGTCGCCGGCATCGAGGATGCCGAGCTTCTTGCAGTTGGGAACGATCTTCGAGAACAGGAGCTGTTGGAACACCTTGAGCTCTTGCGGCTCGTTGAGTTGGTACTTGACCATCTTGCGGACATCGACGCCCATGCCTTCCCAAATTTCTTGGCGAAGGAATCGATCGCGCATGCGCAGGGCGGCTTCGAACGCGAACTCCTGGCGCTCGCGAATCTCGGCCGAACTGAGGCTGGCGTACACCTCTTGCAGCGACAACACGCCGAAAGCGACGTGGCGAGCCTCGTCGGACATCACGTAGCGAAGCAGCTTCTTGAGCAAGGGTTCGTTGGTGGTCTGGTGCATGAAGCCGAACGAGGCGAGGGCGAGGCCCTCAACCATGATCTGCATGCCGAGATAGGTCATGTCCCAGCGGCTGTCGTTGACGATGTCGTCGAGCAAGAGGCCGAGGTGGGTGTTGCACGGGTAGATGCCGCCGTCGAGTTTGGTGTCGAGGTACTGAGCGAACACCTCGACGTGGCGAGCCTCGTCCATGACCTGGGTGGCCGCGTAGTACTTGGCGTCGATCCACGGCACGGTCTCGACGATCTTGGCGGTGCAGACCAGGGCACCCTGCTCGCCGTGCATGAACTGGCTCATCGCCCACTTCAGCGACTCGACACCCACCTGGCGCCACTCTTCGTCGCCGAAGCCATAGAGCGGCGATTCGGGGTTTTCGGCGTAGTACGCGACCTCGATCGGGTCGGGGTCGGTGGCGAAGTTGTCGTCGAGGTCGACTTCGATCGACCAGTCGAGATCGGTCTGACCGTTCCACTGGGAGGTCTTGGCCTTCTCGTACAACCGGTCGAGGCGCGGGCGCTCGGCCTTTTCGTAATTCCACGTGAAGATCGCGTCGGCGTTGTCCTCGACCGCATGAATTGCGCTGGTGACGTCGTTGTTGAAGACCGATATCTCCATGATCCGGTCGACATCGTTTGCGTCCTGGGCCAACTCGTTGGCCTCTGTCGTGCTCATACTGGCTCCCTCATACTGGCTCCTTGTGAGGTTCCCGTACGGACTCCTCATGTCGGATGGCGCTGTGCCCACGCGCAGTCTCGGCCCGATAATAGACGTTATTATGACGCTGTCAAGATCATGACGCTGTCACCGGTCAGGGTTACCCGACGTCGATGACGGCGGTGCGCAGGTCGGTCATGTCGAGCAGCGTGTACTTGCCGCCGATGCGCCCCCAACCCGTTCGGGTGCCCGACGCGCCGCCGAAAGGTGGGTGCTGCTCCCAGAAACACGTCGACTCGTTGATGAGGACGGTGCCGGTTCGGAGTTCGTCGATGAAGCGGAACGAACGGCTGAGGCTGTCGGTGAACACCGCAGCCTGGAGGCCGAGGTTCGAGTCGTTCGCCAGAGCGATCGCGTGGTCGTCGTCTCGAAACGTGGTGATCGGCAGGACCGGCCCGAACGTCTCCTCACGGAACAGAAGGTGAGCGGGCGTCACGTTGTCGACGATGGTGAGCGGCCAATAGAGGTTGGTCGGATGGCCGGTCGCACGCACCCCGCCGAGCAGCACCCGGGCATCGTGCGAAACCGCGTCGGCGAGGTGCCGATCGACCTTGGCCGCGACGGCTTCGTTGTTGACCGGGCCCATCGTCGTGTCTGGTGAGAGCGGATCGCCGAGGACTGCTGCGCTCGCCGCGTCCATGAGGGCATCGACGAGTTCATCGTGGAGGGATCCGTGCACGAGCACCCGTTCGGTTGCGACGCAGCACTGTCCGGCCACGAAGTAGGCGCCGTACACCGCGGCGATGGCGGCGCGTTCGACATCGCCATCCTCCAACAGGATCAGCGGGCCATTGCCGGAGGCCTCGATCATCGTGCGTTTCATGCCGGCCGAGCGGACGATCGACTCGGCGGCGCCATGTGAGCCGACAAAGCCGATGCCATCGACGCCGTCGTGCGCGACGAGCGCCTCGCCGACGGAGCGCCCACCCTGCATCACGCCGACCGCTCCGGCCGGGAAGCCCGCTTCGGCGACCGCCTCGGCGAGCGCGGCAGCCGACAGCGGGGTCTGTTCACTGGGCTTCAGGATTGTCGGGTTGCCGCCCGCAAGCGAAGCGGCCAGCAGCTCGGCCGGGATGTTCATCGGGAAGTTGAACGGCGTGATGAGGGCGTACACGCCGACGGGTTTTCGATGGGTGAACACCCGTTTCGACCCCTCGATGCTCGGCATCATCGTCGACTCGAGTCGTTTGATCTCTTCGGCTGCGAGCCGAAAGATCTCGGCGACCTCGGCGACCTCGTCGATCGCTTCGGCATGCAGCGGTTTGCCGCTCTCCGCGGTGAGTTGTTCGGCCAATGGGGTGGCTTGAGCGTCGATGATGTCGGCAACGCGATGGAGCAGTTCGGCGCGCTCGAATTCGGTGAGCTTGGCCAGCGGCGCACGCGCGCCGTCGGCGGCCGCGACTGCCGCGTCGACGTCGGTTCGCGTGGCGTCGGCGACTTCAGCGACCAGGTCGCCGGTGGCCGGATTGACCACGTCGAAGCGCTCGCCGGACGAAGCCGGTCGCCACGTTCCGCCGATGAGAAGATTCGAGCTGGTGCTCACGATTGGACCCTTTCGGTTTGCGGCATGCGCACGCGGTTGACGGTGTGATTACCGGAGCAGGCGGTTGAGCGCTGCGGCCGTGCGCGATGGCTTCTGCGTGCGATTCTCGGAGCGGTCGGCCCGCTCCATCATGTGCAGTGCACCGTTGATGCCGAGCCAGCGCAGCGGTTCGGGTTCCCACCGTCGCGACGTGTGGTGCACCCATGGGAGCCGCGTGAGATCGGTCGATTGGTCGGTGAGGAGATCAGCCAACGTGCGTCCGGCGAGGTTGGCGATGGCGACGCCCTCGCCCACGTAGCCGCCCGCAGCTGCGAGACCCGACGTCGGGTCGAATCCCACCGACGGGAACCAGTCGCGTGGAACACCTAACACTCCACCCCAGCGGTGCGTGATGGCGGTGGAGTGCAACGCAGGAAAGAGTTCGACCAGCGTGGATGCGACCAGATCGTGCACGGCCGACCGGGACTCGATTGCGCTGTCGACACGCGAGCCGAAACCGTACGGGGCGCCGCGCCCGCCGAACGCCAGGCGATCGTCCGCGGTCCGCTGGCCGTAGATCACGAGGTGGCGGTCGTCGGAGAACGTCTCGTAGTGGCGCAGGCCTATCTCGTCCCACAGGTCGGCCGGCAACGGCTCGGTGGCGACCATCAACGAGTACAGCGGCACGAGTTGCCGCTTGAGGCCCGGGAGCGAGCGGGTGTAGCCCTCGGTCGCTCGCACGATGCTCGTGGCCCGCACCGTGCCGTGGGCGGTGCGCACCGTGCGCGGCTCGATGTCGGTCGCCGCGGTCTGCTCGTAGATGACTACGCCTGCCTCTTCGACCGAGTGTGCGAGCCCTCGGACGAGTTTGGCCGGATGGATGCGCGCGGTATGGGCGAAGTAGATGGCTCCGAGCACGTCGGTGGCGCCGACGCGTTGGGCCGCCTCGGTTGCGTCGAGCAGGCGGAGATCGGCTTCGGTGAAACCGAGCTCGTGATCGTGGGCGATCTCGGCCCGTTGCCGTGTGAGCTGGGCGCCGTTACGCGCCAGGCGGACCGTGCCCCCCTTGACGAAGTCGCAGTCGATGCCCTCGGTGCTGACCACCCGGCCGACCTCGTCGACCGATTGCATCGCTGCACGGAGCTGGGCCACCGCTTCTGCGTGGTCGCCGGCGCGTCGCAGTGCGTCGTAGCCACCGGCCATCTCGCCGATGCACCAGCCGCCGTTGCGGCCGGAGGCACCGAAGCCCACGATGTCGCGTTCGATGATGGCGATGCGCAGCGACGGGTCGGCTTTTGTCAGGTAGTACGCCGTCCACAGACCGGTGTAGCCGCCACCGATGATGGCCACGTCGACATTGATGTCGCCGGGCAGCGGTGGGCGAGGGTCTAGGCTGCCGGGATAGTTCTCGAGCCACAACGACCGCGAGCGAATGTCGCTCATGAATCGAATCCGATGCCGAATCGATCGAGCGTCTTCAGCCACAGATTGCGACGGCCTTCGTGCGCGTCGGCCGCCTGGATCGACCGTTTCGTGAGAGCGACCCCGACTGTTCGCAATGGTTCGGGCGGGAACGGGAACGGCTTCTTGGCGACCATTGACAGCTCGGTTCGTTCGGTACTGCGACCGTTGACCAAGTCGAGCGCGACGGCGGCTCCGAACCGACTGGCAGCAACTCCGAGACCCGTGTACCCGGCGGCCCAGGCCAGTCGGCCGTCGAACGACGTACCCCAGGTGGCGGTGAACTGCGTGGTTGTGGCGATCGGGCCGCCCCAGCGATGGGTGAACGCAAGGCCCGCCAACTGGGGGAACGTCTCGAAGAAGTGTTCAGCCAGTTTCGTGTGGGTCTCGGGGGACTGGTCGTGGCGCGGATCGAGGCCGTTGTTGAAGTGGTACGTGGCGTCGTAGCCGCCCCAGAGTATGCGTCGATCGGCGGTCATCCGGTAGTAGTGGAACTGGTTCGCGGCGTCGCCGATGCCATCGCCCCCGGCCCAACCGACGGCGGCCAGTTGCAGATCCGACAGCGGTTCGGTCATCAACACGTGGTCGTACACCGGAATGACGTATCGCCGAACTCGACGCACCGGGCTGGGGTACGCATTGGTGGCCAAAATGACATTGGGGGCCCGAAGTGAGCCTCCGGAATCTGTGGTGACGAGGAGTTCGGCCCCGGCGCCCTTGGATCCGTCCACCGAAATATCGGTGACCGGCGAGTGGTCGTACACGGTTGCGCCCAGCGATTCGGCTGCCGAGCGCAGTCCCCAGGCCAGCCGCGCCGGGTCGACCAACGCCAGTACCGACGGCAAGTACATGGCGCCGACATAGGTGGGTGAGGCGACGCGAGCCTGCGCCTGGCGGGCATCGAGGAGTTCGGCGGTCTGACCGACCGCCCGTGCGTTGTCGATCGCCTCGCCGAGTTCGTCGACTTGCCACTGCTCGGTCGCAACCGCCATCTCGGGGGCATACCGGAAGTCGGCGTCGATGCCGTAGCGGGCGATGCTGGCGTCGATCGCCGCCAAGTTCTCGGTGCCGAGCCGGGTGAGGACCCCCATTTCGCCGGGCCAGTGCGAGACGCCGTTGTCGACGCCATGGGTCAGCGACGGATCACAGAATCCGCCATTGCGGCTGCTGGCCCCGAAGCCGACTTCGTGGGCTTCGACGATGGCCACGCGTAAACCCGGCTCGGCTTCGAGGGCTTGCACTGCGGCCCACAGACCGGTGAAGCCGCCTCCGATGATGACGAGGTCGGCCGCGGTGGCTTCGCGCAGCGGGGGAGCGGGGGAGGGTGCGTCCTCCCTGTCGCTCCAGAAGACCGCAGGCCTTGTGTCGGCCAACGACGGGTGGGTCATTCAGCGAACCGCTCGATCAGAGGAGGCTGGGTCATTGCATCTTGGTCATTCGAAGCTGGCGATGGTGGTCGCACGCAGGCGGTCGGCGAGTTGCAGCATCACCATGCGGGCGAGCTCGGGCGAGCTGTCGAGCAGCTTCACGAAGCCGTCGCGGCCGACTTCGAGCAACTCGCCGCGCGTGATCATCGACACCGTCGCCAAACGGGGTCCGCCGTCGAGCAGCGCGAGCTCGCCGATGACGTCGCCCTCGCCCCGGACGGCAACGTTGTGGTTGTTGCGGCGGATCTGCACCCGGCCGGCCAGCACGAGAAAACACGATGTGCCGGGTTCGTCCTGATGCACGATGACGCTGTTGGCCTCTGCCGGTCGAATGGCCGATGCCGCAGCCAACACCCCGAGCTGCTTGCGCGACAGGCTGCTGAACAGCGGGATGGCCTTGATCAGGTCGGTCGGTGTGCTCATGGGAGAATCCACGCTAGTGCTTGATCATGACGTGCTTGAGCTCGGTGTAGTGCTCGACGGCGTACATCGACATGTCCTTGCCGTAGCCGGATTGTTTGAAACCGCCGTGGGGCATCTCGGAGATGATCGGGATGTGGTCGTTCACCCAGACGGTGCCGAACTGCAAGCCCTTGCTCATGCGCATCGCGCGCCCGACATCGGCGGTCCAGACGCTCGCGGCCAGGCCGTAGTCGACGTCGTTGGCATAGGCGAGCGCGGTGTCTTCGTCCTTGGCCGATTGCACCGTGATGACCGGACCGAAGACCTCGCGCTGCACGATCTCTGCGGCCTGGTCGACCCCGACGACCACAGAAGGCTCGTAGAAGAAGCCGTCGCCGACTCGGGCTGATCCGCCCACCGTGACCTCGGCGCCCGCGTCGCGAGCCCGGTCGACGTAGCCCGAGACGCGGGCAAGGTGCGCATCGGAGATCACCGGACCCATCGCTGTGTCCTGCGCCATTGGATCGCCGGTGACCACGGTGGCGACCGCGTCGGTGAGCTTGGAGACAAAGTCATCGTGGACCTTGCCGCCCGCGATCACGCGGCAGGGGGCCGTGCAGTCTTGGCCCGAGTTGTAGAACGCGGTCTCGGCGAGGTTGGCGACGACCGCGTCGATGTCGGCGTCGTCGAACACGACGACCGGGGCCTTTCCGCCGAGCTCGAGGTGCACCCGCTTGAGGCTGGCGGCCGAGGAGTGCACGACCGACTGGCCGGCGCCCACCGAACCGGTGAGCGACACCATTGCGACGTCGGGGTGCTCGCACAGCGCTACGCCGACGGTGCTGCCGTGCCCGCAGACGACGTTGAGGACGCCGGGCGGCAAGATATCGGCGGTGATTTCGGCCAGCTTCAGCGCGGTGTACGGGGTGAGCTCCGATGGCTTCAGCACCACGGTGTTGCCGGCGGCCAGCGCGGGACCGAGCTTCCACGTGGCCATGTTGAGGGGATAGTTCCAGGGCGCAATCGAGCCGATGACGCCGAGCGGATCGCGCCGGATCATGGAGGTGTACCCCTCCATGTATTCTCCGGCGGCCTTGCCTTCGAGAAAGCGGCCGGCCGAGGCGAAGAACCGCCAGTTGTCGAGGGTCAGGTCCATCTCGAACTCGATGATTCCCACCGGTTTCCCGACGTTCTCGCATTCGATACGGGAGAGTTCGTCGATGTTGGCCTCGATGGCATCGGCGACCTTGTGGAGGATCTCGCTGCGCTCGCGCGGGGTCTTGGCGGCCCACGAGTCGAACGCCGCCCCGGCCGCCGCGACCGCGGCATCCACGTCGGCGGCTTGGCTGACCGGCGCCTCGCCGATGGGCGCTCCGGTGGCCGGGTTGAGCACCGCCTCGGTTGCGCCGTCCCGGGCGTCGACCCAGGCGCCGCCGATGAAGTTCTGGTTGGCCGTCGGGTTGTGCGACGGCAGTTCTTGAGATCGTGCTTCCTGAGACATCGTGAGACCCCCGAGTGTCGTGATGGTTACGACATACTCGCGGCATTACGCGAAGGGTTCAAGCGTTTCCCCGACGATCGACAACCAAATCCTCGCTGGAAAGGTCCACTACAACGGAAATAGTTGCATGTGACCCCCGTCTCGTGTTGAATCTTCGCAACTCGCCAAAGGGAACATCGATGGACCACGGCCAACTGCAAGAACTCGCTCACCGGCACCTTTGGGGTCAGTTCACCAACATCGGTGAGGACGCGGCGAACACCCGCATCATCGAACGGGGCGATGGCTGCTACGTGTGGGACGACGAGGGCAAACAGTACCTCGATGGTCTCGCCGGACTCTTCGTCAGCCAGGTCGGCCACGGACGCGCCGAGCTTGCCAAGGCGGCCGGCGACCAGGCGGCCAAGCTCGGGTATTTCCCGATTTGGACCTATGCCCATCCCGGCGCGGTCGAATTGGCCGCGAAGATCGCCTCGTACACGCCGGGCGATCTCAACCGGGTGTTCTTCACGACCGGCGGATCCGACGCCGTCGAGTCGGCGTGGAAACTCGCTCGTCAATACTTCAAGGCCACCGGCAAACCGAACAAACACAAGGTCATCAGCCGCCACCTCGCGTATCACGGCACGTCGATGGGGGCGTTGTCCATCACGGGTTTGGCCGACATCAGAACACCTTTCGAGCCGCTCGTGCCGGGCGCACTCACCGTCGCCAACACCAATCGTTACCGCTGCTATATGTGCAGCGAGATGGATGCCTGCAACCTCAATTGCGCCAATGACATCGAGCAAATGATTCTGCGCGAGGGTGCCGACTCGATCGCTGCGGTCTTCCTCGAGCCGGTTCAGAACTCGGGGGGATGTTTCACGCCACCCGACGGCTACTTCCAGCGGGTGCGGGAGATCTGCGACGAGTACGACGTGTTGCTCGTGTCCGACGAGGTTATTTGTGCATTCGGCCGTCTCGGGTACATGTTCGGTTGCGAACGATACGACTACCAGCCCGACATCATCACCTGTGCCAAGGGCCTCACGTCGGGGTACGCCCCGATGGGAGCGATGATCGCGAGCGATCGATTGGCCGAGCCGTTCATCAACGATGACGAAGAGACCTTCCTTCACGGCATCACCTTCGCCGGCCACCCGGTGAGTTGTGCTGTCGCTCTCGCGAATCTCGAGGTGTTCGAAAAGGAGCACCTGTGCGGGCATGTCCTCGAGAACGAATCGGCGTTCCGAGCCGCACTCGACGACCTGACCGATCTGCCCATCGTCGGCGACGTTCGTGGGGCCGGGTATTTTTACGGCATCGAACTGGTGAAGGACCGCAAGACCAAGGAAACCTTTGGGAGCGAAGAAGCGCATGAGTTGCTCAAGGGATTCGTCTCCAACCGCTTGCTCGACCTCGGCCTGATTTGCCGGGCCGACGATCGTGGTGAGCCGGTCATCCAACTGTCCCCGCCCTTGATCGCCGGCCAGACCGAGTTCGACCTGATCAATCGAGTCTTACGGCAAGTGCTGACCGAGGCGATGGCACGGATGGGGCGGTAGAGGCCGTGGCCCCGGCCGTGGAACTCGATGCGATCGACCGCGTGATCATCGAGAATCTCCAGATCGACGGGCGCATGCCCTATGCGCAGCTGGCGCCGCTCGCCGGCCTGTCCGAGGCCGCCACCCGACAGCGCGTCAACAAATTGATCGAGCGGGGCGCCATGCAGGTCGTTGCCGTCACCGATCCTGCGCACATGGGAATGCACTACCCGGCGATGATCGGCATCAACACCGTCGACGACATCACCACCGTCGCCAAAACGCTCGGGGCGGTGGAGGAGGTCGTGTACCTGATGATCGTGACCGGCCGCTACGACATCTTGGCCGAGGTCGCCTGTCGTGATTCCGACCACTTGCTCAGCGTGGTCAACGATGACATTCGCCAGATCAGCGGGGTCCAGACCACCGAGGTGTTCAGCTATCTTCGGTTGGTCAAACAAACCTACGGCTGGGGGGCCGGATGAGTGGAGAAACCGGCTCGAGCTCGAGCGAGACCGGCACGGGCTCGAGCACAACCGTCGCTGTCGGCATCCACAACATGACCAAACGATTCGGCGAGGTCGTCGCGGTCGATTCCATCGATCTCGAGATCGATGACGGCGAGTTCTTTGCCCTGCTCGGGCCGTCCGGCTGCGGCAAGACCACCACCTTGCGAATGATTGCCGGCCTCGACTTTCCGACCGAGGGGAGCCTGCGGATCTTCGGCGACGAAGTTGGCACATTGCCGCCCAACAAGCGACCGGTCAATACCGTCTTTCAGAACTACGCCCTCTTCCCTCACATGAGCGTGGCCGAGAACGTGGGCTTCGGTCTGAAGATGCAGAAGGTGTCGAAGTCCGAGATCGCACCACGGGTCGCCGAGGCGTTGGACATGGTGCAACTCGGCCAGATGGCGCAGCGAAAATCCTCGCAGCTTTCGGGCGGTCAACAGCAGCGCATCGCCTTGGCGCGTGCCCTCATCAACCGCCCAAAGGTGCTGTTGCTCGACGAGCCGCTCGGCGCGCTCGACCTCAAGCTCCGCCACGAAATGCAGTCGGAGTTGAAGACGCTGCAACGCGACCTCGGCATAACGTTCGTGTTCGTCACCCACGACCAGGAAGAAGCGCTCACCATGAGCGATCGGATCGGCATCATGGACCGCGGTCGGCTGCTTCAGGTGGCTTCCCCCGAGCAGATCTACGAACAGCCGGCCAATCGGTTCATCGCCGACTTCATCGGTGAGACGAACCTCCTCGAAGGCACCGTCGAGGGTGCCGACATCGTGTGTCTGGCGAACGGGGTACGCATCTCCGCCGCGTCGAGCTTCCCGGCCGGCACCGCCGTTGCGGTGAGCCTTCGACCCGAACGGGCGCACGTCCATCCACCCGGGGCGGCACCTACCGACGCCACGTCGGTCGACGGTACCGTTCGTTCGGTCACCTACCTGGGCAACGCGATCGTGTACGAGATCGAGCTCGATTGGATGCGGATAGATGTGCGCGAGGCCAACCGGCCGGGCATGGAACGGCTCGACCCCGGTGACCCGGTCAGCGTGTCGTGGGATCGCGATGCGGTAGCGGTCGTGGTCGACTGATGGTCCGAACCGGGAGACACGCAACCGATGGTGGCGGGGTAGCCGCAGCGACTCCCGAGTTCGAGCGTGCTGCCGAGAAGGCCAAAGCCCGTCGCGGTTTTCTCATGGCGCTGCCGGCGTACAGCTATCTCGCCCTCTTCTTTGCGACACCCCTGGTCATCGTCTTGGTGTATTCGTTCGCCACTCGAAACCGTTCGCGAGGTACCGATCTCAACAACTGGAACCTCGATGCCTACCGCAAGCTCGGCGAGCCGATCGTGCGCGACATCTTGTTCCGGTCCGTGTGGCTGGCGATCATCACCACCGTCATCTGCCTCGTGTTCGCCTACCCCTTTGCCTACTTCCTGGCCACACGGCGCGAGTCGGTACGCAATCTCATGCTGGTGTTCGTCATGATTCCGTTCTGGTCGAACTTCTTGGTGCGCAACTATGCGTGGCGCGTGTTGTTGGGCAACGACGGCCCGTTGTCGCAGGTCACCGAAGCGGTTGGCCTTGGTGAAACCAGCCTGCTGTTCAGCCGCACCGCGGTGGTGCTCGGCTTGGTCTACGGCTTCTTGCCGTTCATGATCCTGCCGCTGTACGCATCGATCGAACGCATCGATTTCCGCCTGCTCGAAGCCAGTCGCGATCTCTACGGCAATGGTTGGCAGACGTTTCGCCATGTCTTGCTGCCACTCTCGATGCCGGGGGTGGTCGCGGGTTCGATCTTGGTATTCGTCCCCAGCCTCGGCGCCTACGTCACCCCGGAGATTCTCGGCGGGGCCAAGACCACGCTGCTCGGTTCCTACATCGTCACGCAGTTCCTCACCGCGGGGAACTGGCCGGTCGGCGCCTCGCTGTCATTCGTGCTGATGGCGGTCATGTTGGCAGCCACGCTCGTGTACTTCCGGTCGGGCGGGCGCACGTTGTGAGCAGCGATGTGACCACCCCGCGCGGCATCGGCCGGTTTGCGCTCTCGATCAACGCGTGGCTGGTCTACCTCTTCTTTTATGCGCCGATTGCGCTGTTGGTCGTGTTCTCCTTCAGCGACGACAAGCTCGTGGGTCGCTGGGGCGGATTCACGCTCGATTGGTATCGGGCATTCGGCGACAACGAAGCGGTCCAGAACTCGCTGTGGGTATCGGTTCGGGTCGCGCTGGTCTCCACGATCGTCTCGGTCGTGTTGGGCACCATGGCGGCGCTCTCCTTGGAACGATTCCGGTTCCGCGGCCAGCGGGTCTTCGACGCTCTGCTGTACCTGCCGATCATCATCCCCGACGTGACCATGGCCGTGATGATGTTGCTGTTCTTCACCCAATTCTTCAACGTGCTCGACTGGTTGGGCATCGGTTTGGCGAAGGGTTTCACCACCCTCGTCATCAGCCACATCGCGTTCAGCATCAGCTTCGTTTCGGTCGTGGTGCGGTCGCGTCTCGATGGCATGGACGAGAAACTCGAGGAGGCGGCGCAAGACCTTGGCGCCACTCGCTGGCAGGCGTTCCGGCACGTGACCCTGCCGTTGATCATGCCCGGCATCGCCGGTGGCGCGCTGCTGGCGATGACCCTGTCGCTCGACGACGTCGTCATCAGCCAGTTCGTCTCGGGTCCTGGGTCCACCACCTTGCCCGTCTACGTTTTCAGCCTCATCCGTAAGGGGGTGACGCCACTGATCAATGCCGTATCGGTGGTGATGCTCGCGGCATCGGTGGGGCTCGTATTGCTGTCGCTGATCGCCGAACGGGCCCGAGATGGGCGACAGCCCAAACATGTCCTCCAGCAAGAAGATGAAGTTTCCACCACCAGCTAGCCGTCGCAACGAGAAAGCTCGCGACGAACAGCGCATATGTATGAGGAGAAATCCATGAGAAAGCCAACGTGGCTACGACTGCTCGTCGTCGCCTTGACCTTTACCTTGATCGGCGCCGCGTGCGGCAGCGACGATGACAGCGAGGCAACGGGCGGAACGACCGCGTCAGGCGAGGACGATGGGGGAGGGGACGGCGGTTGTGCCCCCGACCAGGTCGACGGAGACCTCGCGCTCTACAACTGGAGCGAGTACATCGACCCCGAACTGCTGGCTGCGTTCGAGACCGAGTACGGCGTGAAGACCACCGAGTCGAACTATGACTCGAACGAGGCAATGCAGCCGATCATCGCCGCAGGAAACTCGGGCTACGACGTGATCGTCCCGTCGGACTACATGGTGTCGGTCATGATCGAGGCCGGCCAGGTCGCGAAGCTCCAGAAGGACGCGATTCCGAATATGGCGAACCTCTTGCCGGAGTTCGCTTCGGGTCTTCCTTTCGACCCCACCGGCGAATATTCCGCGCCGTATCAATGGGGGACCACGGGACTCGGCGTCGACCTCGCGGTCACCGGTGAAGACGTGCCGCACACCTGGGGTCTCGTCTTCGACGCCGATCTCTCCGAGCAGTACGGCGCGGCAGGCGCCATCACCCTGCTGAACGACCCGCGCGAAACGCTCGGAGCGGCGCTCAAGTACCTGGGCTACTCGCTCAACACCACCAGCCAGGACGAGTTGAACGAGGCTCGCGACGCCATCGCGTCGGCGCGCGACCGCATCAAGGCCTACGACTCGGATCAGTACGACGAGTTGCTCGCCAGCGGCGACTCGGTGGTTGCGCACGGCTACAGCGGCAACTTCATCGTGCAGTTCGACGAAGCCGACGATCCCGATCAGTACACGTACTTCGTACCGGACGAGGGTGGGACTCGATGGGTCGACAACATGGCGATTCCGTTCGATGCGCCGCACCCCTGCACGGCCCACACCTTCATCAACTTCTTGCTCGACGCGGAGAATGGTGCGGCGCTGAGCAACTGGAACTTCTACGCCAGCCCGAATGCGGCGGCTGAAGAGTTCATCGACGCCGAGGTGCTCGAGGATCCCATCGTGTATCCCGAAGACACGTCGAAGCTCGAGTTCATCGCCAACACCGGCGACTTCGAACCGAACTTCTCCGACGCCTTCGTCGAAGCCAAGGGCTAGGAAGCACAGCGCACCATTGTTGACGGCCCGTCTGAACCAATTGGTTCGGCGGGTCGTCAAACGCGTATGGGGAAGAACGCGGTAGGGGCGGTTCGCAGCGCGGGGGAGCGGCGGTGACCTCGCAGTGGCGCCGTGCGGTCGAGCGTCAACCGGATTCGCGCCCGGCGTTGCCGATCATTCCGTTCGAGGTGTCGAACGGCGAGTTCTTGCCGCGCGTTCCGACCGCCCATGATCGGGCCCTCACTCGGGCGGTGCTGGATCGGCTCGAACTCGCTGCGCAGCGAACGGGCTTGGACCGACGTCGATTCCTGACCAGAGCAGGAGCGGTTGCGGCGACGCTCGCAGTGTCCAACGGCTGCTCGTCCGGTGGCACCGCCGCATCGTCGACGACGAGCAGGGCAACGACAACCTCGAGATCGACAACAACGTCGACCGGCACCTCCACCACTCAGCAACCGGCAACGTCGAGCACCGAACCAGGCGGGACCTTCGTGGTACCCGAACCCGAAGACGAGGAAGCCTGCCGGCTGGAACTCGGCGACCAGGGCGAGTTCATTTTCGACGTCCACACCCATCACGTGATGCCCGACGGCGTGTGGCGTCAGAATGCGCCGCGCATCGAGCAGATGATCGGTCGTTTGGTGCCGTCCGGCTGCAACGAAGCGGATCGACTCGAATGTCTCAACCGCACCGCCTACATCACCAACATGTTTCTCGGCTCCGACACCACGATGGCGTTGCTCAGCGACGTGCCGAACTCTGGGCCGATCGATGCCCCGATGCCTTTCGATGCGAAGGTCGGCACGGCCGACTGATGGAGGCGATAACGGTGGCCGGGGCGCAACGGGTATTGGTGCACGACGTGATCGCACCGAACTACGGTCCGCTCGAGCTGCGGCTGGACGACATGGCGACCAATGCCTCGACCGGCCGGGTATCGGCGTTCAAGGTGTACACCGCATGGGGTCCGGATCGGCAGGGGTATTCGTTGGCCGACCCGGCCATCGGTCTGCCGGTCGTCGAGCAATCACGCGACCTCGGTGTCAAGGTGATGTGCGCCCACAAGGGCCTTCCGCTGCTCGAGTTCGACCGCGACTTCAACGGACCAGAGGACATCTGCGAGGTCGCTGCGTTGTACCCGGACATGGACTTCGTCATCTTTCACGGCGCCTATGAGCGTGAAACGACGGAGGGCCCGTACGACTCGAACCAGGCCGCAGTCGGTATCAACTCTTTGGTCAAGGCCATGGACGACTTCGGCATCGCCCCCAACGCCAACGTGCACGCAGAACTGGGTACGACCTGGCGCGAGACGATGCGACGACCGGATGAGGCCGCCCACGTGGTCGGAAAACTGCTGTCGCGTGTCGGCGAGGACAACGTCATGTGGGGAACCGATGCGATCTGGCTCGGTTCACCGCAAGCGCAGATCATGGCGTTTCGGGCGTTCGAGATCACGCCGGCGTTTCAAGAGCAGTTCGGCTATCCGGAACTCACCCCGCAGCTCAAGGCCAAGGTGTTCGGTGGCAACGCCGCCCGGGTGTTCGGGGTCGACGTCGAGGCAAAGCGTTGTCAGATCGACACGAGCCTGCTCGACGCCAGTCAGGGTGAACTCCAGGTCTTGATCGATGACGGCCTGGTGTCGAGCTCGTATGAGCCAATTGGATACATGACCCGTAGAGAGGTGCTGGCGTGGTGGCGGACGCTGGACGAACCATGGTCGCCGGTCTGAGTCCTCGTGTTTGCCCAGTGCGGAATCCTTCCATAACGTCACTGACGATATGTTTGACCGAAGAGGGGTTCGGCACCCTCGACGAGAGTGGTTCGTTTGCCGTCGGATTTCCTCGACGCCGGCAATCGCTCAGAGACTCGAGTGCTTCGCGTCTCAGCAGGCTGGCCCGGTCCGAATGCAACCGATCGGCCTGAGCGGTCTGTGGTCTGGCGCCTGCAGGATCCGACACGTTGGCGGAGATGCTGAAGCCGTGACTCAGGGTGAGCGCAACGGATTCGCACATAACTTGACATAACGAAGATTTCCGGCGGGGCACGGGAGTGGACCGAGAAGGGCAGGTCTTCCGATGCTGATGCCAGAGGGCCGGACCGGCCGCGGCTTGCGTTCCGGCGTTCGGCTGTGTTCCGCTGGTGGGGTGACGAACCGGGTCTATGACGCCAAACGACTTTTGCTCAAGCCCTATTCGGCCTACCGAAAGCGCAAGCTCGGCGACCTGGACCCATTCCTGAGCGCCGCCTACGCGCTGCACTACTACCGCAAACCGATGGAGCAGTTCGTAGGCGTGCAGGGCATGTCCGGCCGCGTGTTGCTCAACACGTTCGACATCGATGATCAGGCCGTCGTCATGGATGTTGGTGCCTATGTCGGGGATTGGGCTGTTGCGGTGCTGGACAACCACAATGGGCCGACGGTGCATTCGTTCGAACCGAACCCCCGCTCGTTGGAGAAACTCGAGGAGAAGGCGAAGCGCTACCCGAGCTTGCACGTGCATCCGTACGGATTGTCCGATTCCGACGCCACGTTCGCGCTCACGCTGCAAGGACTCGGCTCGTCCACCTTCGGTGCCGGCCCAGTCGCGGACGACGCAAAGACCGTCGACGTCGAGCTGCGCGACGTCGTTGCGGTGATGGACGAACTCGGTCTGGACCATGTCGACGTGTTGAAGGTCAACATCGAAGGTGGCGAGTACCCGCTGTTCGCCCGGCTGATCGAGCAGGACATGTTGGGGCGATTCGGCACGATCATCATCCAATTCCACGAATGGGTGCCCGGCTCGTATCGAGGACGACTCGCCACCCGTCGAGCGTTGCGAAAGACCCACGAGCTCGACTGGGACTTCAACTTCGTTTGGGAAAAGTGGATACCCAAGGGGTGATTGCCGCGCGCGCCGTTGTCGAAGCGGTCACCATGGTGCCATGACATCGCCGCAGCCTGGCTGGTATCCCGACCCGCAGAACCCCGCCCAGTTGCGGTGGTGGGATGGCACGCAGTGGGCACAACAGTGGGCCCCTGCCGCTCCCCCGGCGGGGTCCAACCCGAAGGGGCCCCACGGCTTGCGAGGTGCGGGGGACGTCATCGGGGCGGCGTTTCAGAATGCGGGCGGACGAGCCGGCCACCTGCTGGCAATCGTGCTCATCACGACGGTCGTCCCGGCCGCGATATCGGGTTTGTTGTTGTGGATGGTGGTCCGTGAGGTCACCTACGAGAACGACACCTTGTCCGGTTTCGGCGCCGCAACCGTGGTCGGATTGGCTGCGATGGTCATGCTGCAACTGGCCTCCTACGTCTTGAACCTCGGCGCACTTACGCATCAACTCGTCGCCGCAGAACGAAGCGAACCGCAGCCATGGAACGCGTCGATGCGTATGGCGGTACGACGCGCCCCGCGCATCCTCGGGTGGTCGCTGCTGGCGCTGCTGCCGATTCTGGGCGCGGTTTTTGTCGTTGCGGTGATCTTCGTCGTGAGCGTCGCGCTTGGCATACTGGCAACCATCGCTGCGATTCCCGTGCTCATCTTGCTGGGTTTCTATTGGCAGTTCGCCACCATGGCCGCGGTGGTGACCCCCACGGGCGTCAACCCGATGAAGACGGCGATGAGCATCGTGTCGGGCCGATTCTGGGCGATTTTCGGGCGGGCCCTGCTCATCCTCCTCGTCGGCTTTGGCTGCTCGTTTGCGATGAACATCGTGACGGTGCCACTCAGCAATGCGATTGGCTCGTCGATCGACTTCGAATCGTCCATCGTGACCCGCGACGTGGGCTCAACGGTCGAGCTCGTGAGCTTCGACGGCGCCAAGCTCGCCAACGGCGCGCTCCCGCTGATGGTGTTCATGGTGTTCTCGGTCCTGCCCGGAGCGGTGGTCTCGTCGCTCACGACCGCTGGGATCAGTGCCGTCTACGTCGATGGTGCGGACGCCGAGCACATTCCGATCGAAGTCTGACGAGGTATCTTTCTTGGTGACGTCTCAGCGGCGCTACAGTACCTGCCATGTCGAGGCGTATTGACGTAGAACTCACCAGTAGTCGTGAAGACGGCACGTGGACCTGGCGAGCAGCCGGAGCGAAGCAACCCAAGGGTGAGCTGAGCGGATCGCTGCTCTTCGAGGGTGCCGCGGTCGGTGACATCGTGCGGGCCGACGCCGACTTCTTCGTCGACGGCATCACGATTATCTCCGTCACTCCCCCGAAGCAGCGCTCCGGAAAGCAACTCGAAGCGCTCGAGCTGCTCGGCTCGGGGAACGAGGTCGAATTGGTGACCACGCAGCTCGCCCCCAAGGGGCGCGGCGGACGCGGCGGTGGCCGAGATGGCGGCCGTGGCGGTCGCGATGGCGGTCGCGGTGGCCGTGAAGGCGGTCGCGGT
>RCMY010002136.1_pt1 | contig 17964 bp, 9 predicted proteins | sample 2041341 | NCBI WGS metagenome assembly RCMY01 (sample SAMN09708234, study PRJNA481090) | Marine sediment metagenome, whole genome shotgun sequencing project. | reverse complement strand
AGGCCGGCCATTTTTTTTGCCAGTTCGTCGTCGTTTTTCTTTTCTCCGGCGTTAAAGCGCACGTTCTCCAGCAACACTATGTCGCCGCTGCCAACCTCAACACCTTGCAGCCAATCTTTTTGCAGCGCCACCTCACGGTCGAGCAATTCGCCCAAACGTTTGGCCACCGGTGCCAGTGAAAATTCGGCATTGGCGGCGTCACCGGCACCCTCCTCCGGGCGGCCCAAATGCGACATCACCATCACCCGCGCACCTTGCTGCAACGCTTGCTTTAGCGTCGGAATAGAGGCGCGAATGCGCGCATCGCTACTCACTGCACCGTCTTTAATTGGCACGTTTAAGTCTTGCCGAATGAGTACGCGTTTGTCGTGTAAATTCAAATCAGTCATTTTTGCGATAGGCATTTTAACTCTCCTGTGGATTACTCTAAAAATCTCAACGCTGGATCATCAACGCGGCTACATCCAGCATACGGTTGGCGAAACCCCATTCATTGTCAAACCAGGTGAACACTTTGGCAAGCCGCCCGCCGCTGACGCGCGTTTGCCCGGCATCAACCACTCCCGAGCGTGGGTCGTGGTTAAAGTCGCATGAGGCCAGCGGCTCTTCGGTAAAACCGAGGATGCCGTTTAATTGCTGCTCGCTGGCCTCGCGCAAGGCGGCGTTGATCGCAGCGGGTGTCACCTCGTTGCTTAGCCACACCGATAAGTCCATCATCGACACATTGGTGGTGGGCACGCGAATAGCACCAGCCGAGAAGCGCCCGGCGGTGTTCGGCAAAATGCGCTCTATGCCTTTGGCTAGCTGGGTTTCGATGGGGATTACCGACTGACTGGCGCTGCGGGTTTTACGCAAATCAGTATGGTGATAGGCATCGATAACCGGCTGGTCATTCATCACCGAATGAATGGTTGTGATTTGCCCGGCTTCGATACCGAAGGCGTCATCAAGCACCGCAATCACGGGCACGATGCAGTTGGTGGTGCAGGAAGCATTGGAGACAATGCGATCCTCAAGGCCAAGCTGCTGGTGGTTAACTCCGAACACAATAGTGGCGTCGGCCGCGTCTACGGCAGGGTGAGAAAACAGCACTTTTTTCGCGCCATTGTTCAGGTGTTTTTCCGCGTCCAGCCGCGAATCGTAAACGCCGCTGCACTCCAGCACCAGGTCGATCTGCAGATCACGCCACGGTAGGTCTTCAATGCGCTGCTGGTGCGACACATGAATCGTTTCAGCATCAATCACTAATGATTCCTCGCCTTGCTCTACACTGCCCGGGAAGCGACCATGGGTGGTGTCATAGCGGGTGAGATAACACATGGTAGCCAGGTCGGCGGGTTCATTAATCGCAACGACCTGCATCGCCTGCGCATCGGTGCGCTCATGCAACGCACGTAATACACAGCGGCCGATGCGGCCATAGCCATTGATGGCAATGCGAATCATGCAGCCAGCAACGCTCGCGCCTGAGCCAACACGTTATCGACTGTAAAGCCGAACTCCTGCATTAGATCGGCAATAGGTGCAGATTCACCAAAGCGGTTGATACCGATCACTGTGCCATCCAAACCAACATATTTGCGCCAGTAGTCGCCGTGGCCGGCTTCAATAGCGATACGCTTGCGCACCTCAGTTGGCAACACCTGCTGCCGGTAAGCTTCGTCCTGCTGCTCAAACACTTCCGCTGACGGCATGGACACAACCCGTACCGACGCATCAAGCTGCTGTGCCGCCTGCATGGCGAGGTCCAGCTCAGAGCCGGTCGCGATGAAAATAAGCTGCGGCGTTGCATTGGTTTCATACAACACATATGCGCCGCGGGCGATGGCTGCAAGCTGATCGGCATCGCGCGCTTGATGGGCAAGTCCCTGGCGGGAGAATATTAGTGCTGTAGGTCCGTCGTTGCGTTCGACGGCGGCTTTCCACGCCACGGCCGACTCAACCGCATCGCCCGGCCGCCAGGTGACCAGGCCGGGAGTCGTGCGTAAATTGGTGAGCTGTTCAACTGGCTGGTGGGTAGGGCCGTCTTCGCCCAGGCCGATGGAGTCATGGGTAAACACGAATATATTTTGCTGGCGCATCAGGGCCGCCATGCGCACCGCGTTGCGAGCGTATTCCATAAACATCAGAAAAGTAGCGCCGTAGTTGATAAAGCCGCCGTGCAAGGCAATGCCGTTGCCGATTGCCACCATACCGAATTCGCGCACGCCGTAGTATATGTAGTTGCCGTCGGCTGTGTCTGCACTCACGGCTTCTGACCCGCTCCATAAGGTCAGGTTAGAACCCGCCAGATCGGCGGAGCCACCCAACAATTCAGGTAACAGCGGGCCGAATGCATTCAAGGCGTTTTGCGACGCCTTGCGGCTGGCTATGCTTTCGCCACGCTCCTGAGTAGCTTCAACATACTGTTGCGCCTGCTCAATGAAGCCAGCCGGCAGATCACCACGCATGCGGCGCTCGAACTCGGCGGCTAACTCGGGATGCTGTTGCTGATAGGCTTGAAACGTATCCAGCCATAGTTGCTCTTGCGCCGCGCCGCGCTCGCGTGCGTCCCACCCTTCATACACCGCCTTCGGCACTTCAAACGGTGGGTGTTGCCAACCTAATTCTTGCCGCGCTACGGCGATTTCTTCGGCACCCAGTGGCGCGCCGTGTACCCCGCCAGTACCTTGCTTGTTAAGCGCGCCTTTGCCGATGATGGTTTTGCAGCAAACTAAAGTGGGCTTATCGGTGACCTGACGCGCCGCTTCCAGAGCAGCATGCACGGCGTCGGCGTCATGCCCATCGACATCCGGCAACACATGCCAGCCATAGGCTTCGAAGCGCTGTGGCGTATTGTCGGTATACCAGCCGCTAACGTCACCATCGATGGAAATATCGTTATCGTCGTAACAGACGATTAGCTTGCCCAAACCCAGCGTGCCGGCCAGCGATGCCACTTCGTGGGAAATACCTTCCATCAGGCAGCCGTCGCCGACGAATACATAGGTATTGTGATCGACAATAGCAAACTCATCGCGGTTAAAATGCGCGGCCAGCACTTTCTCAGCCAGCGCCATACCCACGGCATTCGCCAACCCCTGGCCCAGTGGGCCGGTGGTGGTTTCTATGCCCGGCGCGTAGCCATATTCGGGATGGCCCGGCGTTTTCGAGTGCAGTTGGCGGAAGTTCTTCAGTTCTTCAATCGGCAAGTCGTAACCCGACAGGTGCAGCAGTGAATACAGCAGCATCGAACCGTGTCCGTTAGACAGCACAAAACGATCGCGGCCATACCAGTCGGGATTCGCCGGGTTGTGGCGCAAAAAATCATTCCACAACACTTCGGCAATATCGGCCATACCCATTGGCATGCCCGGGTGGCCGCTGTTGGCTTGTTGTACAGCGTCCATGCTCAACGCGCGAATGGCGTTGGCTAATTCAGTGCGGGTTGACATGCTCGGTGTCCTGTAATGGCAAGGTTAGTGGTGGGCCGTAAATCGGGGCGCTATTGTCGCTCAGCCATGCTGGCAGAGCAAACACAGAGAACAGAAATTCAAGCGCAGCACTGACTGGCTAGCTGAGCTATATCAAAATAAATTGATATACGTAATCGTGCTTGCTATAGTTCGCGCCAATGAACATGCATGCCCACACCAACCTGACAGAAAACAACCAGGTCAACGCTCTCAGCCTGCTTAACAAAGCTGCCGCTGACGAGCTGCGCTTGCATATATTACGCACCCTACGGCGCGACTCGTTCGGTGTAGGTGAGCTGTGCGAAATTTTCGCCATGCAGCAGCCGGCGATGAGCCACCATCTTAAGGTGCTGGCGCAGGCGCAATTGGTCGCCACCCGGCGCGAAGGCAATCACATCTTTTATCGACGCGCGACGACTGCGGTACAAACCTGGCTGCAACCGCTACACGACTGCCTGTTTGAGACCACGGACCAGTTGCCGCTGCCGTCACAGGTGGCGAACCGCTTAAAAGCTATACAAACAAAACGCGCGCAATTGTCGCGTCAGTTTTTTAATGATAACGCCGATAAATTTACCACTCAGCAGGAATTGATCGCCGAATACCCGGTGTACGCAACGCCGGTAGCCGAGTTGTTACGAAATCTCGATACGCAGGAACGCCACAGCGTATTGGAAATAGGCCCAGGCTCGGGCGAGTTTCTGCAAGAACTGGCAGCGCTGTTCACCGAAGTCACCGCTCTCGATATTTCCGAGGAAATGCTTAATCAGGCAAAGGTATACGCGGCAGACAAACACTTGGAAAACACCCACTTTTTACTCGGCGACAGCAAATTCGCACTGCAGAAAGCCATTAGCGTGCAGGTCATCGTCATGCACATGGTGCTACACCACGTCGCCTCTCCCGCCGACTTATTTGCCGACGCTGCAGCGCTGCTCAAGCCCGACGGTCACCTGTTTGTTGCCGACCTGTGCGAACACAGTCAAGACTGGGTGCGGCATGCCTGCGGCGATCTGTGGCTGGGTTTTGCGCCTGAAGAACTCAGCGACTGGGCCCTAACGGCCGGGCTTAGCGAGGCGCGGGAAGGCCAGTATTTCAGCCTGCGCAATGGCTTTCGCCTGCAGGTTCGTCACTTTCAAAAATCCATCAATTAACCGTTTATATTATTAGTGAAGGTAATAACACATGAGTGAATACTCCCTGTTTACATCAGAATCAGTTTCCGAAGGCCATCCAGATAAGATTGCCGATCAGGTTTCTGACGCCATTCTCGACGCCATTATCGCCGAGGATCCGGACGCCCGCGTGGCGGTCGAAACGCTAGTGAAAACCGGCATGGTGCTGGTCGCCGGCGAAGTACGCACCAATGCCTGGGTTGATATTGAAGAAATCGCCCGTGGCGTAATTAGGGATATTGGCTACAACAGCTCCGAGATGGGTTTTGACTGGGAGTCGTGCGCGGTATTAAACGCCATCGGCAAACAGTCAGCTGATATCGCCATGGGCGTCGATGAAGGCGACGGCAAAGACCTCGGTGCCGGCGACCAGGGCTTGATGTTCGGCTACGCCAGCAACGAAACCGAAGTGTTGATGCCCGCACCAATCACCTATGCGCACCGCCTGGTACAGCAGCAAGCCAAAGTGCGCAAAGATGGCAGCCTGCCCTGGCTGCGCCCGGACGCCAAAAGCCAGGTCACCTTTCGCTACGGCGAAGACGGCAAGCCGGCGGCTATCGATGCCGTTGTATTATCCACTCAGCACAGTGCCGACATCGGATTGGAAGAGCTGCGCAGCACAGTGCTGGACCACATTATCAAACCGGTTCTGCCGGCGGAATGGCTTACTGCCGACACCAAATACTTTATCAACCCCACCGGCAATTTCGTTATCGGTGGCCCGGTGGGCGATTGCGGCCTCACTGGTCGTAAGATTATCGTCGACACCTACGGCGGCATGGCGCGCCACGGCGGCGGTGCTTTCTCGGGTAAAGACCCCTCCAAAGTTGACCGTTCTGCCGCTTATGCGGGTCGTTATGTGGCAAAAAATATTGTCGCCGCTGGCCTCGCCGAGCGTGCTGAAATTCAGATTTCGTATGCGATTGGCGTAACGGAGCCCACGTCGATCAGCGTTAATACCTTCGGCACCGGCAAGTTAAACGATAGCAAGATCGTCGAGCTGGTACGGGAACACTTTGACCTGCGCCCACAAGGCCTGATTGAAATGTTGAACCTGAAAAGACCCATTTATAAAGCTACCGCCGCCTACGGTCATTTTGGCCGCAGCGAAGCCGATTTCACCTGGGAAAAAACTGACAAAGCAGACGTTTTAAAAGCCGCACTTTAAATCATCAATTAAATAAAGGACACGAGCATGAACGCCAACGAAAAAGTAGATACTATCCATCAGGATTACAAAGTAGCCGACATCAGCCAAGCCGACTATGGCCGCCGCGAAATCGCTATCGCCGAGCACGAAATGCCCGCGCTGATTGCACTGCGACGCAAGTATGCGAACAGTCAACCACTGGCAGGCGCGCGCATTCTCGGCTGTATTCACATGACCATTCAAACCGCAGTGCTGATTGAAACATTGATCGAACTGGGTGCCGAAGTACGCTGGTCATCGTGCAATATATTCTCCACCCAGGATCACGCCGCCGCCGCTATCGCTGCAGCCGGCGTCGCCGTATACGCCTGGAAGGGGCAAACCGAGGAAGAAGGCGAGTGGTGTATAGAACAAACAATTCTGCAAGACGGCAAACCCTGGAACGCCAACATGCTGCTCGACGACGGCGGCGACCTGACCGCCATGGTGCATGACAAATATCCGCAAATGCTGGAGCACATCCACGGCATTACCGAAGAAACCACCACCGGCGTGCACCGTTTGCTGGAAATGCTGGAAGACGGCTCGCTAAAAGTGCCGGCAATCAACGTCAATGATTCGGTGACCAAGTCCAAGAACGACAACAAATATGGATGCCGTCACAGCCTTAACGATGCCATTAAACGCGGTACGGACCATTTATTGTCCGGCAAGAAGGCCTTGGTCGTCGGCTACGGCGATGTCGGTAAAGGCTCGGCGCAAAGCCTGCGCCAGGAAGGCATGATCGTTAAGGTATCTGAAATCGATCCTATCTGCGCTATGCAGGCCTGCATGGACGGTTTTGAAATCGCATCGCCCTACAAAGACGGCATCAATACCGGTACGCGCGAAGGCATTAACGACGCGCTGCTGGCGAACACCGATATAATAGTCACCACAACCGGTAACACCACAGTGTGTGATCGGTATATGTTGCAGGCGGTGAAAAAAGGCGCAGTGATTTGTAACATCGGTCACTTCGACAACGAAATTGACACCAAGTATATGCGCGACAGCTGGGCCTGGCAGGAGGTCAAACCACAGGTACATAAAATCTACCGCGACGCCAAACCCGGCACTGATTTTGATATCGGCAGCGACGACTACCTGCTATTACTGTCGGAAGGTCGCCTGGTCAATCTGGGCAATGCCACTGGCCATCCCTCACGCATTATGGACGGTTCGTTTGCTAACCAGGTGCTGGCGCAAATGCACTTGTTCGAACTTAAGTTCGCCGAGCAGGATAGCGCAACGCAAAAAAGCATGGCGGGCGTGGAAGTATTGCCCAAGAAACTCGACGAAGAAGTGGCAGCGTACATGGTCGAAGGCTTTGGTGGCGTATTGACGCAAATGACCGAAGAGCAGGCCAAGTATGTGAACACGCCGATCGAAGGCCCCTACAAACCTGAGAACTACAAGTACTAATGAGCAATTTGACCGACAACAAGCGGCTCAGCTTCGAGTTTTTCCCGCCCAAGTCCGACGCCGGGCGGGAGAAACTGCAGACGGTTTGGGAAACGCTGAACGAGTTGAAACCGGAGTTCTTTTCGGTGACCTACGGTGCCGGCGGCTCCACGCGTGAATTCACGCGCGGTACCGTTAGCGCCATGCGCGCTGCCAATATTTCGGTGGTGCCGCATCTCTCTTTTGGTGGCGATGACGAGCAGTCAATGCTGCAACTGCTGCGCGACTATCAAGACCTGGGCGTTGATCGTATCATCGCACTGAGGGGCGATATTCCTTCCGGCATGGGCAACTCGCAAACCGTGCACGCCAACGAGCTGGTCAGCTTTATTCGCCAGCACTGCGGCACTGAGTTACAGCTTGAAGTTGCTGCCTACCCGGAGATACACCCGCAGGCCGATTCGTTTGTCAGCGATTTGAACTTCTTTCGCAAAAAAATCGAAGCCGGTGCCAACGGCGCTATCACCCAGTATTTTTATAATGCCGATGCGTATTTTTATTTTCTGGAACAGTGCAAGCTAGCTGGCATCGACGCGCCCGTCTATGCTGGCATTATGCCAATTACTAACTATAAAAATCTGGCACGCTTTTCGGCCAACTGTGGTGCCGAAATTCCGCGCTGGATAGCGCAGCGGCTGAACAGCTTACAGCACGACGAACAAGGCATGCTCGAGTTTGGCACTGAGGTAGTCAGCCGCTTATGTGAACAACTGCTGCGCGGTGGCGCGCCTGGCCTGCATTTTTACACAATGAACACCGTAGCCCCCAGCGCGACGATCTGTCGCAACCTCGGTTTCGGCTAACCCCTTCTGCTAACAAAATCACTATGCGCGTACCGCGTATCTACCATGCCTCGTCGATCAGCGCTGCTGGCCCGCTTACATTAGATGAGCGGGCGGCGCGCTATCTGACGCAGGTATTGCGTCTGCAATGTGACAATCCGGTCGTGGTATTCGACGGTCGCGGCGGCGAGTGGCAGGCTGTGATCGCGCAATTGGGCAAAAAGTCGCTGCAGTTAGAACTGCAGGAATTTTCCTCGATCAATCGTAGCAGCTCGCTCAATATTCATCTCGGCATAGGCCTGTCACGCGGTGAGCGCATGGATTGGATTGTACAAAAGGCGACTGAACTCGGGGTGAGCGCTATTACACCGCTGTTGACCGAGCGCTGCGAGGTGAAGTTGCAGGGTGAGAGGCTAGCGAAACGTCTGCAGCATTGGCGAGGCGTCAGCGTCAGCGCCTGCGAGCAAAGCGGTTTGAACGTGCTACCCGAGCTTCATAAACCTGCCAACAGCACCGCATGGGCAATGCAAAACAGTGCCGATATGAAGCTGGTGTTGCACCCTGATGCTGGCCAAAGCCTTGGGCTCGACAATGCACCACAGTCAGCGCTACTCGCTGTAGGGCCGGAAGGCGGCTTTACCAATCAGGAAGTGCAACAGCTAGCGACTGCCGATTTTACTGCGCTACGTTTGGGAGAAAGGGTGTTGCGAACTGAAACCGCGCCACTGGCAGCGCTGAGTATTTTGCAGTACCGCTGGGGGGATATGTGTTTTTAGCCTTCGACAAGGAACGGTCACGAAACAACTCGCCGATCTTGCTTGTCTGTTTCTCCGTCTTCTACGTTGCGGTAACAGTTACATAGTTCGACTATGCGCCTGTTAACACGCCTTGAAGACCAACAAAAATCCGGCGCAATAGCGTCAACTTATTTCGTTCCCATTCCTAAACTGCAAAATGGTCTGCTCTATAAACTCAAGGTTTGGAATACTGGCCAGCTCGCCGTTGGTTGACACTGCCATTAACTCGGCTGGGCCAAGCTCAGCCTCGCTATCCACCGCTAACTCCTCCGCGCTAACGCGCATCATGCGTGGCGCGCTTTGGGTCAGTATAGCCAGAAAGGGCAGCTTGTCGGAAGTGCCGATACCGTTTAACACCGCGATATTTTGCTGACCGCTGCGCGATTGGAACGGCTCTTCATTGAGCCCCTCAAATGACACTAGCGGAATGCGTCGGGTACGCCAGTCGAGATGACCCAGAAACCAGGTGGGCGCATCGTCCATAGGTTGCGGCAGCCGATGACTGATAATCTCGGCGACAGACACATTGGGCAACAACAGATACTTGCGCGTCACCGGAATCAAAAACGTCGATAATTCCGTTACGGCCTGTTGTAATTTTGCGCTGCTTGGCATATTTTTTTTACCTAACCTTTTGGCTGTCTCTTAGCCTTGCTGCTCAAGGCGTTCCCGCCCGAGTAAATCGGCGATCGCATTAAGCAATTCCAGCTCTTGATACGGTTTACCCAGATAGTTGTTTACGCCGATAGAAATTGCTCGCTCGCGATGCTTGTCGCCGGTACGCGAAGTAATCATGATAATCGGAAGGTCGCCTAATTCGCTGTCATGGCGGATTTGATTAGCCACTTCGAAGCCGTCCATACGCGGCATTTCGATATCCAGCAGCATGAGGTCGGGGCGTTCGTCGTGCACCATGGCCATGGCTTCGACACCGTCGCGAGCGACGACAACATCCATGCCCTGGCGTTCGAGGAAGCGCGAGGTAACCTTACGTACTGTCACCGAGTCATCCACTACCATGACTTTCAACGCCTGATCGGTGTCTTCTTCCACATGATCTATAACAAAGTCATCGCGATGCATGTTTAATGCGTCGTTGCGGATCAAGGCCAGCATGTCCAGAATAACCACCACGCGGCCGTCGCCCAGCACGGTCGCGCCCGACACACCTTGCACCGTACCAAACTGTGCGCCCAGCGATTTTACAACGATTTCGCGGCTGCCATGCAACTCGTCTACCTGAATTGCCATGGAGTGGTCGCTGCCGCGCACCAGTATTACCGGTAACGGTGAACCCTGAGACTGAATATTAGGCTGTGCATCCACGCGCAGCAGCGAGCCGATGTAGCGCAGCAAATAGGGTTGGCCGGCGTACTCGAACATCGGCGCGTCTGGCTGGTAATAGGCTTCCAACTCGAACGGGCTGACACGCACAATGCCCTCGATAGTATTTAGCGGTATGGCATAAGTGTCGCCGGCAACCGTTACCATCAACGCCCGGTTGACCGATACGGTAAAGGGCAGTCGAATGATAAACTTGGTGCCATGCCCCTGCAGCGACTGTATGTCCATGCTGCCGCCGAGCTGCTTGATTTCGCTGTTAACGACATCGAGACCTACGCCACGACCGGAAATCTGCGTGACCGCTGTGGCGGTACTAAAACCTGACTGCAGAATAAACTGCAGTATCTCATGTGGGGTAAGCTCTGCTTCGGCATCCATTAGGCCGGCATCGACAGCCTTGCTGCGAACCTTATCCAGATCGATGCCAGCACCGTCGTCTTCCAGCACTAACACGATTTCGTTGCCTTCACGCACCAGCCCAAGGGTGATTTGTCCTGCAGCCGGCTTTCCTGCCGCCAGCCGCTGTTGCTCTGTTTCAATGCCGTGGTCAACCGAGTTGCGCAGCATGTGCTCAAGCGGTGGCAGCATGCGCTCCAGCACGCTACGATCCATTTCACCTTCAGTGTTAAGCATGTCAAAATTGACCTGCTTGTCGACTTCGGTACTGACCTGACGCACGATGCGGCGTAGACGCGGCGCGACGCGCGCAAACGGCACCATGCGTGACTGCATCAGCCCTTCCTGCAAATCGGTGTTGATGCGCGACTGCTGTAGTAGCAGCGTTTCCATGTCACGTGCACGCTCGTTTAGCGTGCCCTTGAGGTCCATCAAGTCGGAGGCGCTTTCCATCAATGAGCGCGACAGCGTTTGCAGATGCGAGTAACGGTCCATTTCCAGCGGGTCGAAGCCTTGCAAGCCCTCCTGCTCCACCTGCTCCTGGCGAAACAGAATTTGCGCTTCGGTTTCCATTTCGAGGCGTCGCAGTTTTTCCTGCAGGCGCTCTACGGTGGACTGCATTTCTTCCAGCGAAAAGCCGAATTCGCTAACCTGCTCTTCGGCACGTGCGCGCGAGATACTGGTCTCACCGGCAAGGTTGACCAGGTTTTCAAGTAACTGGCTGGGCACCCGCACCACTTCCTGTGCGCCGCGCTTGCTCGCCTCGGAATTGAAAACGGCATTCGCTTCAGCGCTCATAGGAGCGATCGTCGAGCTCGCTACATCTGCACCAGCCGGGAAGGGATTGCTGACGGTAGACTGTGGCTGGTTAAACGGCAGAACGTTGTCGGGACGATCAGGCAGCAGAGCGGTATCAGTCGACCGGCTGTCAGCTGCCTGTTGTTGCTCATCAGCTGCAGCATCACTAACACCACCACGGCGCAGCACATCAACGTTGCTGGTAATCTGGTCTACATACACCTGCAGTTCTTTAAAGAACGTGTTATTGATCTCGCGATTTTTTTGCTGCGCGTCAATCAGAAATGTCTCGCAGTCATGGCTTATGTCGCCAAGCTCGGTCACGTCGGCCAGACGCGCGCCACCTTTCAAGGTATGCAGCAAACGTAGCAGCTCGTCGAGTTGCTGCTTGTCTTCGGGCTCGTCTATCCAGGCATGCACACTTTCATCGATACCTTGCAGTATATCGACCGCTTCTTCGGTAAATATCTCGATGATTTCCGCGCTGGCTTCATCGTCGTCATCGCTATGGCTGTTATCCATAGTCTGACTACCAAAATAGGCGCTGATTTCATCACGCCCCGGAGTTGCCGCAGCAAGCAGTTCAGCCTCCATAGCAGCGTCAAGGTCGACTTCGTCGTCAAGGGCTATAGACAGATCTGCGCTTTCAATGTCGACGCCATCCTCAGAGTCGCTACCGGCATCAGCGGCGGCGGCAGCAGCATTAAGCTCTGCTACATCGCCTTTAGCGCTTGATGTTTGACGCGCTTCCATCCAGCTTTCGATTTCGAAGTCAGCCATGTCGTCGTCTGCATCGACATCGAGGCTAACCTCGATCAAGTCTTCGTCGATAAGTTCGATGCTGTCCATTTCGATGTCAGCAACCGGCTCAGCTTCCTGTATCTCTGAGAATGGCTCTTCAAGCGGCTCGACCGGCAGTGTCGGCGTGAAATCTATACTTTGCAACTCGTTAATGAGATCGCTGGCAGGCTCTGCCACCTGGCCGGCTGCCAGGCGGTCTAACATGTCGTTCAAGGCGTCATGCGAGCGCACATTTAAGCTGAAGAAATTTTCTGGCAGCTGTTCAACAGTTCCGGCCTGCTCGCAAAATTGAGCGTTAGCGGCCGCGAGTTTTTCTACTGTGTCCTGCTGCAGCCGTTGCGCCGCTTGTTCCAGTGTGCGTAGTGCGGTTGCCGAGCGAATATAGGCGTCGCTGGCAGATTTACCCTGCTGCGCCTCTTGCAGCAGTTGTTGCGCGTACGCCACGCCTTCCATGGCGTCGGCGAGGAACATGCCGAAATCGACATCATCATCCTCAGCATTGGTGGCGGGCTCTTCCTGTTCAATTTGCGTTTGCAGTTGCTCGATACGCTGCAGCATAGCCTGCACGCCGGGAATCGCATCGGCTTTCGTTACGGGCAGCAACTCCAGTCCCTGACGAGCCAGGGCTGCAGCGTCGTCCAATATCTCAACGAAGCTGTCATTGAGTGGCAGGTTCCTTTCGCGCAAATCCTTCAGGCATGACTCCAGCGGCATAACGAAGCACGCAATACTGTCGACATTAGCTGTTTGTGTACTGCCTTTTAGGGTATGCAGCGCGCGCTGCAGGTCGTTTGACACATCGTTTTTGCCTGACGTGAGATATTCGGCAACGTAGCTATCAATAAGCCCAAGATGAATTTGTGCTTCGCTGGTGAAAATTTCCAGTAGCGCAGCGTCGTAGTCCGGATCTTCTTCCGCACGGCTGTCTGCGTCGGCATCCGCATCGACTGCTTCCAGCTCGATATCAGCAGCGTCGAAGACAAAGTCCATAGCGTCGTCGTTGTCGCCTGCAACATCGATTGTCGAAGGCTCCTCAACGCTAACGCCTGCATTCTCACTGGCTGCCAAAGCTGCAACGGCATCGGGTTCTTCCATCGCCGTTGGCAAGTCTTCAACTGCCGCTTCTGTCACGGGTTCTGCTGCGACTGGCTGCTCGTCAAGCGTAGAGACAGTTGTCTCTTCCAGCGTTGCTTCAGGCTGTTGCGCTTCAGGTTGCTGCGCTTCAAGTCGTGCCTGTACGGCGGCGGCATCGGCAAGCTGTTCGCCTTCGGCAATACTGTCTGCTATGCCTGACAGCGCCACAACCGCAGGTAATTCGACCCTGGTACGCTGCTCAAATGCTGTGATCAATTCCGGCATCACGGCGCGCGCCTGGGTTGCCACCTCTATGTGGGCAGCATTCAAAGTTTGACTACCCTCGGTGACACGGTTGAGCATATTCTCTACACTCCACGCGAACTCGCCCGCCTGGGTAGCACCCACCATGCGACCGCTGCCTTTTAGGGTATGAAAGGCGCGCCGCACTTCGGCTAGCGAATCCTTATCGCCTACGTCCTGGACCAGCTTCGGTAAGAATTCGTCGAGCGTCTCAAATACTTCGGAAGCCTCTTCGATAAAGATTTCGATGATTTCATCGTCAACCAGATCCTCTTCCTGTTCTTCAGCCTCCTCTACGAAGGCTTCGACCGGCACCTCGGCAACGGCTTCCACTTCAGCCTCTTCCGGGGTCAGCGTGGCTTCGGCCGACGTGTCTTCGTCAACCGCTGGCACGCTTGGCTCACTGACCACGGATAATGCGACAGCGGCAGCTTCCGCTTCGTCTTCATCGGCGACCATAAATTCGCTAATATCGAGGTTATCGTCCTCGGTATCGCTAATGTGTTGATAGAACTCCGGGTTGCGCTGCCATTGATCAAGATTAGTCACCGGAAAGCCCAGCTCGGCAACACTTTCGATTGCCACATCAAGAATTGCATCGCTTTCAGAGATCGAATCTTCCGCCAGGCGTTCGAGATAGTAGTCGACACTAGTGAGAGAGTCAGCCAGCGTATCGAGCATTTTCCATTCGGGTACGCTGTCGGTCGCCAGCAGTTGGTCGCAAATAAACCATTCGCAGGATGATAAAGCTGCCACCGCTTGCTCTAATGGCAGTATTGTCAGGGCACCACGCACTTCGGCCAGTATGGCTGGCACTTTCTGCAAACGTGCTCGGTCCCACTGATTGGCAATGAATTCGATAATTGCCTCTCTAACCTGTTCGATGCCAACGCGTGCTTCGCGAATAACCGACTGGTAAGCGGCTGCCAGCTGCCGGTCTTTCTCGGTTGACTGGCTGGCCACTTCTACGCTGTCCTGGCTTACGGTTGCCTTTAGCATTGCCTCGACGCTAAGTATGCTTTCAGCAACTTCCATCAGGGTGTCGCTATCAGCCGGGCGATTACCGTTGCTGATATTCTCAACGGTATCTGCCTGCCGCTTTAGCATGCGCAGGGCGTCGCCCAGGCCCAGTATTAAAATCGTATCGATAACCCGCTTGAACACGGGCAAGGCCTGGCGCAGCTCTACATCGTCGCGGTCGGCGCTGCGTAAATATAAATCCAGATAATCCTTAATACTGCCTAACTCTTCCAGCAGCGCTTCCACCACGGAACGCATGGTGTCGCGGTCAGGACCCATTTGCGCGAGTTGCTGTGGCGTTTTTAGTTCGCTAGACCACTGTTTTTGCAAATCAAGCAGCAAGGCCAGCTTCGATTCACACGGCTCCAAAGCCTGACGTATTTCGCTACTTAGTTGTACGGGGGCGTGGCTGTCCAGCGCTTTCGGTCCGGTCTCGGCCAGCGCACCCACTTCTTTGTCTATCTCGACCAGCAGCTGTTTTAGATTAGTCGATATGCTCAGCGAGCCCTCCAGCAGCGCCTCAAAAACTGCCGCACATTGCTGCCAGAAACTTTCGCGCGCGCTGTGCTCGCTTATTTTGTGAATACGTTGGACGATCTGGGACAGGAAAGTGAGGTTCTTGTCGGTCTCTGTGTCGCGCACTACATTCAACACGGCGACGCGGAACATCTTACTCAGCTTGGTCATCAGCTGGTCGAATTCGTCGCGGCTAACACGATTAGCGAACGCTGCATCGCCACTAACATCGTTGGCCGCCTTGGTTTCCAGCGCAGCGCCGATGGCGGGACCACGCACACGCTGTAGCTCTGCCTTGATAGGCTCTAGCGCAACATCGACAATATCGGATTTAACCTGATTGACTCTGTCCAGCAGGGCTGACATTTGCAGTAATGCCGCCATCAACACTTCCAGAGCAGCGTGCTCGTTTGGAGTCGACTGATTCACCAATGCCTGTGCTACGGCTTCCATTTCCTGTGCCATAGCGGCCAGGTTATGCAACTGCACCATGCTTAAGGTGCCGTGAATCTGATGACAGTGCGTCAACGTAAGTCGCAGCTTGGTGGAATCGTTACTGTCAGTGACGTAAGCTTCGAGCGCACCGCGCGCCTGCCTGAGTATCTCTTCCAGTTCGTTGGTAACCCACTCGAACGCGACGTTATTCAGCTTTTCAGCCATGCTGTTTCTCGCTTGTTCCATTTATGCACACGCTACCCTGCTGACCAATGCACTCGGGCAATGATTGTTGCTGCCGCAAGTGCAAGGTGCTAACCAAAATTCTATATTCCAGCTGCAACTAAACTAACTAGTTGCAGTAGTTGGAGCCATCCTTAAGTGTTGTAACTCGTGCCCGCTGAGCCGCCATCTTGCGGCAATTTAAAGCCAGCGACCGAGTTACGCATATCGTGGGCAAGGCTTGCCAGCTCGCCAATAGATGACGCACTGGTTTTAGTACCTGTGGATGCCTGCGAGGCAATCTCCTGAATCACCTTCATGGTGCTGGAGATATTGCCCGCCGAAGACGATTGCTGACGTGAAGCGTTAGAGATAGTTTGAATCAATTCCGCCAGGTTGGTCGATACGTTTTCAATCTCTTCCAGCGCCACACCAGCGTCTTGCGCCAGGCGCGCACCGCGCACCACCTCGGTAGTGGTTTGCTCCATCGAGATAACCGCTTCGTTGGTATCGGTTTGAATGGTTTTTACCAGTGCCTCAATCTGCTTGGTTGCCGCACCGGAACGTTCCGCCAGACGCTGTACCTCGTCGGCAACTACCGCGAAGCCGCGGCCCGCGTCGCCGGCCATCGACGCCTGAATGGCGGCATTCAAGGCTAGAATGTTAGTCTGGTCGGCAATGTCGTTAATCAATGAGACGATGTCGCCAATCTCCTGCGAGCTCTCACCCAGGCGTTTAATACGTTTCGATGTTTCCTGAATTTGCTCACGAATATTGTCCATGCCTGTAATGGTATTACGTACCACCTGGCCACCCGAGCTGGCGATTTTTACCGAGCGCTCCGCTACCGCAGCCGACTCGGCCGCATTAGCAGAGACCTGGTCAATAGTGACCGCCATTTCGTTGACCGCCGCCGATGCGCCGGCAATTTCCTGCGCCTGATTTTCCGACGCATCGGCCAGACTCAGTGCCGCTTTTTGATTCGCTTCCGCCGACGTGGACACCGATACGGCGGTGTCATTAATGGAAGACACCAGTACCCGCAGCTGACCGATGGTGTAGTTCACCGAGTCGGCAATTGCACCGGTGAAGTCTTCGGTCACGGTTGCGTTAGTCGTCAAGTCACCGTCAGCGAGGTCGCTGATCTCGTCCAGCAGGCGCAGAATAGCTTCCTGGTTTTGTTCGTTGTCTTTCGCCGCATCAGCCAGGCGCTTGCGGGTATTGAAGAACATTTGCAGGCCAATCAAAGCCAGCGACAGCAGCATGCCGGCACCGCAAATCCAGACGGTATTTTGAGTAATCGAGCGACGCTCGTCGAGACGCTCGACTTCATCAGAGAGAGTATCAGTTTGGAGCATAATTTTTGGTGCGCCAACGACCACGGTGTCGGCCGCCTGACGCGCTTTTAGCAAGTCGGGCGACGCCTGGAAAATCTCGTCAACACTGCCGCTTACGAACTCAAACAGCTTGGAGATTTCTTCCAGACTGGAGCGTGCGTCGGTGCTGGTTACCCGGCTAATACGCAGCGCCGAGTTACCGTTTAACATGCCGTTAAGCACGCTACCAAACAGACTGGCGTCGAGGTTAAACTGGTCGGCTGCGACGTTAGCGCTGTTGCCGCCTTCTAGCATCTTGTCGACGTTCCTGGCGATCCGTTCCGCTAACCATGATTGCTTCTGCGCAACCGCGACCTGGTCGGAAGGCGCGCGCCGCTCAAGCAGAATTTCAACCACGTTGTTGTATTCAGTCTGCAGCTCTGGAATAGAGTCATTCAAGGTTGCAGCGACTTCATGTAAAAACAGAATGCGGTCCTGGTTGGCAACGATGGTGCCGGCCGCTTCGCTTACCGGCTCCCAGGTTTTGCCCAAGGCGTCCAATTCGGCAGTCAGCAAGCCCTTCTCAGTGTCATTAAATGTTTTGAGAGCCTGATTAAAGTTTTGATTGGCGCTGCCAAGCTGCGCGAATGCCTGAGCGTCACCGGCGATTGCAAGGCGCGAGTTGGTTGCAACCTGTTGCGCCGACACGCGCAGCTCTGAGGTCAGCTCTTTATAGCTGGTATCCTCGCTCGCGGTACGGCTCACCTCCGTTAAGGTGTAGGCAAACGCCGCTGTTGCAACGAGGAATACCCCTATCAGCAGAATAATGGTTGGGCTCATTGGCAACTTGCCAAGGTTCGCGCTTTTCGTGTTCATA
>RCMY010002135.1_pt1 | contig 17972 bp, 16 predicted proteins | sample 2041341 | NCBI WGS metagenome assembly RCMY01 (sample SAMN09708234, study PRJNA481090) | Marine sediment metagenome, whole genome shotgun sequencing project. | reverse complement strand
CCGTCAGGTTTTAGCACGTCGTCGCGCTAAAGGCCGTCATCGTCTTACTGTTTAATCAGTATATTATGATGACTATGGTTCATAGTGCTTGTTGAGTATCTATTTTATCTACAAAAAACAGTAGCTATTGAACAAAAGTGACACAGAACCATATATCAAAAGCGCCTACATCGGCGCTTTTTTTGTTTCTGTATTTTCTCTTTTCTTTCTAAAACCATTATCAGTTCATACCAAATGGCCAAGCATTAAAGAAACCGTTGCCTCTATTCAAAAATCTGGTGGAACGGCAGTGCTAGCTCACCCACTACATTATCAATTAACTCGTAAAAAACTTTTACAACTATGCTCTGACTTTAAACAAATTGGAGGCAAAGCCATTGAAGTAATAACGGGGAATCCCGATCGAAAGGCAATTGAAAACCTAACGGGGATAGCCTTGCGACAAGACCTAGCCGCCTCAGTGGGTTCTGATTTTCATGCTCCACGAAATGGAGAAGTTTATCTTGGGGTGCCGCAAGTTTTACCTAGTGCACTAACTCCCGTCTGGGATATATGGTAAAAAAAGCGGTATTGCTGCTCTAATAGCTTATTCATTGGATTTAGCTAGTACAAAATGGTTATAATTGGTGTAGAAAAATTACAATAAATGATGAACTATGGGCAAGTTAGATACAGAAACTTTCAAAAATATTGAGCGCTTGAAATTTTTAAGAGTTGAGCATCAAGATTTAGATCAGGTTATAAAAGCATTGCATGCAAATGCCAACACTGACCAACTGCTTATTCAAAGGCTGAAGAAACGTAAACTTTTACTCAAAGATCAAATCCAAAGATTAGAAAGTGATTTAATTCCAGACATGGATGCTTGAATTTCTTAAGAAAACTCTATACCAAGTTCTACAATTTTATCCAGCAAGCTTTCTAGCACACTCTCATCCGTCAACTTATTCATAATCGTAACGCGTAAGTAACGCACACCATTAATCAAAGTTGAAGTAATGTGAAACTCTTTACGTTTCATCATTTCAAAACGAATTTTTTGTTGCAAGTCATCACTGGCATTACCATCAACACCTTGATAACGGAAACATAAAATATTTGTTTCGGGTTCATACGGCACAAGAAAATTTTCACGTTTCGACAATAAACTATGAAATGTCTTTGCCATTGCATATCTATTGCTAACAAAATCACCTAAAGCTTGCTCACCACGAAATGCTAAGTTGAGAAATATTTTTAAACTCAACGAAGACTTTGTACATTCCACCGCGCGTTGGATTGAATCATAGCCCTCACGATTTTCACCATAAGCCAAATAACTAGCATCTTGATGAAAGGCTGCATCTAAGTTTTTTGCCGACTTAAATAATGCCGCTGCACAAAGTACAGGAACTTGCATCATTTTATGAGCGTCCCACACAAAGGAATCTGCTAATTCCACACCGTCAAAATAATGTTTTAAATCTTTGGCAAGTAATGCCGTTGCACCATGACAAGCATCCACATGAAACCAAAGATTATGCTTTTGACAAAACTCACCCATAGCCACTAAAGGGTCATGCAAGCCAGTAGCTGTTGAACTCGCATTTGCGATAACTGCCATACAACGCTTGCCATCCGCTTTGATTTTTGCGTAGGTAGTTTCTAAGCTCTCCACTTTAACAACCCCCCATTCATCCACATCTATCGGATAAATGGCCTTACTGCCTAAGCCCATAATTGCCACAGCTCGTTCATTTGAATAATGCGAAACTTTAGGGACCATCACGGCTAGATCATTAGGCACTCCGTCAGTCCAAGCATTTGGAGCAACTTTGGCACGAGCTGCAAGCATACAAGTAAGGTTAGCCAAAGAACCGCCGTGGACTAATACACCAGCCGCATGGGAATTTCTATCAACACTTTCATCCACGGTATCGGGCATGGGTTCTTGCATCCAGCCAATTTTTTCCAACATCCAATTTACCACCCTAAATTCTAGAGTCGCTGCCGCGGGACCCATTTCATAAATTGCCATTGGGTTATTCATTACTGAATTAATCATGCCCGATAAAATACTTGGATTATCAGGCACTGATACTTGGTGAGCAATGAATGATGGGCTATGCAGCTGAACCGAATTTTTTAAATAATTATCCAGAAAACCTTTGAATGACTCTCTGGTCATGCCACCGTTCTGCATGTAGTTTTCAACATCAAGTTTTTCTAAAATTTCACGCATAGGGGCATAACCCGACGCAGCGCTATCTATTTGATTAGCTTCGTGTTGATAGGAACTTAATTTACTGAGCGTGTCAGCAGCGATTTTTTCGAATTCGGCGATGTCGTTGTTGTTGGTCATTGTATTAAGATGATTGTTTAGAATTAGTATGAAGTATACGCTGAGTTAGTGAAAATACTATTACCTGGCGCACTTTACCGCGGCTTGGCCGCGGTATCTATTATGTTGTGGATCCCGTGGTTTAACTACGAGAAAAGTAAAGAGCTTTTTATTGTGCCGTCCACCCACCATCAATCGATAAATTTGAACCAGTAATATTCTTAGCGCCCTCGGAACAAAGAAAAAGTGCCGTTTGTGAGACTTGTTCCACACTGATAAAATCCTTAGTGGGTTGAGCCGCTAACATCACTTTCTGTTTAACTTCCTCTTCAGTCATATTTCTTGCTTTTGCAGTATCTGGAATTTGTTTTTCCACTAACGGAGTTAACACATAACCCGGTGATATTGCATTAACAGTTACTCCATCTTGGGCACACTCTAAGGCTATGGTTTTGGTCAGTCCTGCGATACCATGTTTAGCGGCCACATAAGCACTTTTGTAAGGCGATGCTACCAGTGAATGAGCAGAGGCCAAATTGATAATTCGTCCCCATCCTGATTTTTTCATGTCGGCAAGACACATTCTGATGGTATGAAACGAAGAAGATAAATTTATGGCGATGATTGCATTCCATTTATCAACTGGAAATTCTTCAACAGGACTTACATGTTGAATACCAGCGTTGTTGACTAAAATATCAATTCCACCTAATATTTTTTTTGCTTCAACTATCATTGCTTCAATTTCAGTAGGCTTGCTCATATCGGCAGAAGAGTAAAATACTTTTCGACCCGATGACTTTGCAATACGAGCACGTATTTGTTCAATCTCTTTTGCCTCACCAAAACCATTTAACATGACATCTGCTCCTGCATTTGCTAGCTCAGTTGCAATGGCTAAACCAATACCACTTGTCGAACCTGTCACTAAAGCGGTTTTACCAGTTAAATCAGTCATTATTCACATCCTTTATATATACCAGTGCACGCCCTTCACAAATCAAGTTACCCTTTGCACCATAACAAAGTGTTTTTAAATCTACTAAATATTTTTCTGGACGTATTCTTAAAATTTCTACCGAGGCAGTTAATTCTTCATTAATTAAAGCCGATGACTTAAAAGTTGTTTCTTGTTTAAGATACTTAGTGCCTACACCAGGTAATTGCATACCTAAAAGATATGAAAAAAGAGCGCCTACAAGTGGTTCTGGAATTTCATTGCCTAACGGTTTTGCACCACCTAATTTAATATAGGCACTAATGTCGTTTTGACAAAAGGCTCTACTTACTTTTACACAATCACTTACTTGCATGCTATAAAACCTCGAAGCTGCATAACGCTTGATCCTTCACAAGTCACAACTTTATCGCTCGCTCTTTTTACCAAAAAATCGAGATGGATATTATTACTATTTTCTTCAGCAAACTTTACTTCAAAAATCATGACATCATTTGCAAATGTAGGCGCTGTAAATTTTACTTCTTGCGATAGCTGTTTAGCGCCAGGAAGTAATTTATCAAACAATCCCCTTAACACTGTACAAATTAGTAGACCATGAGCAACATTACGCCCAAATCCTGTGGCGGCAGAAAACGCAGCATCGACGTGTATAGGGTTTTTATCTCCACTAATTCGTGCAAATTCATCGAAGTCTTCTTGTGAGAAAATTTTTTCTATTGCTATCAATTTTTTCAATTTATCATTCGACCTTTAGAAGATGCTTACGAACTTTTCCGGCGGCAGTACGGGGGAAATCTTTAACTTCAATATAACTTTTAGGAACTTTATATTTGGCTAAACTTTCAGTACAAAATTTTTCAATTTCTTTTATATCTAAATTAAAATTCTCTCGCAATATTAAATAGGCTTGACCCACCTCACCCCACTTCTCGTCCGCAACACCTATTACTACTGCTTCTAATATGGCGGGATGCAGAGATAAAACATTTTCTACTTCGGCTGGGTAAACATTCTCACCACCAGAAATAAACATATCTTTAGAGCGACCAGAAATATAGTAATAACCATCTAAATCTTGATAGGCAACATCACCAGTTTTAAGCCAACCATCTTTAGTAAAAGCTTTTTCAGTCGCTGTTGGATTATTAAAATAACCAGGTGTAATTCCTGACCCAAAAACCTCAAGTTCGCCACTTTCTCCCGCTAGCACATGTTTTCCTTTTTGATCTACGATGCGAACATCAGAAAGAATTTGCGGTTTGCCAACTGAACCTATTTTCTTTTGTGTATTAGTTTTATCCATCAAAAACAAGGTCGGGCCAGTTTCTGTCATTCCCATGCCATTACAAACTGATGCGCCACGTTCAGAGAATTTCTGAATTAACACATCGGGCATTGCAGCTCCCCCACAACCAAATGAACGTACTCGACTGAGATCAAGGCTTTTAAAAGTTGGATGTTCGCTAATGGCACGGTATACAGCTGGTACTGCAAAAAAAGTATCAATCTCACCATTGGAAAGAATTTTACACACTTTATCTACATCAAAACCTTCCAGCAATTTGACTACGCCACCATTCATTAACGTTGGTAAAGTATGTAGATTTATTCCACCGGTATGAAACAGCGGTAAGAAATTTAAGGTGCGATCGTTTGAACTGATATTAATTGCTTGGCCAATATTGATTGCATTCACTAAGGCCATTTGGAAATTTTGAATGACAGCTTTTGGCTCTCCAGTGGTACCAGAGGTATAAAGCAAATACCAAATATCGCTACCTTTCCAATATTCTTTTGTAGTGATGGGTTCCTGGTATGCTAGTTCGGACTCAAAATTTTCGGCATCAAAATTTATTAGGAAATCGTTTGATAAGACAAGTGCTTCAGCAATCTTAGAATCTTCAATTCCATGTAAAAGAATATTTGCACCACTGTCTTTATAAACTGGACGAATTTCTGCAAGCGGCATTCTCCAATTCAGTGGAACTAAAATCGCTCCAATTTTTGCACAAGCAAATAGCGTTTCGAAAAACTCAATTCGATTGCGACAAAGTATTGCAACACGATCGCCAGAAATAACATTTAATTTCTGTAACCATGCCGCCAATTGTTCAGAACGTGTCTCAAGTTGTAGATAGGTTCGAGTTTTGCCAGAATGTAAATCTTCAAACGCCACTTTATCGGGCCTTAAGCTGGCTCTTTTTTTAGTGATGTCTGGTAGTAACATGTTCATTTATTTTTTAAACCAAGACCACTTTCTAAAAGACCTCCAACCGCATCAGCTACAGCCTTGGGGTCTTTATTTTCGTCCCAAATACCATATTTCATACCCAGAAAAACACTCATCCCAATTAAAGCCCACGCACGTTCTTCATTCTCGCCTTGACTAATTTCGCCTTTAACTACCGCATCATCAAGATTTTGGATATAGGCATCAGCAAATACTGAGTAATATTCAATATAGGCATCATTAGCAACAAATTGAGCTTCCATGACTATCCGATATAGGTCTTGATGCTTCCTCACAAACTCAATAAAAGCCTCAATACCCATACGTTCAGCAGAAAGTCGATCAGGTGCCCCAGCAATTTTCTTGGATATCCAATGTCGTGTGAGTTCACCCATATGTGCCAACAATGCCCTGAATATCAGCTCTTTACTGGCAAAATACACATAAAAAGTCCCAAGTGCGACTCCTGCAGTTTGGGTGATATCAGAGATACTAGTGACGTGATAACCCTTCTGACCAAATTCAGATGCTGCTGCATTAATGATCTTCTCTCGAGTTTTTTTACCACGAGCAGTTTTAGGGACTGTTTTTTGTACAAATTGAGTCATTTTTGATTTTTTTCAAGTTGAATGTTGATTCATGTTTCATATTGTTGCATACTCGCACTCAGTTCACAAGATTAACAAATGCTGGTTACTTTCAAAGTATGTACAAATATTTAAACATAAACGGAGAAAAAATTGCCTATTTTGATATAGGTGAAGGGCCCGCCCTTGTCTGTATCCATGGTTGGGCTTTAAATGCTGAGCAATTCAAAGCTCTAGCCAATGACCAGTATCGCGTAATTGCAATTGATATAGCAGGTCACGGTCAATCCATAACTGCTAAAGGGCCTTATTCTATTGAACGAGCTGCCGACGATCTCTTTGCAATAATTGAGCAACTCAATTTAAGCAATATCTACGGTTTAGGTTGGTCAATGGGCGCTCATGTTTTGTGGGAAATGATTGCCAAGCACGGTGAAAGCCATCTTGCCGGACTGATTATTGAAGACATGTCGCCCAAAGTCTATAATGACGAAAATTGGAAACTAGGAACACTCAATGGTCGCACAATTGCAGGAATCGATGCAATACTTGCAGACATGCAAACAGACTGGACTACTTTTACCTATCGATTTATTCCTCGAATTTTTGCCCATCAACGCGGATCTCAATGGGCTGAGCTTGCCGAGAAACTGGTGCGCGTAAGCTTAAAGAATGATCCGAGCATAGTCTGTCAGTACTGGCAATCTATGTCCACAAAAGATTATCGTAAATTATTACCAACAATAGAGACTAAAACTTTAATTACTCATGGTGAACGAAGCCAGTTATACAGTGCTGAGGTTGCCAGGTATCTTTGCCAACAATTACCAAACGCAGAAATTGTTAGTTTCTGTGATTCGGGGCACGCACCTCATCTTGAAGAAACCAAAAAATTTATACAAACGCTTATAAGCTTTATGAGCGATTCAAATTTCAACCTGTCCAAAAATAACTTTCCACAAAATTTAATACCAAATACACAATAAGGAGTATTTAATGTTTTTACTTAAAAAAAATCACCTCATGACATCACTGATAAGTATCGGAGTCAGCGCAGCAATTCTAGGGCTTAGTCCTACTACATTTGCACAAGGTGCTGATGGCGACCAAAACGTTGAGGAAGTCTATGTAACAGCACGTCGTCGTACTGAAACATTACAAGATACACCTTTAGCGGTTACTGCAATTAGCGGCGCTACTTTAGAAGCAACCGGTGCTTTTGATATCACTAGCCTGCAACAATCAGTACCAAATGCCACGATTGAAGTCGCTCGTGGCTCAAACTCTACATTAATCGCCTTTATCCGTGGCGTAGGTCAACAAGATCCTCTTTGGGGCTTTGAACCAGGTGTTGGGCTTTATGTTGATGACGTTTACATCGCGCGCCCTCAAGGTGCAGTATTAGATATTTTCGATGTAAATCAAATTGAAGTATTACGTGGACCTCAAGGAACTTTATACGGTCGTAACACTATTGGTGGTGCTATTCGTTACGTTACTAAACGTCTTGGTGATGAAACTAAATTTGATGCCAAACTAAATCTAGGCACTTACGGTCAAACAGACGTAATACTTTCTGGTGCCACACCAGTGAGTAACACACTATCTGTTGGTGGCGCCTTAGCTAATTATAATCGTGATGGTTTTGGCAATAACGTAACAACTGGAGCAGAACATTACAATAAAGATGTATTTGCCTACCGAGCCAGTGCAGAATGGACACCAAGTGATACATTCTTTTTACGAGCCACCCTTGATGGCGTTAATGATGACTCAAATGCAAAGCATGGTCACCGTGAAATACCAGGCATAATCAATGCCGAACCAGTACTAGCTAATGTATTTGATACTCGTGCAGGTCTTGGCGATAAAAACCAAGTAGAAACCATTGGCGGTTCTATCCAAGCTGAGTGGAATGTAAATGATTCACTTACCTTTAAGTCTATTACAGCCTATCGTGAAGGCGAAACCATTACTCCAATTGATTTTGATGGCTTAGCAGGTAACGATTTTGATGTTCCAGCTTGGTATAGTGACCATCAGTTCACCCAAGAATTTCAAGCGGTTATCAACCAAGATAAGTGGTCTGGTGTAGCCGGTGTATATTATTTAGATGCCAACGCTGACGGCGCTTTTGATGTGGTACTAGGTAATTTGTTTGGTGGTTTTACCGTTTATACTTTTGGTGATGTTGATACAGATAGTGTCGCAGGTTTTGCTGACTTTACTTATGCCTATTCAGACCAAGTAAACCTTTCGTTTGGTGGTCGCTATACCGAAGATACTAAAGATGCTGTCGTGTTGCGTCAAAATTATCTAGGTACTGGCTCTCCTCCTTTTGGTGGCGCAGCTGTTCCTTTCGGAGCACCTCGTTCTGATATTGCAACAACACGTAAAGATGATAAATTCTCGCCACGTGTTTCTATTGACTACCAGCCAAACGAAGACACTACTGTCTACGCTTCTTATTCACAAGGCTTTAAAGGCGGCGGTGTTGATCCACGCGGAGACTCTTCGGTTAGCCCATTGGTTGCTGAAGGTTTTGGTCCAGAAATTGTTGACTCATATGAAGCTGGCTATAAACGCACCTTCCTTGATGGACGCTTAGTCCTCAATTCTGCAGTATTTTTTGCTGATTATTCTGATCAACAAATTACCACGCAAGTAGCCTGTGATACCACCAATGACGGAATTAATAACAGTTTCTGTTCAGGCGTATTCAATGCCGGCGCTTCAGAATATAAAGGCTTAGAAGTAGAGGGCTTTTACCGCAGCACAGAAAATTTAACTTATAACTGGATGCTTGGTTATATAGATGCAGAAATTACTGAAGTACTTGCTGCAGGTGTAAATACTGCTGACCAGTTTGTAGTGCAAAATACACCAAAAACAACTGCTAAGATTGGTGTTATGTATGAACAAGACCTTGCTAACGGACGTGGTGATCTTGCCTATAATGCAAATCTTGCCTATCGTTCGTCTTATCACTTGTTTAATACTGAGCTAGCAGGGTTTGCACCAACGGCAACGCTTCCAAGTGGCGGACCTGCTTTGGATCCTGAGTCCGTCACATTGCTAAATGCTAGTGCGGTTTGGTCTTCAATGTCTGGTAAATGGAGTGTTGGCCTACATGGTAAAAATTTGACTGATAAGGAATATCGAGTAGCCGCTTATAACTTTGCCACTCCTGGTCAATTAGGTACTGAATCATCATACACAGCATTTTATGCCCAACCACGTACAATCACTCTTTCACTAGGTTATCATTACTAATATAGAAAGAAGAAAGTAGTAAATCCCGTAGACTGATCACTTAATTTATGTAAGTATCAGGTTACGGGATTTTTTTTGACTTAAGGAAATATTATGCGGAAAATTGCAATCATTGTTAGCCTTCTAGCCATCATGGTTTTTATATTGTTTTCAATTAACAAAAATACTGATGTGAAAAGTAAAGAGGCATCTAGCAAAATCACAACTAATGATCCTGTAATTACTACTGATAAAGTTAATACAGAAAACTCTGGTGACAGATTCGCTGAAATCAATGGGTTAAAAGTTCGTTATCAAATTTCTGGAAAAGCACAAAATCCTACACTAGTGTTAATACATGGATTCACCTCATCACTTGAAACCTGGGACTGGCTTGTACCAGAACTTAGTAAAGATTTTCAAGTAATACGCTTTGACGCTGCCGGTCATGGCTTAACTGGTCCAGACTCAACAAACAACTACTCACATGAAAGTCGTGTGGAGACTGCTTTAGGATTAATAGAATATCTCAATCTTGAAAAGCCCACAATTATCGGTAATTCGATGGGTGGTAATACAGCCTGGCGCGTAGCGGCATTACATCCTGATAAAGTCAACAAACTGGTTTTAATCGATGCTAGCGGATTCCCATTAAACGGCCTAAGCGATGTACCACTTGAGATAAACCCAGCAATGAAAGCCTATTTAACTATGGCACCAAAAGCTAGTGTTAGCTATGCAGTAAGCAGTATGTATGCTGATCCTACAAAAATTCCAACTACTCGTATAGATCAAATTGTTGATATGATGCAACAAGACGGCAACGGTGAAGCCTTTGTAAATATCTTCGAGACATTTACATTACCTGATCCAACAACAATGCTTAATAATATAAGTACTCCCACTTTGATTTTATGGGGAGCAAAGGATGCCACTGTACCACCTGAGCATGCCGCCTTATTCAATCAGGCAATACCAAAATCAGAAGTTTTTATTTTTGAGAATGTCGGTCACGTTCCACAAGAAGAAGAACCTCAGTTAACAGCAAATAAAATTATAGAATTCATAAACAAAGGTGATTAAGTCACTCGAATTGGAATATTGATGCAAACAAATACAAATGAAACAGAATTAGCACATTCAAAATCCTATCGATCACTAGTCATTAGCATGCTAGTTTTGGTTTATACCTTTAACTTTATTGATCGCCAGATTCTAGGAATTTTAGCTGAACCCATAAAGAATCACTTTGATCTTTCAGATACACAAATGGGCTTACTTCTCGGATTGCCTTTTGCCTTATTGTATTCAACGCTAGCCATTCCAATTGCTTGGTTAGCCGATAGAAAAAGTCGTGTTTGGATTATGACTGGTGCCTTGACAGTCTGGAGTGCAATGACAGCGCTTTGCGGTTTAGCCACTAGTTATACGCACTTATTCTTAGCTCGCGTTGGCGTTGGCGTTGGTGAAGCTGGCGGTGTTGCACCAGCTTACTCCCTAGTTTCAGATTACTATCCCCCACAACAACGTGGTCGCGCTCTCGCAGCTTATTCATTTGGCATACCTATCGGGAGTGCTATCGGAATTATATTTGGAGGCGTAATTGCAACGGTATTAGATTGGCGTTGGGCATTCATCATCGTAGGCGGACTTGGTGTCTTGATAGCGCCTATTTTTCGTCTCGTGGTTAAAGAACCTCAACGCGGATACTATGATCCACCAGGCGCACAAGTTGATCCAGCCAGTTTAAAAGAAGTATTCAGTACCATCTGCAAAAAACCTAGTTTCTGGTTAATGTCTTTTGGCGCCGCTGCATCATCAATGATGGGTTACGCTTTATTTGGTTGGATGGCATCATTTTTAGTACGTAGTTTCGGCGACGCTCTACCTGTGTTTTTTAGTTGGTTACCAGCGTGGATGCTTCCAGAAAACCCTACTCCGGTTTTATACGCGGCCTATTTTTATGGCGTTATATTGTTAACTGCTGGGTCACTTGGTATTTGGTTAGGCGGTTATTTTTCGGATAAATTTGCTGATAAAAGTAAACGCTCCTACATGCTTGTTCCAGCAATTGCCTTCGCGGTAATTTTTCCTTTTTACATTATGGGATTAAGCTCACATAATTTAACCGTAGTATTTTTTGCTTTAATGGTGCCGACCGGACTTGGTTTAGTTTGGTTAGGTCCAGTCTTAGCAGGAATACAAGGCATTGCACCACCCAATATGCGAGCAACAGCATCAGCACTATTCCTTCTAATTAATAACTTTATAGGTATCGCGATTGGACCATTTTTTATCGGATTACTATCCGAGACTTTAAGTGGACGCTTTGGTGATGAATCTTTGAGATATTCAATACTAGCTGGCAGTATTTTCTATGTAATTGCTGCAATATTATTATTTTTAGCGAGTCGCTATATTGATAAGGACTGGGAAAAATGATTGTTTAACTTAATTTCTGATCCAGAAAACAAGGCAATAATTTTCATAAATCCAATAAACTAGTATCCAGCATGTGGCTGGGTACAACATTCTGCAAACTGGTGAACATAGTCTCAACACGCCCAGGACTTTGTTCATCCCAATCGGCTAACATCTTTTTAACCTTAACTCTTTGTAAATTAGTTTGTGAGCCACAAAGATTACAAGGAATAATTGGAAACTCTCTTGCTCTCGAGTATTGTGCTATATCTTTCTCTGCACAATAAGCCAATGGACGAATCACTTCATGTGCGCCGTCATCAGTAGTGTATCTAGCCGGCATAGCCTTAACTTGACCTGCGTGAAAAAGATTTAAGAAAAATGTTTCAATAATATCTTCGCGATGATGGCCTAAGGCAATTTTACGAATTCCATGCTCTTTAGCATAAGCATACAAAGCACCTCTTCGCATACGTGAACATAGCCCACAAGTTGTTTTACCTTCTGGAATCACACGTTTCACTACTGAATAGGTGTCTTGCTCAAGGATGTGATAACTCACACCCATTGAATCTAAATACGCAGGCAATACATGTTCAGGAAATCCAGGCTGCTTTTGATCCAGGTTGACTACGTGTAAATCAAAATCAATCGGAGCAGCTTTTTTAAGTTCCAACAACATATCCAACATGGTGTAAGAATCTTTGCCTCCAGATAAGCAAACCATAATACGATCGCCATCTTCAATCATTTTAAAATCAGTAACCGCCTTACCCACACGATTGCGTAAACGTTTTTTAAGTTTTTTAGCCGTACCCGATAAATCGGTGTTACCTAAAGGTACTGGAAATAAATCTGCTTTACTTAAACCGCCTAAATTTTTCAGTGATACGGTGCTTACTGTTGGGCTAATAGTTGGATTCATGATTTTTCTCAGGCGGTACTGGATATTTTAGGACGAGTAAATATTACCGTCTTAGAATCTGCATGCCATGGTTTTACTTTTTTCATGCAGTATTGAAATTCATTGCTCTCTAAAACACGATACAACCATTGGCGTACCGTTTGATGTTCACTTTGATTAAACCATTCTTGATCGACTCTAGCAAATTGACGAATAAATGGTGCTATTGCGATGTCAGCAAACGACCACATGGAACCAAATAAAAATTCTTTAGCAGCCAACTGTTCAGCGAGAACTTTTAGATAGCCCTCAGCTTCTGTTCGATATTCTGTAGCGGTTTTTTCTGGATGTCTATCGGCGTACTTATATTTATCTAAAAGCACTTTAAAACTACCACTACCTTGCTCTAAAGGTTCAAGTAAAGATTGAATCTCAGATTCTGATACGTATTGCACACCTGAGTCATCATCAACTTCTTGCCATGCCCACTGCATGATATCAATACTTTCTTCTAAGACCGTTCCATCGGTGAGCTCTAAGACAGGCACTGTGGCTTTTGGTGACAATGCCAACATCTCTGCAGGCTTATTGCGTAAAGCCACTTCACGTAATTCAATATCAATGCCTCCAATCAACAAACTCAGTCGAGCTCGCATCGCATATGGGCAGCGTCTAAAACTATAAAGAACCGGTAAGTTTTCACGTGTAGCCTGTAACACTTGCCCAGAAACTGAAGCCGATGATAAACCTAATAACTCTCTACGTTTTTCCTGATCATGTTCAATGATCTGAGCAATATGTTTTTCACCACGTTGTTTAGCAAGTTGGATTTGTTTTTGACGTTCAGCAAAGCGTTGGCGTTGGCCTTCAGTGTATTCATCCACACACTTAGGGCAAGAAATTCCTGCCTCATAATGCGGTGACTGTTTGTCTGTATCGGTAATTGGTCGTCTACAGGCATGACATTGGTCATAACCAGCAACTTCAAGGTCATGATTTACCGCAACACGATTATCAAATACAAAACAATCGCCTTCCCAATGACTTTCATCCTGATCGACTTGTTCTAAATACTTAAGAATGCCACCTTTAAGGTGATAAACGTCTTCAAAACCTTGTTGCAACATAAAAGCCGAAGCTTTTTCACAACGTATTCCACCTGTACAAAACATAGCAACTTTCTTTTGTTTGCTAGGGTCCAGATTTTTAGCGACGTAGTCAGGATAATCTCGAAAGGTTTTAGTGTCAGGGTCTACCGCACCTTTAAAAGTACCAATTTCAATTTCATAATCGTTACGTACATCAATCAAAGTAACATCGTCACGTGAAATCAAGTCATTCCATTCATCAGGCTGTACATAGGTGCCGACCAATTTATTGGGGTCAATACCCTCTTGCCCAAGAGTAACAATTTCTTTTTTCAAACGCACCTTAGTTCTATAAAAAGGCATTTCGTCAGTTTGGGATTCTTTTATTTCAAGGTCACTAAAACGCGTATCTTCACGCAGTTTATTCAAAACTTTATCAATTGACTCACGCGTACCAGCAATCGTACCGTTGATACCTTCTTCGGCTAATAGCAAAGTACCTTTCACCTCATGATTCAAACAAGACTGAAGAATATCAGCTTGCATCTCACGGTAATCAGGTAAGGAAATAAATTTATAAAGGGCTGCAACTACAAACATTTTTTAACTCTACACAGTAAATCTAAATTTTATTAAGCATTAATAACTCTGAAAATAACTTGTCTAAAGCGATCACTAAGGACCGCTTCAGCATCAAGACTTTTTGACATCAAAGTGCGACCGTAAGTTAAACGATTTTCAACATCCACTTCAATTAAGTCATTTTCTTTTAACAAGCGAATAAAGCCTTGAAATAAGCGTTTATCAAAAAACTCAGGGGAGCTTAAGTCATGCAAACGTGACATTCTTTGAGCTGACAAATGCACTAGATTCTCAAGGTCACCCTGTTTAATGCCATTTTTACCATGTCTAACTAGTAAAACTAATAACAGATAAAAACGTCCAAGGGTTTGCAACATACCTTGTGCCAAATTTTCTAATTCAGCCGCTTCAGGAGACTCAGTAGCACAACGCGACCACAGTTGAGTTTCTTCGTCATAATTCAAATACCCAATATCTTTCATTGCGGATAATTGCTGGGGAACTACGTCTTTTAACTCAGTGACGTCATAACGTATAAATAATTCTTGTTTAATATACGGATAAACCATTTCAACTAGCTCAACGACTCTGGCTTGATATAAAGGTTTGTTGTCTATGAAAATACTTGCTAATAGAGAAGGAATTGCAAATACATGTTGAATATTATTACGGTAGTAACTCATCAAAGTTGCATGATTACCCAACGGTCGCAAGGTATCGCCTAATGCATGCTTCTGCTTTTCTAATATTTTCAGATCGTTTACATACTCAACTATTTCTTTCCCAAATTTATTTGGCAAACTAAGTTCTGGTGAATATGGCGCTAATGATTGCAGGCGAATCAATCTATCAATTTGGCGTGCTATTTCATTTTCACCCATATTCAAACGTGGAGCTGAAAGCAATACATAAGAAAGTAAATTAACTGGATCAAGTACGACCGCTGAATTAATACTTTGCAAAATTTTATTTCCTAGCGAATTGACAACAGGAACTATCCATTCAGGTTTTTCTTCAGGGCTTACAGCTTGGCCTTGCCATTCCCTTGTATTCTGTTTAATAAAATCATGCAAATAAATAGGAGTACCAAAACTTGCATGCACATGTCCCATCTTTCCGCCGCGGAGACGTTTTAAGGCCTTAAATAGACCGCCGACAGACTCTTTGCGTTTAGCGCCACCGCCTAATTCTTTAAGGTAAGATTTACCTTCCCACAATTTTTCATATCCAACAAATACAGGTACAAAAATTAATGGTTTTTCTGGCTCTTCTAAATACGCACGCGTCGACATTGATAATAAGCCCACCTTTGCAGGTAACAAACGGCCTGTACGACTACGACCACCTTCAATGAAATATTCAGTAGGTGTGTCTTGTTGTTGAATGTTTTTTAAATATTCACGAAACACGGTGGAATACAATTGGTTTCCTGCGAATTTGCGACGCATAAAGAATGCACCACCGTTGCGTAGAATCTTTCCAATCACGGGCATATTTAAATTAATGCCAGCGGCGACATGCGGCGGCATTAAGCCCTCGTAATACATCACATAAGATAATAATAAATAATCAATATGACTACGATGATTAGGTACATACACCACTTGGTTATTTGCAGCTAATTCACGTAGTTTGTTTTGCCCATATAACTCGATGCCATCGTAATGTTTATTCCACAGCCAGCTTAAAAGCTTATCCATTACACGAACGGTTTTATATGAATAAGTTGCCGCAATTTCTTTTACATACGAAGAAGCTTCTTTATGTAATTCAGCTTTAGTTTTTTTCTCACCAGCCAATCTATTAATAACATTTTGTACAGAGCTTGCATAAACGACTTCATTTATTAATGTCTGTCTACTACGAATATCTGGTCCAATAGCCGCCACTCGAGTTCTTCGGAAATGCACACGAAACACACGTGCTAATTTACGGCCACTGCGTGCTGAATCCAAACCATCTTCGGCCAAACTAGCTAAATCAATCGGTTTACTAAACTGCAAAACCACATTGCGGCCATAAAAAATAGTTCTAAAAAATCGACGTATAAAGCCCAAACGTTCCCATGCTTCTGCGAACTGTAAGCGAAATGCCGATTTTTCTTTATCAGGTGAGCGTCCCCAGAAAATACTCACTGGAACCACTTGCAAACCTTGAGCTTGAGCCAAATCTAAATTTTCAACTAATGTGTTAAAGCATGGTGGTACTACAACTTTGCTTGGGCGTTGGAAAAACCCATCAAAACGTTTTAAAAAAGTATGTGATTTAATTTTACTTTCAGCGCCCAAAGGAATACTAGCACCAGGTCTTGGTAAACCATTTTCACGAGTAAATTTATCCAACATTAGACGATTAGCGAATGACTCTTCTTCTAAAACATAAAGAATTGGACGCTCTTTATCCACACCCACTTCAGAGATGCATTTAGGCAATAAGGTGGAACGCGTCCAGAAAAAGAGGATTTTTCGCGCTAGCCAACTACCAATTCTAGTGGGGGTTGCGACAATTTGTTTTTGGTAAGTCATTGTTTATATTGAGTTTTAATTATCAATGAATCCGTTAATGGGTGCGCTAGAATACTCTAAATTAAGGCATTTCGCCCATCTAAATCCACTTAAAGTGGGCAGTACTAAAATATGCGACTTTTGGTTTAAGTCACTAAAACATAGCTAGTTTTTTTGGTCTTCTGAAAATATCAATTGAGTGTTAATTGCGTGAAAGTTTTTGCAAAATTGCCTCTCGGCCTTCTTGCAAAATTGAGCTCTTATCTAAGTTCTTCACTATGTCTTTTACTACAGCTTTTGGTCCATGTTTACCCCAAGACTTGCCTTGCGCCAGCCACGTTTCAGCCACTCTTCCTAAAACGGTAGTTGCGTAATAGCCAATCGAGCCTTGCACAGCTGCCGTTAAGATTGTTGAAAGACCCGCCGTGGTTATTTTTAAAACTGTGGATAATGCATGAATCGCCCAAGTGGTACCCATAAGTGCAGCCAGTTGAGTAACAATCACTTTTAACAATTCGCCCGCTTCACTTTTAGTCATCGGTAAACCGTGCAAACGCGAGAGATGAATAATCATACTCACATCTAAACCTGCTGCTGCGACTAAGTCTGCAATTGGAACTGGATTTGCCGCTACTGCCAAACCTTTAGTCAAACTGTAGTTAGTGATCACTTTATTGGCGAGCTCTCTACGCAAAGCCAACACTTGTGTGCCCACATCATCACTGAGATCACTGGCGAAGAGACTGGCGTTTAAGGCAGCAAGGGTTGCACCATCATTTTCAACAATGTGCCAGATTCTATTTTTAAGTTCTTCAACTTTGGGTAGAGTAATTTGTGTCTCTTCAATAAAACTCCCATCCGTTTGTTCGATGAGAACGGTTTTCTCTATTTGTTTTGAACTGGTAGTAAGAATATTTTCTGCATTTATTAAATTTTCGCAACGAATCCGAATATGCCTTAGTAATTTTGCTAACTCACGTTTAGGATATTGATCCGATTTATTTAAGATCAGTAACAGTGGTTGTGAAAATTGCTTTAGTGATTGAATCGCTTGAAACTCACTTTGGGTTATATCACTGTCTATTACGAAAAGAATGATGTCAGCGCGTTAAGCAGCTTTACG
>RCMY010002134.1_pt1 | contig 17987 bp, 18 predicted proteins | sample 2041341 | NCBI WGS metagenome assembly RCMY01 (sample SAMN09708234, study PRJNA481090) | Marine sediment metagenome, whole genome shotgun sequencing project. | reverse complement strand
GTAGATACCATACCTTTGATATGCTCTCTTCATAATACCTGTCTCCTTTATTTCTTAAATTGTATCATAATGGTTTATTTACGTAATTGTTTAATTGTATTTTAATAATATTTTGAATATATGAAAAGGATGAAGTCTATGATTTCATCCTTTATCTTTAATTATTAATAGTGTAGACGCGGTATTCAACAAAGTCATTTTTCAAGTATGCGACATATATGTTTTTATCATGGACAGATATTGTAGGTGTATAGTTATCACCAAGCTCTATTGCTTTAGTATAATACGTGTTCTTCTTGATATCGTAAATATTTATGTAGTCACCATTCATCGCATAGTAATAGATTTTTCCATCAATATACCTGCTTTGAACTTCATCAGAATATGGGATAGCTAGTAGCTCAAATTCTTTGTTTTGTTTAATATCATAACGATATATCTTATCTTTTTGTTGAAAGGTTCCATTAGAACTATATATAAAAGACTCTGTTTCTTTGTCGTAGTGTAAGTCTTTTATCTTTCTTTCCAAATTAATAGTATTCGTCAATATATCTTTCTTATAGAAGTTGACCTTTGATCCTGCTTGAGTAATTTCCGTCATGATGTGTTCGTCATTCATGAAAATGAGACCACTAACCTCTATACTAGAATCTCCAGCGCATTCGCTCAAACTCACGAAGTGATCTTCCTCATCTTTAATAATACACCTTGTTTCATGGATAACACTTAAGTCATTTCCTTTCAGTGCTAATATTTGAAAGAAACGATCTTGTCTGTTTGGTCTATAATTTGAATAATTTAATAGGTATAATGATGAATCAGTATTTCCAGCATAAATTACATTTTCTAGTGTAATGTCATAACCATCTGAAATGTTGAAATCGATTTTTTCTGAAATTCCTGCTTCGTTGATTTTATAGAGATTGGATTCTACTAATTGATAATTGAAATGCTCTGATAGAGGTTCGTCGGGGTCTACTGCTACTGTTTCGAATTCTGATAATGAGTAGAATATTTCTCCGTCAATCTCATGAATGTAATTCTGTACAGTATCTTGCCCAAAACTAAAGAGCTCAACAGACTCATCAGTATCCATATTAATTCTTATCATCGACTTCTTATAGTCTCTAATAATTTCCTCACCGTCATTATCAGAAACATCAAAGAAACCTTCCATCCCAAATAATATATTTTCTTGGCTCTGGTATGGCATCACATAACCATGACCGTTTGAGTCCCTTACTTGATTCTTAACTATTTGAAAGCGATCAAATGCTATAAAGCTTGGTTTCTCGTCTACAATCTTTAAAGTCTTTGAATAATCTACAGGTTCTACTAATTTCTTTATTTGGAGTACACCGAAGAGAACTACAGCTATTACAATTAATATTAGAATATCATTTATAAGACTTCGTTTCTTTTGCATTACTATGCCTCCAATGAATTTTTCCATAAGCTACTTTCCCAAATTGTATCATATCCATAGATTTGGTTATGGTCTTTTCAAGAAAAAACACAAGGATTTATCCTTGTGTCGTATTTCTATTCAACAAATTCTCTACGAATCTTAGCACCTAAAGCTATGAGCTTATTGTCAATATCATCGTATCCGCGATCGATGTGATAAACATCTTGAATTTCCGTTTCTCCATCAGCCATTAAACCTGCAACTACTAATGCAGCTCCACAACGTAAATCAGTCGCAACAACTTTATTACCAAAGAGTGGACCATTACCTTGAATTACTGCTTGAGCAGTAGCTACATTGATTTTAGCTCCCATACGTTGTAATTCAATGCAGTGTTTGAATCGTTCAGTATAAATTGTTTCTCTTACACTAGAGAATCCTTCTGCTTTTGTAAGAAGTGTAGTCATTGGTTGTTGTAAGTCAGTAGCAAAGCCTGGATAGACTTGCGTTGTTATATCGACAGATTTTAAATCATCTGATCGTAACACTCGAATTGAATCAATACCAATTTCCATATTAACACCCATCTCAATGAGTTTTGAAGTTAGTGATTCTAAGTGATGGGGAATAATATTTTCAATCGTAACATCATCGGCCATAGCAGCAGCCATTATAATATAGGTCCCTGCCTCAATACGGTCAGGAATGATATCATGAGGTTTTCCCTCTAGACGTTCAACACCTTCAATTGTAATAACGTTTGTACCTGCTCCACGAATATTTGCACCCATCTTAGTTAAGAAGTTCGCAACATCAATAATTTCTGGTTCTTTCGCAGCATTCTCAATAACAGTTCTTCCTTCTGCCAATACAGCTGCCAACATAATATTAATTGTGGCACCTACGGAAGCAAAGTCTAAGAAGATTTTAGCCCCAACAAGTTTATCTGCTTTGATTGTGTAATACCCCTGGTCATAGACATATGTTGCACCCAATGCTTCAAAACCTTTTAAGTGTAAGTCAAAGGGACGTGGTCCTAAATAACAACCACCAGGCATAACCATTTTTACATATCCGTATTTACCTAATAAGGCACCCATAAAATAATAGGATGCACGAAGACGCGTAACCGCATCAATATCTAAATCTCTGTTTTCCATGTTTGTGGTATCGAACACAAAGTGATCTTCACCAATTTTAGTTACTTTAACGTTTAATGCTTCTAATAATTCGACTAGTGATTCAACATCTGAGATATCGGGTACACCAAAAATATCTACAACACTCTTATCTGCAAGTATCGCTGCAGGAATGAGTGCAACAGTAGCATTTTTAGCACCACCAATGGTTACTTTACCATTTAAACGATGTCCACCTTCGATTTTTATGACTTCTTTCATTGATACAACTCCTTTTGCAACACTATTATATCTTATTTTGACTCGTAATCATACTTATTAACATTGTTTCAAAAAAGCCTCACAATCTATTGATTATGAGGCTTTGGAGATTGACACAGTTTGTAGAATAAACCTACAAATACTGCCCCTCCTATAATATTACCTATATATGAGAAAATAAAATTCATGGCAAACTCTGAAATACTTACTGCTCCAAAATAGTTTTCTGCTGATAACAAGAATGTATTTGCAACACTGTGTTGAAATCCAAGGAGCACAAATACCATGATTGGAAACCACACTCCTATGAATTTACCGAAGCCATCTTTTCCTGCATAGGATAACCAACATGCTAAACCAACAAACCAGTTACAGCCAATGCCCGATACAAGAGTTCTTAATGGATCGTAATGTACTTTCCCCTGCGCCAATTTAACAAGAGTCTCCTGATGAGGTGTTAAGATTCCTAAATAGATCCCAAATACATAGGATACAAACATTGCTCCAACTATATTAGCTAATGTAATAACTAACCAGTTATTCGCTAATTCTTTAAGAGTTACTTTACCACTAAAGAATGATGTTGCTACTACCATCATATTCCCTGTGATGAGCTCACCACCTGCAAACAAGATTACTATCAATCCAATTGGAAACACACTTGCTCCCAACAATTGTCCCATTCCCCCTGGAATGTTTGAAGAAAGAATTACGAAAGCCATATAACCAATCGCAATCATTGCTCCTCCAATAAAACCTAAAATCCATTTCGCTAATAATGTTTTCTTAACTTTTTTCTCACCAAGTTCGGCAGTTATCATTAATGTTTCGTCTAAAGAATGCATACTCTCCTCCAAGTCCAATTATTATCTTAATGCTTATAGACTTGAGAATCAATATTTTTATGTCCACCATGTACTATTCATTCCGTCATTTTTCATAATGCATAAAAAAAGAGAAGAAATATGCTTCTCTTTGTGAAATATTTAGTTTATGTAATTACTTAAACACAACTAAGAGTTGCATTTTAAATGGCTCGATTGCATCAAGTGAGTGAGGAATGTTTGCTGGCATAACCAATGTCTCACCAGTTTTTGGAAAGAACTCATCGTCTCCGATTGTAATTTTGGCAGATCCATCAAGGATTGTAACCATCGCATCTCCTGGAGCTGTATGCTTCGATAGGCCTTCTCCTTTATCAAATGCAAACAAGGTAAGTGACATTGCATCATTTTGCGAAAGTGTCTTACTTACAACTTGTCCTTCTTGATAAACAACTTCATTTACAAGTTCTGTTATCACCCGTGTCTTTATATTTTTTAGCATTGTTATTTCTCCTCTTTTATAAACCTAGTTTAACCTAGCGTTATAACTATTTCAAGATAAGATATCTTGTCAATACGTAGAAATATGATACAATATCAATAGATGATATCAATGCTCGATATTGGAGGTGATTGAATGAATGATTCACTGTTACCCTTAACAGAACCGATGTTCTATGTTTTGATGGCCTTATACAATCAGCCTAGTTTTGGAAAAGAAATTGTAGAATTTATTTCTGACATTACTGAAGGTGCTGTTAATCTTGGACCCGGTACACTTTATACCATCCTCGGACGTTTCGAAGAAAATAGTCTAATCCAAGAAATTGCTGTAGAGGGACGAAAGAGAACCTACAGGATTACTGGCGTTGGTATAAAAACATTTGAAGCTGAACTTGAGAGATTGCAACGTGTGCTTGATAACGCTAATACCGTAAAAGGAGGATTATGATGAAAACAAGGTATAAGTTTATTCGTCTTGACCCTACTGATCGTCAGAATCTAGAAATTTTATTAAACAATATGGCAGATAGAGGATGGCATCTTTCAGGTGGATCATACTTTTATCTTAAGTTTGATTACAAGCCTCATCTCAAGTTGAAATACTTCGCTGTCTATGACAATCGAAATCTAATCTTTGATGACGACGATCTAACTGTTGATCAAACCGAACTCTACAAAGACTTTGATTATCAAAAACTACTTACTGTGCAAAAATTCAACATCTATACAAACAAAAACCTAAACGCAAAACTTTATACTGATCCACATCATGAAAATGAACTCTTCAATGAACAACGAAAAATACAAACAACCAATGCTCTTGGTCTTCTATTGTGGTACGTATACCTCGTTAATTTCAAGGGCTTAACCTTAACGAATCTTAGAACACAACGATTTGGTTTAGAGTTGTTTATTCTTGCATCAGTATCTTTAACACTCATAGTATTAAAAGTACTTAAGCTCTACATTAGACCTAGATCATCTGTATTTTCAAAAATTAAATGGAATTCACTCCATACTGATTTAGAAACAGTTCTTAGAACTCTTGTGTATCAAGCGCTGCTTTTTTTCGCACTCTTTACCGGAACTAAAGAAACGAGTTTACTTAAGCTTTCTCTTATTTACATAATAATGGCTATTTTCTATAACATTCTGTTCTATTTTATTAATAAGTCGAATGTAGAAAGTCGACTAAAAGGACTGTTCTTCTTATTGATTTTAGCCCTAGCAATCATAATTGTTCGTTCAACTTTGGTCATTTAACAAGCCTAGCACCAGCTACTTACTATCTTTACAGCCTTACGAAAGTTTACTAATAATTAAACAATTCTAGGAGGTTCATTATGAAGACACACAATAAAATTTTATTTCTCAAACCGATAGAACAAGTTCCTTTTGAGGATTATCTTAATAGAATGGCATCTCAAGGATGGCATCCTGTGAAATGTACACTCTTCTATATTAAGTTTGAATACATCCCTGAACTAAAGCGTCATTATTACGTAGAGTATGAAACGCGCACACCTTTTTTTAATGATGATAGTCTTGTGCAAAAAAGAATTGAACTTTATCAAGAGTTTAGTATTGATAAAATATTAAGTTATCAATACTTCGATATCTACATGAGTGACAGCACTACTTCTGAATCATTAACCGATCCACAAACGTCCTTAGAGCTAAGAAAATCATATTCCCATAATTTTATCGCACATCCATTTATCGACTTAATTTATATGATATTTTTCTTATACAGTCTAAGAACTTCAATTATTTCTGTACTTCTAAATCCCTTTATCCCATTTATTATTACCGTAATAATAAGTAAATTACTATCCGATATCTATTACTTTTATCGCATAATGAAATATCGAAAAGGTTATGATATTTACAGAAAGAGTAAATTCAAGTCGCCCAAAACTGATTGGATTAGTGTCACTTTTATTGTTACCTGGATTCTTTTCTTTGTTACTTTATTCCAAATTGATTCAATACATTTATTTAAGCCTTCAAATCTTATTGTGATTTTTGGTATCATTGCCTTCCTGATACTCGCTTACCGTTTCTTAAATAAAATGGATACTGTTCAAAGTTCTAAGATAACACTATTTACAGTTCTATCGTTTATGTGCCTTTTCCTATTTGCAATGGCAATTACAACGAATGACCCTGGAAGTCAAAATATTAACGAGAAGACTGTTCCTATTTCTACTTTAGGATTGGAACTTGACACGACACAGTTTGAATCACAGGAGGTTCAGCTCGTCGATAATAGTTCTTCATTCATTCTTGACCAAATCATTTTTTACTACAATGATGAGAGCATCACTTATTATCGTGTTCATTCTTTGCTCTTCAAGCCTCTAATTGACTACGGATCCAATGTTTTTGCATCTTGGGTGAGCAATTCTCAACCTTGTAACTATGAAAACTCATTTGAGAGGAATGACTGTCATATCTATCACGAAGGCAACATCATCGTTTCTTCGTACCCTAGCTTGCCTAAAGAGTTCATCGAAGCACTTCAACTACTTCATAATGACTAACAAAAAAGCTCAATCACTTGTGTGACTGAGCTTTTGAACTTTATTAAATATATTAATTAAGCTTTGTTTGCTGAACCGAAGTCTTCGATTTTACCTTTTACTGTAGCTTTCATTGCTTCGTAACCTGGAGCGTAAAGTTTACGTGGATCGTAGTTTTTACCTTCTAAGTCTTTACCTGAAGTAATGAATTCGCGGATTGCTGCTGCGTTTGCTAATTGTAATTCAGTGTTAACGTTAATTTTTGAAACACCTAAATCGATAGCTTTTTTAATTTGGTCTACAGGAATTCCTGAACCACCGTGTAATACCAATGGAATGTTTCCTGTTGCTTTTTTGATTTCGTCTAATGTTTCAAAGCTTAAACCTGCCCAGTTTTCTGGGTATTTTCCGTGAATGTTACCAATACCTGCTGCAAGGAAGTCAATTCCTGTGTCAGTCATGATTTTACATTCTGCTGGGTCTGCTAATTCACCTGAACCGATGATTCCGTCTTCTTCTCCACCGATTGATCCAACTTCTGCTTCAACTGATGCACCCATTGAGTGTGCTAATGCGATAATTTCGCGTGTTTCTGCTAAGTTTTGTTCGATTGGTAAGTGTGATCCATCATACATTACTGATGTAAATCCTGCAGCTAAAGCAGCTTTTGCTCCTTCGAAGCTACCGTGGTCTAAGTGTAATGCAACTGGAACAGTAATGTTCAAGTCTTCAATCATAGCTTTAACCATTTCAGTAACAGTATGGAAACCTGTCATATATTTAACTGCACCTTCTGATACTGCAACAAGAATTGGTGAGTTCATTTCTTGAGCTGTTGAAAGAACAGCCTTTGTCCACTCTAAGTTATTGATGTTAATTGCAGGAACTGCATAATGTCCATCACGAGCGTTTTCTAAAATACCTTTTGCTGATACTAATGCCATAATTTTATATCCTCCTAAATGACTACTTCTATTTTACCCTTTTTTTCTGATTTTGCAAAGACGCATTCACAAAACCATAAAATAGTGGATGTGAACGGTTTGGTCTTGACTTAAATTCTGGGTGGAATTGACATGCTACAAAGTAGTCATGCTCTGGTAATTCCACAATTTCAACAAGTTGTCCATCTGGACTTAAACCACTGAATAATACTCCGCTTTTCTCAAACTCATCGCGGTATTTATTGTTGAACTCATAACGGTGACGGTGACGTTCAAAGATCACATCATCCTTGTAAAGCTCTTTTGATTTTGAGTTATCAACTAGTTGACATGGATAATCACCTAAACGTAGAGTTCCACCTAAGTTCGTGTTATGAATTTGATCTTCCATTAGATCAATGATTGGTGCACTACTATTTGCATTGATTTCTGTAGTGTGTGCATCTTTATAACCCAATACGTTTCTTCCGTACTCAATCATAGCAATTTGCATACCTAGGCAAATTCCAAAGAATGGTACATTATTTTCACGTGCAAATCGTGCAGCATTGATTTTTCCTTCAACTCCACGTTCACCAAATCCACCTGGAACTAATATTCCGTCGTATTTGCTTAATTTTTGGCACATGTTCTCTTCAGTAATCGTTGTTGAATCAATCCAAGCGATATTTATCTTACTGCTTAATTCATAACCAGCATGCTGAAGGGATTCAGCTACTGATAAATAAGCATCATGTAACTCAACATATTTACCTACTAAAGCAATCTCAATAGTATCTTCAAGATGTGATGCACGAGCAATCATATCTTCCCACTCTGTCATATCTGCTGCCGGTAAATCAATACCTAGTTTATGAAGCACATAATCATCCAAATGTTGTCTTTGGAAAGATAATGGTAGCTCATACAGATTTTCTACGTTTCTTGATTCAATAATTGCATTCTCACGAACATCACAGAATAGCGCAATCTTTTTCTTCATGTCACTTGTGAGAGGTTCATCACAACGTGTAACAATGATATTTGCTTTGATTCCATGTGACATAAGCTCTTTAAAGCTATGTTGTGTCGGTTTTGTTTTATATTCATTACTTGCAGGTACTTTTGGTATTAAAGTAGTGTGGATAAATACAACATCTTCTGTAGGATTTTCTGCATGAACCTGACGCACAGCCTCTAAAAATGGTAACGATTCAATATCTCCAACCGTTCCTCCAATTTCAGTAATAACTACATCCGCTCCAGATTCGTTTGCCGCAGCATAAATCTTGTTCTTAATCTCATCCGTAATATGTGGGATAACTTGAACTGTTGCTCCATTATAATCACCACGTCGTTCTTTATTAATAACACTTTGGTAGACACGACCAGTCGTGATGTTAGCATTTTTAGACAATTCGACGTCTATGAATCGCTCATAGTGACCTAAGTCTAAATCTGTTTCTGCCCCATCTTTTGTTACGAAAACTTCACCATGTTGATATGGTGACATAGTCCCAGGATCGACGTTGATATATGGATCAAACTTCTGCATAAAGACTTTCAATCCACGGTTTTTAAGTAAACGACCTGTTGATGCAGCGATAATTCCCTTACCGATACCAGAAACAACGCCGCCTGTGACGAATATATATTTTGTTGCCATTGGTTAATCTCCTTCTCTACTTTGACCAAAAAAATAAAGCTTCCATCGCTGGAAGCTTACTGCCCTTTCTTATTCTAGCAAACTTGAACTTTGACTTCAACCAAAAATAGTCTAAACATAAAAAGTTCACATTATCCTTCTATAATACAAAATAGTCCCTCTATTGTTTGTGCATTTTAACTCATATATTACAAATTATTTTTACTTATTTAATAAAGAATTCACATATCATTTTTGCTATATCGTCACTGAAAGAAATCAATAACATTGCCAATATATAAGCATACACATTTGAGTTAAATAAGAATATTGCACCAAATAGGAGAGCATACGCTGAATATTCCAGGATTTCTTCAATTTTCTTCTCTATATTACTCCGAATCACAATATTATCTTTTAGACCTTCATCTCCCTTAATAAGTACATCAATATTTACATCAAGCGCTTCACTTAAAAGAACAAGGCTATCTATATCTGGAAGAGTTCTACCATTTTCCCAACTTGATAATGTTTGTCGCGAGACATACAGTTCTTTCGCAAGATCTTCTTGTGTTATTCCAAGTTCTTTTCTCCTGTTTTTTATTCTCTCGTTAAATTTCATTCAATCACTCTCCTGACTTACACATAATAACTGTTTCACTTTCTTTTGTCTGTCAAAACATCTTTACATTCACGCTTTATCATTCTCTTGCATTATAGTATAAGCTGTGAGATAACAGTAGAAAGGAGATTTTTATGAAGAAACCAATGTTACTATTAATCGATACACTGGAGGACAAACAAGTCTTTACTTCCAGTCTTATTGAAGGTACAGAATATCGTCAATGTAAATTTATTAGCGATACTGACTCCCATCGTTTTAATGAATGTTCGTTCAAAAGATGTAGTTTTGATTTGCTTGACTTGAGAAACAGTACTTTTTCTGATTGTATCTTTGAACACTGTGATTTTTCTAACTTAGAATTCGATGATTCGCGTTTTTACCGTGTAAATTTCAACAATTGTAAGTTCATGGGTTCATCATTCTATAAAACTCAAATTAGCGACTGTGCATACTCAAACTGTCTCTTAGACTCTAGTAGCTTCTCTATCGCTTCGTTAACGGATGTTGAATTCTCTGATAGCAATCTTAAAAATACATCGTTTCAAAGTATTCATCATAAAAACCTTAGCTTTAAATCTATAATAATGGATTCCATTGATTTCTCTGAAACAGACTTAAACAAGCTTGATTTTACAAGCTGTGACTTTGATTCAATACGATTTACACCACGACTCATTAAAGGATTAAAGATTCGATACGATCAGTCTCCCTTAATTCTTGCTACCCTAGGTCTAAAAGTAGAATAAAAAAGCCTTGCGTTAGCAAGGCATTATAATATCATTCATCATCATTTGGAATATCTAATCCGTATTCCTCGTTATCTTCTTGTTCATCATCTTCTGAATAATCGTCATAGCCCTCAAGTAAATCAGGGTCAATTTGTAAACTGTCTAATGTGTGACGTTCACGTAGATCCCATTTATTATTCTCTAACGAAATAAATCGGGAATCCATCATTAATGCATTATAGAAAGATGCTACTTTGCGTCGTGCAATTTCTTCTGAAAGATTAACTTCATCAGCTACTTCACTCCAAAGTTTTTGAAATACTACTTCTTTTTTCTTTTTCTTTAACTTATCATAAGCTAAATCACTCAATGATTTTGATACCATAGTACTATTCCTCCGGCTCCCATATACATTCAAACTCAAGTTCATCAACATGTTGATTATTTTGGCTCAAATGGTACTTTATGTAAAGCAAGTTCTCTTCACGCCTCATTGAAACTACGTCTACATCAAATTTAACAATACCATGTTCATTGGAAACAATTAACTCTGTTCTTTCAGATTTATGAAATACTGACTGGGTTAGCCATGTATCGTGTCGCTTCATCGATACTTCATCTTCATAAACATCGAGTACAACAGAGGCACCTTCTGGCTCTGTATACAATATACGCAAATAACTAGGATCAACATTGAGGATGCTGCCGTGAGAGTCTGTCAATGTTGTTGTATCATCACTGTTCTTTTGAGTTATAGTAATTATCAAATTAAATATATCTCCCTTACTTTTACCACTGCATTATATGCAAAAACAGAATAATGTCAAGACATTTTAATAAAAAAAAAAGAAAAGTACATGTAAATACATGTACTTTCATACTTTTATCACAATGTAGCGAGGTATGCCTCAACATCTTCAACTTCACGAATAATTTGAGGTCCTAAGTCTTCGTTGCTTTCTTCGGTTACAAGAACATCTGTTTCAATACGTACACCGATGCCTTCTTCAGCAATGTAAAGACCTGGTTCGTTTGTAATAACGTTCCCTTTTACAAGTGGCTCGTCACGATTAGTCCATACATCATGAGTATCAAGTCCTAATGAGTGACCAATTCCGTGATAGTAATAACGACTTACTTCACTTGGATCCTCAATCAATCCAAGGCGAATACAACCTTCTGCTAAATGTTCTTTCGCTAATTCATTTAGAGTTGCGATGGAGATTCCTGGACGAATTGCTTCGTTGACTGCATGGAATGTATCTAGGACTACTTGATATACTTCTTTTTGTCGTTCAGTGAATTTACCGTTAATTGGGAATGTACGAGAAATATCGGCACCATATCCATTAACACGAATACCTAAGTCAAATAGTAATAATTCACCATCATTTAAGATATTGTTGTTTGAAATGTAGTGAAGAACGGTTGCATTAGCACCACCAGCTAAGATAGTATCAAACATTAAATCACCATGTTCACGCATTCCTTCATATTGGAAACGAGCAGCAACATCGTTTTCGTTGTTTCCTGGTTTCATTTCTTCAAGTGATGCTAAGATTGCACGATTTGTTACATCGATTGCATGTTTAATTTCTTCAACTTCTTCTGGTAACTTAACCATGCGTTGTCTTACTAAGATCTCAAAGACGTCTACAATTTTGTCTTCTCCAACAAAATCTGCAAAGGCAATACCTGAACCATGAATAAGCTCTGATTCTGTATTGTGGTCTAAATCAACACCTATCACAACATCACGAGCCATCACTTCATTCACAAATGCATCAAATTCACCAAAGTAACGAACATCTTCTATTCCTGAAATAACTTCAGCTTCAACATTTGTCATGTAGTGACCCACCCATTTTTCCATGTTAGGATCAATTTCACGTAAGAATAAGGTTACTTTATCATTAGTTGTATCAAATACAACAACAGCTTCCTCTTCTTCAATACCTGTTACGTAATAGAAATTACGGTTTGCAAAGAATGGGTATGTTGTATCCGATGATTTACGAACCAAAGCTCCACTAAACAAGAAAGTTACACTGTTTTTTGGTAATGCATTCATCACATTACTACGAATTTTTCCATATACTTCTTTTTTCATAATTTAATCTCCTTTGGATAAAACACCTTGCGGTCTTCTTTATCCTCCCCTTTAACAAATCCCGATACTAACTGCGATGCCTCTGATAATTCTACCAGCTCATTGTCAATCAGAACATAAATTCCATCATCTCCACCTTTTTGATAAGGAGCTTGATAGAGGGATTGTGTCATAAAATCTTCGACTACATAGTAATCTGGATTGTATCCTTTATTTTTTAAAGCTAATTTTATTTCATCAAGTTGTCGAGAACTCTTCAAGTTTTCATACTTGAAAAGAACTCTATTTAAAAGACGTAACGCAAGGTCTTTTAATATCGCATCTTCGCTCTCTGTCAGAAGCACAAACCCATGAAGGCATGTTGATTCATCTAACATGAGAAAGTCACGCAGTGATACTTCCCCTTCGCTTACAAACGGTTTAAAGTAACTAACCACATCAACTGCATCGCTTTCTTCATGAATCAAATCTCGCATTCTCTTAAAGATTGATTGTAGAATTGATTCAAAGCTTCGAGATGTTGGATGAAGGTATACTTGCCAGTACATTTGATATCGTGCCATGATGTAATCTTCAACGGCATGAATACCACTTTCTTTCACAACAAGTCGATCATCTTTAACAATTAAGGTTCTTAAGATACGTCCTAGGTCAAACTCTCCATAACTAACTCCAGTAAAATAGGAATCTCGCAAGAGATAATCCATACGATCCGCATCCAGTTGGCTGGAAATAATCTGTGTGAGTAAATGACGTGGATGTCTGTGAGCAATAATATCACTGATTGTACGTGGTAAACTCTCGTCATATGATTTTAGAATACGATTAATTTCTGAATCTTCACAAATAATTCTCTCTGTGAACAATTCATGATTAATATCCGTAACCTGTTCAAACGTATGAGAAAACGGTCCATGACCAAGGTCATGAAGTAAAGCAGCGCATAATAAAGCTACTTTTTCATATTCGTTAAGAATGTCGTTGAGACCATTAATTGTTTCTATCATCTTACGTGCGATTTCATACACACCTAAAGAATGCGAGAATCGTGAATGTTCAGCTGTATGATAAACCATATAGGTTCCACCTAATTGATGGATACGACGCAATCTTTGGAATTCTGGTGCGTTAATCAGATCCCAAATGATTTGGTAGTTTACATGGATATACCCGTGAACTGGATCACGCATAACTTTAGTTTCATTACATTGTTTAAATTTAGAGTACATAATCCTCTAAACGCTTTTTGACTACATCATGTCCTGATAAGTATAGAGTACTCATCAAGTCTGGTCCATGTGATTGGTGAGTTGCACTTACACGAAGCCCCATGAATAATGGTTTTCCTTTTAATCCAGTTTCAGTTTTAACTGTATTAAATGCTTCCTTAAGATTTTCAACTGTCCAATCTTGTGGTAAATGTTTTAGGAATGATGATGCAACAGCTTGTGTTGTTTCCCATGAAAGAACATCTTTCTCATTGTCACCAAGAACTGGTTCCACAAAGAATTGTGAGATAAGTTCATTGATTTCCATTCCATATTGACATTGTTCTTTATAAAGAAGTAAGAGTGTATCTACCCATGCTTCTTCACGATCATTAAGTCCAAATTTTTCATCAACAAATTCTTTAATGAACCCTAACCATTTCGCATCATCAAGTGATTTTAGGTATTGGTGGTTCATCCACGTTAACTTCGTAACATCAAACATTGATGGTGCTTTTGATAAACGTTCTTCACTAAACTCAGCAATAAGTTCATCATGTGTGAAGAGTTCTTTTTCACCTTTTGGTGACCAACCAAGTAATGCCATAAAGTTAAACATCGCTTCTGGTAAGTACCCTTGGTCTTTATATTGACTGATATATTGCATGATTGAATTATCTCGTTTGGATAATTTCTTACCTGTTTCATTAACAATTAATGTCATATGACCAAAGCGTGGAATTTCCCATCCAAACATTTCAAATAGCATCATTTGTTTTGGTGTATTAGAAATATGTTCCTCACCTCGGAAGACATGGCTAATTTCCATTAAATGATCGTCAATAACAACCGCAAAGTTATACGTTGGAATTCCATTTGACTTAACAATTACCCAATCTCCGATATCTTTAGATTCAAATGTGATTTCTCCACGAACCATATCATCGAATGTATAAGTCTTTCCTTCAGGTACGTGTAGACGTACTGAAAATGGGCGACCTTCTTCTTGGTATTGTTTCTTTGTTGCTTCATCTAAATGATAGCATTTCTCATTATAACGAGTTGAAGCATAGCCTGCTGCTTTTTGACGTTGGTAGTCTTCTTCAAGTTCCTCAGAAGTACAGTAGCAACGATAAGCATGACCTTCTTCAATCAGTTTATTAGCATATTCTGTATAGATATCCAAACGTTCCATTTGACGGTATGGAGCATATTTAGGATTTGGATTTGCAGGAGATTCATCAGGTGTAATTCCTAACCAATGTAGGAAGTAAGTTTGTGATTCTTCACCACCCTCAACATTACGCTCAATATCAGTATCTTCGATACGTAATACGAAGTCTCCTCCATAATGTTTCGCAATTAAATAATCGAACAATGCTGTTCGAGCATTACCAATATGTAAGAAGCCTGTAGGACTTGGTGCATATCTAACTCTTACTCTTTTCATGTTTAATACCTCTCTTATACAAACATCTAACATATTATATCACAAAACACAATAATACATAGAATATACAAGTTCAATTTCATGCAATAATAGTGGATAAAAAAAGCATTGTGTTTTTCACACAATGCTTGCCTGTCTCATTTATTTTCTATCAACCAACATCGCAACGCCCATACCGCCACCTATACATAAGGAAGCAATACCGCGTTTTGAGTCAGAATGTTTCATCTCATATAATAGTGTAACCATAATACGAGCTCCTGATGCTCCAATTGGATGTCCAATTGAAATAGCTCCACCATTAACATTTACGATTTCTGGATTAATCTTCAAATCACGAATAACTGCAAGAGATTGCGAAGCAAATGCTTCATTTAACTCAAAACGGTCAACGGATTGAATATCAATACCAGTCTTATCAACAAGTTTACTTACAGCGAGATAGGGTGCATAACCCATGATTCCTGGATCCATACCAATCTCAGCAAAGCCTGTAATAGCACCTAATATTTCAAGGTTCATTTCTTCAGCTTTTTCACGTGACATAATCACAAGTGCTGCTGCTCCATCATTAACTCCAGAAGCATTTCCTGCAGTAACTGTTCCATTTTTTGTGAAACTTGGTTTAAGTTTTTGTAGTGCTTCCATACTTGAATTATGGCGAATGAATTCATCTTTATCTACAATTCCAAGTTTTCCTGCATCGACTCCAACAATTTCATCATCAAAGATACCTTCTTGCTGAGCCTTTGAAGCACGGCGTTGAGATTCAAGTGCAAAAGCATCTTGATCTTCACGGCTAATGTTGAATTGTTCTGCTACTCGATCAGCAGTAACTCCCATTAGTTCATTCGTAAAGGCGTCCATAAATCCATCATGAGTCATTGAATCCAAAGTTTCAACGTTTCCTGATTTGACACCAAAGCGTGCATTCTTTATTAAATGAGGTGCTTGAGATAAGTTCTCAAACCCACCAACTACACAGATATCACTTTCACCCAGCTGAATGGATTGCATTCCAAGGTGAATTGATTTCATACCTGATCCGCACATTTCATTAATTGTCATTGCTGGGGTCTCGTATCCAATACCTGCTTCTACAGAAGCTTGGCGTGCGGCATTTTGTCCCAATCCCGCTTGCAAGACATTACCCATAATAACGTAATCAACATCTTCAGCTTTAATGCGAGCACGTGTTAATGCTTCACGAATTACAGTAGCTCCTAAAGTTACTGCTGATGTGTGGAGAAAACTCCCGCCATACTTTCCGATGGCTGTTCGTGCTGCTCCCACGATAACTACTTCACGCAAATTGATCACTCCTTCAATGTTTAGCTCATATATTATACCTTTACTTGCTTAGAAAAACAAAACAATTTGTATTACTTTCCATTTCACATGAGAAGCCTTATAATGTTGGTACCAATATAAGGAGATTCATATGAATATCGGAATTGATAAAATTGGGTTTTACTCACCACAACATTATATTGAAATGAGTGAACTGGCAAAGGCACGTAATACTGAACCAAACAAGTATATCATTGGTTTAGGTCTTGAGAGAATGGCAATACCTCCAATCACACAAGATACCACAAGTATGGCAGCCAATGCAGCAGCTATTATTTTAGATGAAAACGACAAAAAAAGTATCGATTTAGTTATTGTTGCTACTGAGAGTGGCACTGATTTCTCTAAATCAATCGCAACGTCTGTGCACACTATGTTAGACATTAACCCTTATGCTCGATCCATTGAAATGAAACAAGCATGTTATTCTGCAACAGCAGGAATCCAACTTGCTAAAGGTCATATTGCTTTACACCCTGACAGTAAAGCACTTGTCATTGCAAGCGATATTTCTCGTTATGGCTTAAATACTGGTGGTGAACCTACTCAAGGAGCAGGAGCTGTCGCAATCTTAGTATCAAAAGATCCTAAGATTCTGACACTTAATAATGATGAGGTTTACTTTACAGATGATGTTCTCGATTTCTGGAGACCTTCATACAGTGATGTAGCATTTGTTGATGGAAAATACTCAAACGAACAATATCAACGCTTCTTTAACGAAACATTAAAACGTTATTTAGATGTAAATGACGCAAGTCTTGAAGACTTTGCAGCTCTTAACTTCCATATTCCTTACTCAAAAATGGGTAAGAAAGCACTCATGAGTGTTACAAATGAAGAACAACATCCATTACTCTTTAAGAACTTTGAAGACAGCACTTACTACAATAAACGTGTAGGAAACATTTATACCGGTTCACTGTATTTAAGTCTAATTTCTTTATTAGAAAAAGGAAACTTAGAAGCTGGAAGTAAACTGGGTCTCTTCAGTTATGGTTCAGGAGCAGTTGGAGAATTCTTCACAGGTAATCTTGTCGAAGGCTATAAAGATGCTCTTGTTACAAACCACGAAGCGATGATGAACAATCGCAAACAAATTAGTATTCCAGAGTACGAACGCATGTTTAATATGAAACTTATTGAAGATGGCGGTCACCAAATTTTGGATACATCGAAAGAAACATCTGAGTTCTATCTCACTGAAGTAAAACACAACGAAAGAATTTATAACAAATAGAAGAGCTGATTCTTAAATGATAAACATTTAGGAATCAGCCCTTTTTTATT
>RCMY010002133.1_pt1 | contig 17990 bp, 11 predicted proteins | sample 2041341 | NCBI WGS metagenome assembly RCMY01 (sample SAMN09708234, study PRJNA481090) | Marine sediment metagenome, whole genome shotgun sequencing project. | reverse complement strand
ACTCGTCACAATGTTGGAGCTGAAGCGGTTGTGCGCGTGGCGGCCCGATACGGCGAGCAACTTCGCAGAGGCAAAGAACGCTCGCTTGTCTCTGAGATCCGAATTGGCCAGAAGCGGGTGGTGCTCGCTTTTCCCCAGACATTCATGAATAACTCCGGCGAGGCGGTACGGGCCTTGCGGAAACGTTATGGCATCATCGAGGGTGAGCAACTACTCGTGGTCCATGATGAGCTTGATCTTCCGGTTGGCCGCCTCAAACTTAAACAAGGCGGCGGGCTGGCCGGTCATAACGGATTGCGCTCCATCACCCAGCATGTGGGGGGCGGGCACTTCATGCGTCTCCGGATCGGGATCGGGAAACCACCGCCCAGTCAGGACGTAACTGACTTTGTCCTGAAGCGGCCCGGAAAAACCGAGCGCACTATCCTCGATACCGCAATCTCAAATGCATCCGAAGCTATTGAGTTACTGGTGAGAGATGGCCTCGACGCCACGATGAACGCCGTCAACCGACGCGGCGAGGAGTCGGGCCCTGACGCCACCAACTGAGGTTGTCAGTCAAATGGTGAGCGGGTCCACAGTGCGGGGTTTTGGACCCCTGGTTCAGAGGTTTGCTGATCTCCCAGCCATGGATCGGGTTGTTGGCCGAGCGACCAATGTAGTGGCCGTCGGCGAAGCCGGCTGGGCTCCCGCAATCGCCGGGCTACAACGGGGGACCGATCGTCGCCCAGTCCTGGTGGCGGTCCCCACGACCAACGAAGCCCAACGGCTCACAAACGATCTTCGCGTCCTGCTCGGCGAGGACGAGGTCGAGCTCTTTCCTGCGTGGGAGACATTGCCGTTCGAGCGGGTCAGCCCCAGCATCGAGACCATGGGGCACCGTCTCGAGACACTCTGGCGGATGAGTGATCCGGTCACTACTCCGGCCGTTGTCGTGGCGCCCGTGCGGGCTCTCATCCAACGCCTCGGTCCGGAGGGTGCCGATGCCGCGCCGGTGATCATCGGGCATGGCGATGTGATCGATCCCGCAGATCTGGTTGCTCGACTGGTGCAGCTTGGCTACCGACGTGAACCCCAGGTTGAGCATCGGGGCGAGATTGCCGTTCGTGGCTCCATTGTGGACATCTTTCCCTCCACCGCCGACACGGGCGTCCGCATCGACCTCTGGGGTGACGAGGTCGATCGACTCACCACCTTCAGCATCGCCACACAGCGTTCCGATGCGGACCTTCGTGAGGTCGAGATTCACGGCTGTCGCGAGGTGCTCATCACCGATGCGGTCATGGAACGGGCAACGGCGCTCATAGCGGAGGAGCCGTGGGGCCGTGAGAACTGGCAACGGCTGGCCAATGGTGAGACCTTCGACGGAATGGAATCCTGGTTGCCGTGGCTCTCCGGCGGAACCAGAGCGCTTCCCGATTTGCTGCCCGGGGATGCCATGGTTGTGCTGCTCGAACCTAAACGCATGAAGGGGAGGGCCGCCGACCTGATTGCGGAGGAGATCGACCTCGCCAATACTTTGGCCCGCACCTGGGGGGCGCTCGCACCGGCTGAAGAAGGCCACGAGACCTCGGGACCGGCATCGTCGGCGCCTCGCTTTCCAATGTTGCACGTTGAGTTTGATCGTGTGCTCGCTAATACCTCGGCACCGATCATGTCCGTGATGTCGATCCCCGAAGGCCCCGGTGTGGCCACCATCGAGGTGTCGGGCTGGGATGCCCCGGGTGAGGAGATGGCAAATCGGATCGCCAATCTGACCGCGTCTGGGGCAACTGTTGTGGTGTGTGCAGAAGGGACTGGAACGCTGGGTCGGCTAGCCGAGCGCCTAACCGGCTGGGGAGTTGCCCCGGTGGTTCACGAGGCTGGACCCCCCGCCACGTTTGGACCCGGCCTGCATCTGGTGGTCGAGCACATCGAACGGGGGTTCGTGGTTTCGGAAGCGGGAATCGCGGTGCTGGCCGAGTCTGAGCTGACCGGGCGCCGCCGAGCCCATCGAAGAGCTCGCCCCCGCTCCAAACGGCAAAGTGATGGGTTCTTCGAGGGACTGAATCCTGGCGACTACGTGGTTCACCACCATCACGGAGTGGGCCGTTTCGCCGGGTTGGTCAATCGGTCGATCGGTGGTCACAGCCGTGACTATCTGCTTTTGGACTATCGCGGTGATGACAAGCTGTACGTCCCCTCTGATCAGATGGATCTCGTTCGCCCCTACAGTGGCGGCGATTCGCCCAGCCTCCACCGTTTGGGTGGTAGCGACTTCGCAAAGGCCAAGTCGAAGGTCAGGGCAGAGGTCAATGAGATCGCCCAAGAGTTGGTAGTTCTCTATCAGCAGCGTCTGGCTACTCCGGGGCTTGCTTTTGATCCGGACACACCATGGCAGGCCGAGGTGGAGGGGGCATTCCCTTATGAACTCACGCCCGACCAGGCCACCACCGTCAACGCGGTGAAAGACGACATGGAGAGCAACACACCCATGGATCGCCTGGTGGTAGGCGACGTTGGGTTCGGCAAGACCGAGATAGCGGTGAGGGCGGCATTTAAGGCCGTTCAGAGTGGCAAGCAGGTGGCGGTCCTCGTTCCCACCACACTGCTGGCCTCCCAGCACTTCCAGACGTTCGCCGATCGGTTCTCGCCCTACCCGATACGGGTGGAAGTTCTCAGTCGATTTCTCACCCCCGCCCAGGCCCGCACCGTCACCACCGCCGTCAGCGATGGCGAGGTGGATGTGTTGATCGGCACGCATCGAATTCTGTCCGACGATGTGAAGTTCCCCCGGCTCGGGCTATTGGTCGTTGACGAGGAACAGCGGTTTGGAGTGAAACACAAAGAGGCAATCAAGACCCTGAGTGCGGAGATCGATATCCTTACGCTCACGGCAACGCCGATTCCGCGTACGTTGGAGATGAGCCTTACGGGAATTCGGGATTTGTCCGTGCTCAATACACCGCCCGCAGACCGTCAGCCCATCCTTACCTATGTTGGCGAATATGACGAACGAGCCGTGGCCGAGGCGATCCGACGCGAGCTACTGAGGGAGGGCCAGATCTTCTTCGTGCATAACCGCGTGCAAAGTATCGAACACATCGCCAAGAAGGTCCGGAATCTCGTACCGGAGGCCCGTGTAGCCGTGGCGCACGGGCAGATGGATGAGGGGACGCTCGAGACGGTCGTCATGGATTTCTGGGATGGGAAATACGACGTTCTGGTATGCACCACCATCATCGAGTCCGGCATCGATATGCCAACGGTGAATACCCTGGTGGTCGATCGGGCCGAAATGCTCGGCCTGGGCCAGCTACATCAGTTGCGCGGCCGGGTAGGTAGGTCCGGGCAACGGGCATACGCCTATCTCTTCACCCGACCCGACGCCGCTCTCACCGAAACGGCCTATGAGCGGCTGAAGACGATCGGCGAGGCAACAGAACTGGGGTCTGGCTTCCGAATCGCCATGCGCGACCTCGAAATCCGTGGCGCCGGCAATCTGCTGGGAACCGGCCAGAAAGGCCACATCGCCGCAGTGGGTTATGACCTGTATTGCCAGATGGTCAACGAGGCGGTGAATGAACTGAACGGTGTGGAGCCGGTGCAGCAGCTAGAAGTGAAGGTGGATCTGCCCGTAGACGCTCTCATTCCTGAGGAATACGTGCCCAGCGGACCGCAGCGCCTCGAGGCCTACCGGCGACTCTCGGCGGTGACCACCCAGGCCGAGGTGGAAGACATCACCACGGAATGGTTGGACCGGTATGGCCCAGTTCCGCCGCCAGCCGAGCAACTTCTGAGCGTCGCTCGGGTGCGGGCCGAGATGATTCGCATGGGCATGCGAGATCTGGTGGTGGTAAAAGGCCCCGGGTTCGGGGCGCCCCGCTGGATGGCCAAGATGGGGCCAGTGGAGATGAAGATCTCCCAGGAAATACGGTTCAAACGCCTCTTCAAACACGGGGTGTGGAAACCAAGCGAGTACGGGAGCGATGGCGGCGAGGTCCAGGTCGGCCTCAAATCCGTGGCGGCCGACATTTCCAAGGACATCCTGACGTTCTTCGAAACGATGTTTCCGATCGAAACTGACGATTAAGACCGAGGTCAGCAGCCGGCGAACAACGCGAGAAAACGAAGAATGACGCCGGCAGGGCCGGCGCCAATCATCGTCACAGGAGCAAAGTCGGGTTAGTTCTTCTTGCCGTTGCCCTTGTTTGGCTTGTCCTTCTTGGCACCGGACCCAGCATCGCTGTCATCGGACTCGGCAGCGTCAGACTCGTCGCCATCGACGTCTGCGTCGTTGGCTTTGCGCTCGGCTTTGGCTGCGTCGCGTTCGGCCTTCTCAGCGGCTTTCGCTTCGTCGCGCTCGGCTTTAGCTACTTCTTTGTCCGCCTTGCCACAGTTGGTCTTGGCGGCCTGACTCACGATCTCGCCGCGGTTGCCTTCAATGGTGTCATCTTTGGCTACACCTGATACGTACTCGCCGTGGTTCACAGCATCGGCGCAGGCCACGTCGCCGTATTCCACGCCGTCCGCATTGACCGGCGGGAGCACCTCTTCCTTGGGCTCGTCCTCCGATACGGCCTCATCGGTTTCCACTTCGATCTCGACCTCGGTTGTGGAATCCTCGGTGAGTTCTACGGGGTCATCCTGCACGATCGGCAAGTTGCCGGTTGCCGCCGCAGTTGACGTCCCGCCAAGTGTCAGGGCAAGCGCCGCAGCTGCCACCTTGTGGCCTAATAGTGATTGAACAATCATGTTTCCTCGTTGTTTGGGATATTCCGCAGTCCGCCCGTGGATCGACTCGCACCCGAAAAAACTTGAGTCGCCTAGGTCAGTTTGCCTGTTCGAAGCCGCCTGCCCAATGGGAAATCCCGCTCACCAGGCCATTTCCGCTTCCCAGGCGGGACGCTTCACCGTGCCGAACCCCCAGAGTGAACTTAGTCGTGGTTGGAGGACGGCACCCGTTGCTCAGGTAGTCTGCCGCTCGGTGTTTGTGAGCGTCGTCAGGGAGAACAATGCGAGGGAGCGGAGGGTTGCGCTGACCCCCGATGGCGTGGCCAAGCTTGTGGCGCTAGGCCATACCGTGACGTGTGAAATCGGATGTGGTGTCGCGGCGGGCTTTGATGATGAGCTGTATCGCAACGCTCGGGCCACCGTGGTGGACCGTGACACGCTCCTGGCCGCAGGTGGAGTTGTGGTGGGGATCGCTGTTGTCCGCCAGGGCGTGGACGAGACGCATGTCCTGATTGGAAATGCCGACCCGCTGTGGCGAGCCAATGACGTGAATGCGCTGGCCGCAACAGGTGCCACCGTGCTCAGCTTGGAGCTGGTTCCCCGGATCACGCGAGCGCAGACCATGGACGTTCTCAGTTCGATGGCGAACATCGCTGGATATGAGGCTGTCCTGCTGGCCGCGTCCGAGCTCCCGCGCATGGTGCCGATGATGATGACAGCGGCGGGGACCATACCCGCTACCCGAACGCTGGTGCTTGGCGCCGGGGTGGCCGGGCTCCAAGCGATCGCCACCGCCAGAAGGCTCGGGTCGGTCGTGGAGTCTTACGACGTTCGCCCCGCCGCGGCCGAGCAGATCCAATCGGTTGGTGGTCGGAGTATTTCGCTGGAGCTCGACACCACCCAGTCCGAAGATGCCGAGGGCTACGCAAAAGCGCAGGGCGAGGATGTCAACCTTCGTCAACAGCGGCTACTCACGCCGTATATAGCCGGTGCGGACATGGTCATCACCACTGCGGCGATCCCGGGAATGAAGAGTCCCGAACTCGTCAGCGCCGCCATGGTGGAAACCATGAAACCGGGTTCGATCATCGTGGACCTCGCCGCCGAGCGGGGTGGGAACTGTGCGTTGACCATCGCCGACGAGGTTGTTCAACACAACGGCGTCAAGATCTTTGGTCCCACCGACCTCGAGTCCCGTTCGGCCGCCACAGCCAGTCAACTCTTCTCCAACAATGTTGTGAACCTTCTCAAACACCTGACCGAAGACAACGGTGAGCTCCGCCTCGATGAAGAGGACGAAATCACCGCCGGCACCTTGGTGGCCCGCAACGGTGCCGTGGTGCATCCTCGAGTGCTCGACGCCCTCGGACGAGGTTCCACCCCAGAACCCACACCAGAGGATTCGTGAGTCGCCAGTGACGTTCCTGATCGCACTAACGCTGTTCGTGCTTGCCATCTTTCTCGGGATCGAACTGATCTCAAAAGTCCCGCCAACCCTGCACACGCCACTGATGAGCGGATCCAATGCGATCAGCGGAATCACCCTTATCGGGGCGGTGGTCTCGGCTGGTGCCGAACAGACCCTTCTCGCCACGTGGTTGGGCGTCGGGGCCGTCACCCTTGCCACCATCAACGTGGTGGGCGGCTTTTTGGTGACGAACCGAATGCTCTCGATGTTCAGCTCCAAGAAGAAGAAACGCTGAAATGGGCGAAACCAGCAATCTGATTCAAGCCGGCTACATCGTTGCCGCAGTTCTTTTCATTCTTGGTCTCAAGGGTCTTGGCAAGCCCCGCACCGCCGTTCGTGGCAACGCACTAGGCGCATCCGGGATGCTGTTGGCGGTAGTTGTCACCCTCACCGACAACAAGATCCTGTCGTTTTGGCAGCTTGGATTGGGATTGGTGCTAGGAGCGTTAATCGGCGGTGCGCTCGCCACGCAAGTGCAGATGACCGGCATGCCCGAACTTGTGGCGCTGTTCAATGGCTTCGGCGGGTTGGCCTCGGTGCTTGTGGTGGGAGCTTCGTTCCTGGAGGTCAGAGAGCTGGCTGAGGACCCATCCGCCACGTTCACGCTGGCGGCAGCAGCCACGGCACTGATTGGTGCAATCACGTTTTCCGGCTCGGTTGTTGCTTACGGCAAGTTGCGAGAGAGCATTGGCTCGTTCGGATTCGGCGCGCTCCGCTACATCAATGCTGGGCTTCTTGCCGTGTCTCTGGTGCTGGGCTTGCTCATGCTCGGCGTGCCGAAATCGGTGACCCTGATCGTTGCCCTCGTCGTCCTCGGACTTGTGCTGGGCGTGTCTAGTGTCGTGCCGATCGGCGGAGCGGACATGCCCGTGGTCATTGCACTTCTGAACTCTCTTTCGGGTTTGGCCGCCAGCGCAACGGGGTTCGCTCTGGGAAACAGCCTGCTCATCATCGCCGGGTCTCTGGTGGGTGCCAGCGGGCTGATCTTGACCCAGATCATGTGCATTGCGATGAACAGAACCCTGTCCAATGTGTTGTTCTCCGCAGCCCCAGTAGCTCTGGAGGGAGCTGATGCCGACGAGACATACGCCGGCAAGGTCACCTCCACCAGTGCCGAGGAGGTAGCTCTGTTGTTGGAGAACGCCGAGCGCGTTGCCATCGTGCCGGGTTATGGCATGGCTGTGGCCCAGGCTCAACACGCGGTGCGAGATCTCACCAAGGTCCTCGAGGCCAACGGCACCGAGGTGGTATTCGGGATCCATCCGGTAGCGGGCCGCATGCCTGGCCACATGAACGTGCTCCTCGCCGAGGCGGAGATCGATTACGAGAAGCTCATCGAGATGGACGTGATCAACTCTACATTTGCCCAGACAGACATGACCATCGTGATCGGGGCCAACGACGTGGTGAACCCCGTTGCTCGCGAGGAGAACACTCCGATCTCGGGGATGCCGATTCTCGACGTGGACCGGTCCAAGACGGTCGTCGTCATCAAACGCTCACTTTCGCCAGGCTTCGCTGGAATTCCCAATCCGCTGTTTGCAGCAGATAATGCACTGATGCTCTTCGGGGATGGCAAGGAAGCCGTCATGGCGATCACCAAAGCCCTGGGCGAACTCTAGACGTACCCAAATTCCTGTTGAGAGCCACACTCAGCGTGGGTGTCGGATAAGGAAATGGCCCGAATGTGGTTCGCCACAGGGATTTCGCAGCCACTGGGACCTTGGGTTCGGCAGGGTCTGGTCTGAAGTGGAGCGCGCTACTCGTCGGCGGTCCATGCTGGTGACCTCAGCGCAGTAGTCTTGGCAACTGATGGCCCAGGATTCACCCAGTCCCCACCAGGCCGACAAGAAGTCTTCGAGCCATGATCCGTTGGACCACTCCGAGCTGCTTCGTCGGCACTGTCCGGTGGTGAAGTTTGATGCGCGCGAGCTCTTCTTTCCAACGGAGGTAGATGGGTATGTCAAGTCGTCGTCGCTCATGCGTGGCGAGCAGGTAGTCCTGGCCGAGGGTGAACTCTCCCTGGAACGTCTTGGCGACGGCTTGAGTGATCATTACCTGCGGTTCATCAGCGACGAGGAACGTAAGAGCGTGGTGGGCGAGGAGGCCAAACGGCTTGCCAGAAAGATTCTGTCACCCCGGTTAGGGCGTGTGGGATTGTTTGGCAGGCTTTTTGACGCGGTCTATTCCCTCATCCACATCGTCAGGCCCACGGTGCCAAACCGCACCGTCAGTGCTGCGGCGCTCAAAGCAGACCGTCTTGGCCTCCACAAGGAGCGCCCCGTCACCTATGCGCGAGCGGTGAACACCGGCGGTTGGTTGGTGCTGCACTATGTGTACTTCTATCTTTTCAACGACTGGCGCACAAGTTACCGAGGCTTGAACGATCACGAAGGCGATTGGGAACAGATCTGGATCTACTGCGACCCCAGCGATCACAGCCCACAGTGGATCGCCGCATCAAGCCATGACAACTGGGGCGCCAACCTGCGCCGCCACTGGAATGACCCCGAGGTGGTCATTTCCGACGGACGACCGGTCTTGCACGCCGGCGCCGGATCGCATGCACTGTATTTCCGGCCTGGTGATTATGTAACCCGTCTCGATGTGCCCGGTCTCCGGTGGTTGCTGCGGGCGCAACGGTGGACCCAAGGGGCGCTTCGCATCAAAGACCAGGCGGCCGAGCGGGGCATGGGGCCAGCCTTTGGTGCCCCTTTCGTTGATACCGCCACCGCCGATGGGATCGACGCTCGAGTCTGGGACATTCGCGCACTGGACGACCAATTGGATTGGATTGGCCGGTTCCGCGGTCTCTGGGGTCTCGATACCCACGATCCAGGCGAAGGCGAGCGGGGACCGGGAGGCCCGAAGTTCACCCGCACCGGGCAAATTCGGGTCTCGTGGGCCGACCCTGTCGGATTTGCCGGGCTCCACCGCACACCCCCACCGTCCACGATGAGGCGACGGTTCAGCGACGCCAAACTCGATGCGGTGTTGGACGATGTTGAACACGAGATCCGCCGAACGGCCCGAAAGTTGCCCTTCGCGGCCCAGACTGAGGACGTAGAGGACATGGAGGTTGACTCCAAACGACTGACCGAGCTCATGCGGCAGCGAACCGAACTCACCGATCTGCGCGGCCGCTTGACCAACTCCGCAGCGGACCTGGACTATCGGGCACATCTCAAGAATGCTGCCGTTCCGCTCCCGCCTCCAGCCGAGACCGGGTACATCCTCACTGTCTGGAGTGTTATTAGTGTTCCGCTCGTGCTGCTGTCGCTGGCGGCGGTCCTCGTCTTCGATTCCATCACCGTTGCCGGCTTCACCGCAGTGGTAGCCGCCGGTACCTTGCTGGCCGAACAGCTGGTGCGGAGACGGTTCCAGGCGGTGATTCGAATGAGCGTGGTGTTTGCACTCACCGCGGCGTTCTTTGCCTTCGCTATCGGTGGGCTGTTCACGGTGTTCCGGTTCGCTATCGGCGCAGTGATTACCTTGGCGGCGGGCGTTCTCTTCGTCAGCAATCTCGGTGAATTGGGCGCCGCAACGCGCCATCGCCGTCGTTCGCGCCTGGCCAACGACCCGGCCTCGAACGGGCCTTCTTCGTAGCGACACTGGGCAATAGCGGTCGCTGGCGGCAAAAACGCCTCCCCAGTAACTACGCTACAGCGGTGCTTATTCAGTCCCGGAAGATCATCGCTGTCGTCGTCGCCGTTGCAACGCTGACCGCCGCGTGCGGCGTTTCCCGGGAGGCCGCGGAAGCTGTCGATGTAACGGCGACCGCCGGTGAGGGAACCTCGGTGCCGCCAGAGTCGATCACAATTCCCGAAACAGAACCGCTCGATCTTTCCGCTCTTCCGCAGGTCGCCGCAACCATCACCTTCGCCGACGGTTCAACCAGTGAGGTGTCCGGGGAGGAACTGCGGGAAATTCTGAGCCCCTTGATCGACAACCCGGAGGCGTCAACGCTCCTCTTCGGTCAACCGATAACCGCGGATTTTCAGCTCGATACCTTGTCGTCGTTGATTCAGTTGCGCATACTCGACCACACGATCTCCGAGGTCGGTGGGTCGGTTCCCGATGACGCTGTGGAGATAGAGGAAGGCGTTATCGCCGGCCAGCTGCTCGAGGCCATGGGCACCCAAGCCTCCCCCGCCGCGGCGGCGGCTACCGTAATTGCCGGCGCGAAAGGCTATCTGGACCTGATCGTTGCCCAGCGGGTGCGCCAGGCCGCCATCACCGCCGCATTCTTTTCAGACGAAGAGGTCACCAACCCATGCACGCGGCACATTCTTGTGGAGACCGTGGAAGAGGCCGACGCAATCGTGGCCCGATTGGCCGATGGTGAGGACTTCGCCGAGCTGGCGATGGAGCTTTCTACGGGACCCACCGGCCCCGATGGCGGTGATCTGGGGTGTGCGGACCCCAATACTTTTGTTGAACCCTTCGCCAACGCCATCCTCGAAGGTGAGTTGAACGAGATCCTGGGACCGGTCGAGACCGAGTTTGGGTTCCACGTGATCGAGGTCTACGCAGAAGAGACCGCCCCGGCCAACCCCGAAGCCGCGGAGAGCGAAGGATTTGCCGAATTCAGCTCCATCCTCGCCAGCACCATGGTGGAAGTTGATGAGTCACTGGGGGTATGGGATCCGACGGCCGGTCGGGTTCTGCCCGCAGCAACGGAGTAATCGGTCCGTTGTGATCACCGTCGTTGGGCTGGGCCCGGGTGACCCGCGGCTCGTGACCGGTCAGACGCTGGCGGCCATCGAAGAACACCCCACTCGCTTCCTACGGACCAGTCGGCACCCCAGTGCCCATCTCGTTCCTGGGGCGCAGTCGTTCGACGCCATCTATGAATCTGCCGACACGTTCGCAGCTGTCTACGAGGCGATCACCGAACGCCTGATAGCAGCGGCGGCCGATGAGCCCGTCATTTACGCAGTGCCGGGATCCCCGCTGGTGCTGGAACGCACGGTGCAACTCCTCCGCCGGAGCGGTGCGGATCATTGCGTGCTCCCCGCGATCGGTTTCCTGGATATCGTCTGGGAACGGCTGGGGATCGACCCGGTAGAGGAAAGCGTCCGCCTCATAGACGGTCACACGTTCTCCACAAGCGCTGCCGGTCAGACCGGACCGCTTCTGGTGGCCCACACCCACGCCAACTGGGTCCTCTCGGAGATAAAGCTGGCGGTCGATGCGGCCGACGAAACGACGGCCATAATTCTTCAGGGTCTGGGCACGCCGAACGAAGTGATTCAGGAGGTGGCCTGGTCTGATCTGGACCGCAGCATCGAGGCCGATCACCTCACGTCGGTGTACATCCCGGTGCTGGAAACCCCGGTGGCCCATGAGCTGATGCAATCTGTCGAACTCATTCATCGCCTACGCAGGGAGTGTCCCTGGGATGCTGAGCAAACACATCAGTCACTGCGCCGTCATCTCGTAGAGGAGACCTACGAAGTGCTTGATGCGATCGATGGTCTCGAACAAGGTGGTGCACAAGCGTATGAGCATCTCGAGGAGGAGCTTGGGGACCTCTGGTTCCAGGTGCTCTTTCATTCCGAGTTAGCCGGAGAGGCTGGACAATTCACAATCGCCGATGTTGCCCGGGGCATCCACGACAAGCTGGTTTCCCGCCACCCGCATGTCTTTGGTGAGGCGGTGGCCGCCGATGCGGCAGCGGTGCTGGAGAACTGGGAGCAGGCAAAGGTAGCGGAGAAGAATCGCACTTCGGTGATGGACGGCATCCCCGAGGGGCTGCCGGCGCTCACGTTTGCTGAGAAGGTGCTGAAGAAAGGAATGCGGTCGATTCCCGTGGAACTCAGCGAAGCGCAGTTGCGGGATCTCGCTCAGCTAGATCACATGAGCGAAGAATCGGTATCCAGAGCTCTGCTGGCGATTGTCGAGCTGGCTCGCCGGCACCACATCGATCCCGAAGGAGCGCTCCGGATAGCTGTGAAAGAAGCCCGGGATCGGTTCAGAGCGGTGGAGGGGACAAGCCCGAGGACCAACTGGATCCTGGGCTGAGCAGCTACTCCGGGCGGGGCGGTGGCGGGTTGTGATGGACACGGCCGGGAGCAGCTCGACCCGACCCCGGTGCCGGGGGAGGAGGCACACGTGAGCCAGTGGGCGGCGGCGGTTGATGGCCGTATTGGGCAAGCGGTCCGGCGCCCTGGCCGACACCATAGGCCGGAGATGGGGGAGCCCCGTAGGTGCCTTGCGATGTGGTTGTGGGTGCAGAGGGAACCAATTCCAACTCCACGCTGAGTCCCGATCCTGGCATCAACCCGTCCCGCAAAGCGGTTCCGTGCTGCGGTGGCATGGTGCTGGTGCCGGTGAGCCGTAGCTCTACAGACTGACCCATCACCATCTCGGTGACCCACTCCTCCCGACCCGAGCCGCCGTGGGCCGAGCCGTCGTAGATTGCCATTGCATCGTCGAAAACGAAAACCAGTGGATCTCCGCCGGCGGTGAGAATCGCCGCCACTCCGCTGAGATCGTGGCTGACAACAAGATCCTGGAGTGCGGCGGCCACGGATTCGAAGTTCCACGCCCGCCGTTGGGCGATCCCTGCGAATATCTCGTCGGCATCCTGGGCCTGACCCACGCTGCCGGACATCACCATGGCGAAGGGCCCCCGCACGAGAACATGGCCCGCGCCGGGAACGATGAGAGCTCCTGGATCCATGGGAATACTGTAGTTACCTCAGCGCCATCCTAGATTCTTGGGTATGAACCCCTCCGCAGCATTCGATCACCGGGACCCGTCCGTCGTGGCGTTGAACCGGCTCCCAATGCACGGTCTGCAACCGCCCACCGATGCTCTTTCTCTCGATGGGGACTGGGCTTTCCAGCACTGGTTTGGGTCCGCCCCCGACGTGCCGACCGGCGTGGACCAGCTCCCTGCTGAATCCCTTTCGCTTCCAACGTCCTGGTCTCTCCACGGGTACGGCATCCCAATCTATACAAATGTCCAATTTCCGTTCTCGGTTGATGACTATCCCGATATTCCGCTGGATGACGAAGGGGCGGATCATTCCCGGGTTATCACTGTTCCGCCGGAGTGGGTGGGCCAACGAATCGTCCTTCGTGTCGGTGCAGCGGAGTCGACGGTGGAGGTGTTCCTCAACGCGCGGTCGATTGGCTACAGCACCGATAGCCGCCTTCCCGCCGAGTTCGATCTCACCGATCTTCTCGTGCCCGGCACCGAGGCGGTACTGACGCTCCGGGTCCAACGGTGGTCGGCCAGCACATGGGTGGAGGACCAGGACATGTGGTGGATGGCTGGCATCCATCGATCCGTGGTCCTCTATCAAACACCGGCAAGGCGGATCGCCGACGTCTTCGTTTCCACCGCAAGGATTGCCGAGGATCGTTCTTCGGCCGAGCTGGCAGTGGAGGTGACCACCGATTCCGCGGAGCCGGGATCGGTTGTGGCAGTGCAGGTCACGCGAGACGGTGCAGTTGTGGCCGCCGGATCCGGCGAACCGCTTCGTGATTCCGTGGACCTCCGGATCTCGGTTCCCCAGCCGTCGCTGTGGACAGCCGAGGACCCGAATCTCTACCGAGCAACCGTGGAGCTGTCATCTCCTGACGGGTCCACCATGCATGCGGTGGAGGTTGGCTTTGGCATTCGCACAGTCGCTGTGGCGGACGGAAAACTCTTGGTCAACGGCGCGGGCATCACCATACGCGGGGTGAATCGGCACGAGCATGATCCGGACAACGGGCGTCACCTCTCCGATGCAGAGATGATGGCGGACCTCATGCTGTTGAAGCGCAGCAATGTCAACGGGATCCGGACCGCTCATTATCCAAACGACGAGCGCTTTTATGCCATGTGTGATGCCCTTGGTTTCTACGTGGTGGACGAGGCGAACGTCGAGACCCACGGCTTGGTCGACCATCCGAACAATCCCTCGTTTGATCCCGCGTTTGAGGAGTCTTTCGTCGCCAGGGCCGAGCGCATGGCCCGCCGGGACCGGAATCACCCGTGCGTCATCATCTGGTCGCTCGGCAACGAGTCAGACTTCGGACCGCATCATCGTCTGATGGCGGACGCCGTCCGGGCCGTCGACCAGAGCCGGCTGGTGGCCTATCACCCGGCCGAGCATGACGAGCTGGTTGACGTTCTCGGACCGATGTACCCGAGCTTCGCCGACCTCGAGGCGCTGGCCGACTTGCCAGATGAGCGGCCGATCATCATGTGCGAATACAGCCATGCGATGGGAAATAGCAACGGCGGGCTGCATCGCTATTGGGACATGATTTACCGAACGCCTCGGTTGGCTGGGGGATTCATCTGGGACTGGGTGGACCAGGGCATCCGTCGAACCGAGTCGGACGGTACGCATTGGTGGGCCTACGGAGGCGACTTCGGTGATGAGCCGAACGACCTCAACTTCAACCTCAACGGTCTGGTAGACGCCGACCGCACCCCTCATCCCGCCCTCGACTATGTGCGTTGGGTGTATCGCCCGGTCCACGCCCGAGACCTCGACATTGCACACGGTCGGGTGCAGGTGATCAACCGCTTTGATCACACCGAGCTCCGCAACTGGCAATTGGGTTGGAGCCTGCGGTCGCTCGATCGGGAGGTCGCATCAGGGGCCGTGCCTCTCCCGGTGATCATGCCGGGCGGTACGGCTGAGGTGTCCCTGCCCATCGCCAGCGAAAACCTTGCTCGCTCTGGGGAGGAGTTCAACGAACTGCGAGTGGTCTTGGAGTTCGTTGATCCCAGCGGTCAGGTTCCGGCCGTTGAGGAACTGCCAGTACCAATCGGTCGTTCGACAGCTAGTGCTCGTGTGCCGGGAACGGCACACGATGGCGCTGTGTCGGTGTCGGTAGGCCTCGACGGCGGAGCAACACTGACCGGCGCTGATTCGCGTTTGGTGATCGACTCCAGCGGCCATCCGGTGGAGCTGATGATGGGTGGAACGGATCTGGGCGTGGTGTGGTCTCGAATCGGGATCGATCGGGCCGGAACCGACAATGACAGGAGCTTCTTCGGGAATGAGCAGCTCCTTATCCGCCTGGCCGAAGTCGGCCTCATTCACCCGGTTCCCGAAGTTTCGGTTCCGCTGGAGATTGGACCCAACAGCGCCACGGTCACGTTGCTCTATGCCGGCCGTCTGCAACTTCGGGTGCAGTGGCTCGTTTCACCGAATGGCGATCTGGCTCTTGACCTGCGGACAACGCCCGTTGGTCTGGTGCCTCCGATCCAGCGGGTGGGGTTGGAGATCGAGTTTCGGGCAGAGAGCCGGATGGATCAGATCACCTGGTTCGGTCCGGGGCCAGACGAGACCTACCGCGATCGTTGGCAGGGCCAACTCACCGGCGTTCACAGCCGATCCGTGGAGGACAACTACTTTGCCTACGCGCGCCCTCAAGAGAGTGGCAATCACACCAATGTGCGCTGGGCTCATCTCGGTGAAGGTGAAGGTGGCGAGGCAGGAATCCTTGCATTGGGGAGTCCTCGGTTCGATTTTTCGGCGCTGCGAGCCCGCGCTGAGGAAATCGCCGAAGCCACGCATCATCATCTGATTCCGTGGCGTCGCTCCACGGTCTTGCGGCTTGACGCCGCTCATGCCGGTTTGGGCACTGCAAGTTGTGGTCCCGGCACTGACGGTAGGGACGAGGTGCCCGCGGAGGTACGCAACCGTGTTGTCCTGCGCGCCGGCAGTGGCGACCGGTGGGTGAAATCACCCCTCGAGCAACCCCGTCAATGGCTTCATTGAGCCTCAGGCCCTAGGCTTGCCGCTGGCAGCGGGGTTTCTACCGCGCTGCGGCGAAGTGGTGGGAGAAGTCTCTTATGAAGCTTTTTAGTGTACCGATGCGGGTGCTCGTGCTCGCAATCGCGCTGGTTTGTTTTGGCGCGCCCCCAGTTTCGGCAGCAACGATTCCAGGCCCGGTCCGCAAACTAGAGGCCGAGGTGAAGAGCGACAAAATCGAAGTGAGCTGGGACAAACCAGCCGACGACGGCGACAGGCGCATCCGAGAATATGAGGTCTACGTCGCCGGCCCCGGCTTCAGAACCTCCAAGACCGACGTTGATGTACAACTTCCGTCGCCGGGAACTTATACCGCACGGGTTCGGGCCAGGAATTCCCAGGGTTGGGGCCCGTGGGCCGAGACCCCTCAATTCACTATCCGGGCGTTGGGTAAACCCTCGGGGCCCACCGACGTGAAACTAGCGGTTCGCAATGGCGACGACCTTCGGCTCACCTACTCAGCGCCGCATGACGACGGCGGTAGTTCGTTAAAGGAATACCGAGTCCGCCTCAACGGCCCCGGCTACAACAACAAGGTGTGGACTGTTGGCGGGGACCGAACGGTGGACATCAAGAACGTCGTCGAAGGCGTGTATCGGGCTGAGGCGTCTGCTCGGAATAAATATGGCTGGGGAGAGTGGGCAGAATCCAATCAGGTTCGGGTGGGGAATCCCTCACCAAGCACGGTCCAGTCCATCTCGGCAACGGTACGAGATGGAGCGATCACCGTCTCGTGGTCCCCACCCTCAACTGATGGTGGTTCGCCGGTGTTCGGGTATGTCGTACGCATCGCCCCGAGCTTCACGCGGTATTTGAGTGAAACCACAACAGTGCTTTCCGGTTTCAACCCGGGGACCTATCAGATCGTTGTTACCGCGCGCAATCATCAAGGCGAAGGCTCGCCCGCATCGGTTGCAGCCACGATCGATGCACCGCCCCGGGCCCAAATCGGGCCCTTCTCAACAAAGGGATCTTTCGTCGCCCGGCAGTACACCGACCTCTTCGACAGGCCGGCTGATGCAGCGGGGCTTGCTTTCTGGAACAGCCAGCTAGCCGACGATGGTTCGAACGCTCCACAGGTGATTGACGCCATGATGGCCGGCCGGGAATTTGCGCCCAACTATCAGGCCATCCGCCTCTACCTTGCATATTTCAACCGTCTTCCCGACAACCGCGGCTTGAACTATTGGGTCGCAGTTCTCAAACAGCAAGGGGCGCCCCTGTCCGCAGTATCGGGTGCGTTCGCATCGTCCGCCGAATTTCGCCAGACCTATGGGCCGCTCAGCGACGCCGAGTTCGTGGCCCTGGTGTATAACAATGTCCTGCTTCGTTTGCCGGATGCCGGAGGCTTCGATTACTGGGTTCGGCAGATGGAACTAGGGTTGGGCCGAGGCCGCCTGATGACGTTGTTCTCCGATTCGCCTGAGTTCCAACAAGCGAGCAATCCCGCGGTCCAGACCGTGGCGATCTACAACTCCATGCTCGATCGCAGCCCCCAGCCGGAGGAATTCCAGCGATGGGTGGCAGCCATCGGAGCCGATCCCACCCGTCGAGCCCAGTTGCTCGACCAGATCTTTCATAGCGACGAATATCGGACCAGAGTCCGCTAGTAAGGAATTCACCACCGTGTTCAAACGAATCCTGTTTCCATTCTTCACCTTCGCCCTCGTGGTCGGCTATGCCGTCCCGGTTGCTGCCGTGGTGCCCGATCCGGTGAGCCCGCTCACGGTTACGGCTGACGGCACCACGATCACCGCCACCTGGGGCGCCTCTGTGGGTGCCGTCGACTATGTAGTAACTCTCTCTGGTCCCACGACCGGCAACCAGGTGACCACCGGGACCACGGTGGAGTTTACGAACGTTCTGGCCGGCGACTACATCGTTGGCGTCGATGCTCGAGACGGCGTGGACACCAGCGGCGAAGTCACCCAGCAAGTTACCGTTTTCGCCGTCGCGCCGAGTGTGCCTACGGGTGTGGTGGCGTCGGTGTCGGGTCAGACGGTGAGTGTGGTGTGGGGTGCGCCGGTTTCTGATGGTGGTGA
>RCMY010002131.1_pt1 | contig 17995 bp, 13 predicted proteins | sample 2041341 | NCBI WGS metagenome assembly RCMY01 (sample SAMN09708234, study PRJNA481090) | Marine sediment metagenome, whole genome shotgun sequencing project. | reverse complement strand
TAGTCAAAGCGGTCAAAGACAACGCTACCATCTTCCAACATCTTGTAGATGCCGGTTTCCGGGCTGGCCGTGCAAATATCGACGCTGTCCTCTGTGTGCTTGATAACCATCTGAGACCAACTGTCGATCATGTCGGGGTTGGCCCAACGGTTGTTCAACTCTGTCGTGTCGAGGTCGAATTTCTTCTTCGAGAACTCAAGCAAGTGGAACAAGAACAGCGGCGCATCCGCATGTGCAAACGCCGCGTGGTTTGTCATCGAAGACGCGCCAGTAATGCGTGGATTCAATTCGCCCAGCCACAAGTCGCCGGTCTTTTTATCAATCAAAAAATCAAGTTCGAAGTAGCCGCGATAGCCCTCTTTGCGAAGTTGCTCTCCGAATTTGAACGTCAACTCACGCGCCTGCTGGCGAACTTTGGGCGGGAATGCGGTGGACAAAATTTCATTGCCACACCACCCACCGCGATAAGGCGTTAGGTCCTTAAAGCCGACAAGTTCGGTCATCAAAGGCCCAACGATTGTCCCTTCTTTGGTCGCACAAGCCTCAATAGCAGAGCCGCGACAGTCGATCCGCTTCATGATCTTGATCTCACCTTCGCCGATGATCTCGTGTTCATGGCGACGGAAATCAGCCTCTGATTTGATGAAGAACGTGGTGTGGCCACTGTCTCCAAAGGCAGATTGCAAAACCAGATCGTGGCCGATACCGGCCTTGTCGCAGGTCTTTTGCAAGTCTTCGTAGGACTTCACTTCGGCCAACACGTTCGGCACCGATGGCACGCCGGCTTTGTTGCCGATGCGTACGGTCTCGATCTTGTTGTCCATGCTCGTGCGCAATTTGGCCTTCGGGAACCAAACGTCAGCACCCAGTTCTTTCGACAAACGCTCGGTTTCTTCGTCAAACATCAAAAACACGAACTTCGGCTTACCGCCGCGCCGCTTGATGAAGTCGATAACCTCTTTGTGCTGCAATAGATAATTGTTGATGTCTTCGATCGACTGGAATTCTGCATGTGGCTGCTCGGTCGGGCAAAACACGTTAGGATGCTTGCCGCCGTAGCAGTCGATATAGCAGATGTACTTGAAGTTCTTCACCCACTCATCAAGCCCCAACAGGTTAAAGTTGGTCGCCGAGATAAAATAGATGGGGTCTTCGTTGCGGTGAAAATAACGTCGAATTTCCGAGATATTTTTGAGAACGGTCGACATAAGTGATCCTTTCTAATTATTCGGCTGCTGTAGACAGTTTGTTGGTTTTGAGCAGTTCAGCAAGTGCTTCCGGGGTAAATATCCGCAGCCCCAGGTCGGCGCGATATCCGTGGATTTCGTCGACATCGAGCGCGAGCATGAAGGCAAGAATTTCTTTGCTGATGACCTGACCGGGGACGAGGATTGGAAAACCCGGTGGGTAAGGAATGATGAAACTGGCGGACACGACTTCTTCGCCGGCCTCCAGCGCGTCCTTAAGCGTCGTTTCAAGCTCAAGATAATCGCAGTTCTTTTCGTCATAGCTTAGATAATAAGCCGTCCGGATATCGCCTTCGGGCGTGACGTCATCGGGTCGGAACGCGTCATGGAACCGGCTGAAATCCGGCAATGGCGGGTAGTTTTCTGTGAGGTTCTTTACCCGTTTGTCGAACGAAAGACGTTCCATTTTCGAGGCGTCATCCAGAAGTTCGTCAAGCTCGTTGGCGATCTCAACCAAAACTTCGATAAGATAAGCCACGGACGAACGTGTCGTTCCGATGTTTGTCATGAACAGGACAGTGTTGCGCGAGGTCTTGTTGATCTGGATGCCGTATTTATCCATAAGCACATCGTTCTTGAACGTATCGCCATCCCAGCCTGTGCCGCCGACGGCCAACGTGACGCGTGTGGCATCGAGAACAAAGTCATCTTGCTCCCAACAATCCCACATATCGGTCCAGCCCTGTTCGTTGTCGAAATAGCTGGTGACGCCGCTTTGCCGGTGATGAGCCGGGATCATGTCGCCCGCGGTCAAAACCTTGAAGTATTTCTGCAAAAGCGGATGCATGCTAATGGCGCGGCGCATCGACATAGCCGCTTCGATCTGGCGTTGCACGAACTCGAACCCTTCAAGTTCGACCTGCCGTCGTCCCACATCAAGAGACGCAATAATCTGGTAGTTCGGCGAGGTTGACGTGTGGGTCATGTAGGCTTCGTGAAAGCTTTGTTCGACTTCGCCTTTGAAATCCTGATCGTTCACGTGGATCATCGACCCTTGCCGCAACGACGTCAGAGTTTTGTGCGTGGATTGGGTGGCATACACACGAATGCGCGCGGCGGGCGAGGCGATCAGCCGCGTTTCAAGCAACTCTTCGTCAGTCGCGCCCTCCAATTCCTTCTGCTGCGCCTCATAGGCGTCGCGGTGGGCTTCCGTCCGCAATCTCTTTCGCAGATTGTTGGCCGTGCGCATGCCCGTTCTTTGGCGATACGTTGGGCTAAATCGCGCAAAGGCGAACCATGCCTCATCCCAAAGAAAGACAAGGTCAGGTTTGATGGCGAGACATTCTTCCATCACGCGCTCGACGTTATAAACCAGACCGTCAAAGGTGCAGTTCGTCAAAAGCAACATCCGCACGCGGTCCAATTTACCGGCGGCCTTCATGGCAAGAAGCTGATGCTTGATCTCCCGCAAGGGGACCGCCCCGTACATCGAGTATTCATTCAGCGGATAGCTATCGAGGTAAACAACCTCTGCCCCTGCCAAAACCATCCCGTAGTGGTGCGATTTATGGCAGTCGCGGTCGACCAGCACGATATCGCCCGGTCGCACCACTGCCTGCACAACGATCTTGTTGCAGGTCGAAGTGCCATTGGTCGCGAAAAACGTCTGTTTAGAGCCAAAAGCCCGACTTGCAAGCTCTTGAGCTTCTTTGATCGGGCCGTGTGGCTCAAGCAAACTGTCAAGACCGCCGGACGTCGCCGAGGTCTCTGCCAGGAAAATGTTGGGGCCATAAAAAGCGCCCATATCTTGGATCCAATGGCTGCGGGTGATCGACTTTCCGCGGCTGATGGGCATGGCGTGGAACACACCCGTGGGCTGCTTTGAGTAATTCACCAGCGCGGTAAAGAATGGCGTTTTGTTGCGGGCCTCGACACCTCGTAAGATATTGAGGTGAAGCTCCATGAAGTCTTCCTGATTGTAAAAAACGCGGCGACAGATGCCGAGATCAAGCCCGGCAATGTCTTCTACCGACCGTTCAGTGACCAGATAAGCGTCCAGTTCTGGTCGCACGCGCGCGATCAGACGGCACAGTTCTGGCCCATAGTTTTCGGGCTGCATCGCATCGATGGTCTCGCGTCCACCGGCGCGGCTCAGAAAGCTATGCAAAATCTCATTGTCGAGTTTTGATTTCAAAACCAAACCGGGGCGCACGACGATCGCCTGAATGTTGTGGTTAAACAGGACCGCAATCAACGCATCCTCAAGGCTTGGCACAACGACGGCTTCGTAGGTGAACGGGTCTTCCACACGCCGCATGCGCGTGACGTTGTTTTTCAGCCATCGCTCTTGTTGATCGCTGACATCGTCGACGATCAGCACTTCGAAATAGGGTTTTGTCAGCGCGCGGGCTTCTGGGGAAAGAAGGGCTTCGTCGTCGTGCTCTTCTTTATCGGCGCTGTCTCGTTCAAGCGGGATGCTGCGACGACGATAGGCTCCGGTGGTCAATGCACGGGTGACGCGATGCACCGAAAATGCCAAATCTTCGAAGGCGCTGTGGTCAAACTGCCGCCGCATATGGTCGAACGCCGCCATGCCGGGGAAGGCCCAATACGGCTCAATCAGCGCGAGGGATTCGAACAGTTCCTGGGTCGTGGCACGATCTTTGGCCGTGATTTTCTTTGGCGCATTGCGCGCGATCGACCCGGTGACCTGGCGCAGTGCGCTCCATCGGTCCGTGCGCAACTGCGTCGCCGAATAGTAGTCACTGACAGAAACCATCGAACATTCTCCCATTTAGGGCTGAATTCATCGAATTGCTCATCGACGCCGAGGCGCCAGGAACCGTCCTTGATCAGCCGCTTGATTTATTGTCGGCGAGAGGCGTCACGCCGAAATCGAGGCCCGGTGTCGGATTGATTATTTCACCAGACGTTTCCAACGGAGTGTTCAAACGCAGGCCTGCGCTTGATCCCTGTTGAGGTATTTCCAATGGACCAAGTGTCTTAAGGTATCCATCTGCACCACTTGAGCGGTCATAAACCGGAAAGTCCACAGGGCGATCGCGAAAGCTTTTCAAAACCTGACCAAGACCCTTCAAGCCGGTTTCACGCTGACGGCGGACCTGATCGAGATCGATTTCGATTGGAAATGAATCCTCGTGCCCGGCGGACTGGTGCAAAACCATGCCGGCCGGGTCGACAACACAGGATCGCCCGTTTCCGCCCGCGCCCAATCCGTTGACGCTGAAGACGTAGCATTGAAACTGAGCGGCCGTAGCTTGCGCGATGGCAATCTCTGCGTCTCTGTCTGCGGTTCCTGTAAACACTGGCAAAAGCAGAACCTCGACGCCCTGTGATGTGAGTTGGCGCGTCGTTTCCGGGATCCAGATGTCATAGCAGATCGACAGACCGAAACGGCCCACGCCCGGCACATCAAAAACGCAGAACTCGGTTCCGGCCTCGATGCCGACTTCGTAGGGTTTGAACGGGAACATCTTGCGGTACGTCCGCACAATGTGTCCGTCCGGGCCAATCACAGTCGCAGTATTGTAAATACTTCCGTCTTCAGCCGTTTCATGCATCGTTCCGGGGATCAGCCAGACGTTGTGTTTGGCGGCGGCTTCTTGAAAGCGCTGGATGTGCTCGTTCATCGCCGGAAGCGAAAACTTTGGCAGCGGCCCAAGGGGGGCGATTTCGCTGAACAACACCATCTGCGTCCAGGGAAAGCGCGACATCAGGATGTCTAGTCGCTGGATCATCCCATCAACATTGGGTTGCAATGCGTTTACGTACATTTGTACGCCAGCGACGGCGAAAGGGGTCATGAAAATGCGTCTCCGTGCCAAAGTGCAGCCCATTGCGGGCGCCTTCGGTCTTAATTTCAACACGTACTTACGCGGTTTGTAACCAACACGGAACAGGTGATCTAAGGGAAGGGGCAACTCGTGGCGCAGGACCCGCGAGACATGTGATCTTGCAGCGATCCCGCGGGCGTCTTGGCGCGCGGCACCGATGGCCGGCTTGCCCCGCTGTCGGTCTGACCCGTCCCAAAGGCGCTCTGACATCGCCCGGTTTCAGGGCCTCATGACCGCCAGCCAGCAACGGGTCGCAAATCGCCGCGTGCCTATCGCGTAATCTCTTGCTATCTCCGAAACTCAGTTGGTTGAGCGGTGGCTGACGACATCCAAGGCCTAGGGGAACTCAGATGGCGAACCATGAAGAAACGGCTTTGCAAGACCAAGCACCTGCCACCGCAGAAGATATGATCGACGGGCTCGCTTTAAGCGTCTCGCCCTTCTTTGAGTTCCTTCAGGACGCCACGAACCGTTTGATTGCGCAGGCATCGTCGCTGGACTCTCTTTATCAATTGGCTGTGATAGCCGTCGCGCTTGGCGTGGCAGTTTTGGCGCTTAAGCCCTTGTCGCGGATCGTAGACAGCGCTTGGCCCATGGTCGACGAGGCGCATTATTTCCTACCCAAAGCCCATCGCGTTGTGCGTCGCTTGGCGCTTCCGGTTGCATGGGTGATCGGATTGTGGATTGGCCTGCGCGGCCTCCAGCTTCAGGGGATCGGCGGCGACTTTGTCCGCATCGCGGCAAGCCTTTTGCAGGCTTGGATATTAATCCGCCTGTTTTCTACCTTTGTCCGCAATCCAATGTGGTCCCGCACGTTTGCCGCAGTCGCATGGGTCATTGCAGCCCTTAGCATCACCCGCCTTCTCGACCCGACCATCGCGATTTTGGACAGTCTGGCGATTGGTTTGGGCGATACACGCCTGTCGGTGCTTATGATCCTCAAAGGCGCAGCTCTTCTGGTGGTGCTGCTCTGGAGCGCCTCGCTTTTAACCCGATTTTCGCATTCCAGATTGAGCCGCTCAAAGAACATGACGCCCTCGGTCAAAACGCTGGTGGCACAGACGGTTCGCATCGGATCGTTCTTCTTTGCCGTGATGTTCGCGATGAATATAATCGGGGTCGATTTAACAGCCTTTGCCGTCTTCTCGGGCGCCATCGGCGTCGGTATTGGCTTTGGGTTGCAGGCGATTTTCAGCAACCTCGTCGCCGGCATCATCATGTTGATCGAGCAAAGCGTAAAAGTCGGCGATTTTGTCGAACTTGAATCCGGGCTGATGGGAGAGGTGAAAGAGATCAACATTCGCGCCACGCTGGTCAGAACCGGCATGAATGTGGATATCCTTGTCCCGAACTCGGAATTCATCAACAGCCGTGTGACCAACTGGACGCTGCGTGATGCCTTTGTGCGGACAAGAATTCCCTTCGGCGTCGCTTATGGAACCGACAAGGAACTGGTGAAGAAGGCCGCTCTGGAGGCCGCTGACAACGTGCCGCACATGCTGACCGGACCAGACGCGTCGCCGCCGCAGGTTTGGCTTGTAGCGTTTGGCGAAAGCAGTTTGGATTTCGAGCTTGTGCTGATGCTCAAACCGGATGCGGTGAAACGCCCGGGCGCGGTGAAGGCGGATTACAATTGGGCCCTTGAAACCGCGCTTTCCAAGTATGGAATTGAAATCCCGTTTCCGCAGCGCGATTTGCACATGCGGACGGGAACTTTGCCGATCAATCTGACGTCCGAGGAACCAAAATAGCGCGGTATTTTTGGGCGGCGTACAGCGCCCCTTTCGTACGTCCGGCGCGCCTAAGTCTCGTCGTTAATCTCTAAATCCGCGCGAAGGCTATTTTCCAATACCCGCATGGCGTTCGGCAAATCGTTGCTTTCCGCCTTCAGCCGAGCCGCCTCGGCCGAAAACCCAAACGACAGCCAACGTGCGAGTAACCGGCCTTCCAAAACCTCGGGCGATACCATCAATGCCACCGACAACGCCCAATGATCACTCAAATCGCGCCATCCCGGCTCGTTCAAAAGCAGATAATTGCCCTCAACAACGATGGTTCGCGTCTCGCTCGACACCACCGCGCTCGCCGCAATCGACGCATCGCGGGCACGGTCGAAGGTTGGCACAAACACCTCTCCCTCTTGGCGAAGTCGCGCCAAAATTGCGGCAAACCCGTCCAGATCGAACGTCTGCGGTGCGCCCTTTCGCGCCCGCAGATCGCGTGCATTCAACACGGAATTGTCCATGTGAAACCCATCCATTGCGACAAGATCCGTGGCCGTACCGCGCGCATTCAAAGCGTCACAGACCGCTTGCGCGACCGTCGATTTTCCCGATGCCGGAGGGCCCGCAATGGCAATCAACCTGCGCTGGTCCGAACGCGGAAGCGTCTCGACTTTGTCCGCGATTAAAGCTGCAATCTTGGTCGGTGTAGCCATAGTTTAGCGGAACCTTCGCCTAAGAAATCGGTCGTTCCCCTGTCTTACACGCCCGCGCATGCTGATGGAAAGTACCTCTGAAAGTGCGTTTGCGGAGAATGGCAAAGACCTATGTCGCTCGTTGCTTGGTTTGTCCTGAAAAATATGGCTCACTTGCGCGGCGCAAGACAGGGAAGAAGTTCACATGAAATCGCAAACGCGCGTGGTCGTTATCGGCGGCGGAATTGCTGGCTGCTCGACGCTCTATCATCTTACGCAGGAAGGCTGGAGCGACGTCGTTTTGGTCGAACGGGACGAACTTACTTCTGGCACAACATGGCATTCGGCGGCTCAGGTCACGAATTTTGGCATGACCCAAACGATGGTCGGGCTGAAAACCCATTCGATTAACCTTTATAAAGAGCTGCGCGATGATCCTGACTATCCGGTCAGCTACAACCACGGCGATGGCGGTATACGGCTCGCTAACACCGAAGCGCAAATGGACGGTTATCGCCATTTTGCCTCGATGGCGCGTGGGATGGACGTTGAATTTGAAATACTTGATGCTGCCGAATGTGCGCGCCGTCACCCGCTGATCTCGACCGAAAATCTGGTTGGGGGCCTTTGGGACAGCAATGACGGCGATATTGATCCTGCAAGCCTGTGCCAAGCTTTGGCACGCCGTGCGCGAAAGGCGGGGGCCGAGGTTTATCGAAACACCGCTGTGACCGCCCTGACGCAGCACAAAGACCAAAGCTGGACCGTCCACACCGACAAGGGCGATATCACCTGTGAGATCGTCGTAAACGCCTGTGGATACCGGGTGAACGAGGTCGGCGCGATGATGGATGTGCACCACCCCGTGGTATCGATGGAACACCAGTATTTTCTCACCGAAGACATCCCCGCAATCCGCGACGCCGGTCATCGGATGCCGCTTTTGCGCTGTCCGATCAGCGATTACTATTGCCGTCAGGAAAAGAACGGATTGCTGGTCGGTTTTTACGAACAGGACTGCAAAACATGGGGCATGGACGGGATCGACCCACATTTCACCAACGCCCTTTGCCCCGACGATCTCGACCGGATTACCGACGTTCTTGAGGGCGCATTCGAGCGCATGCCCGTCTTGATGGAGGTCGGAGTTCACACCGTGGTCAACGGTCCCATCACTTACACAATCGACGGCGCACCGCTGGTTGGGCCTATCCCGAACAAAATAAATGCGTTCTGTATCATAGGCTTGCGTGCGGGTCTGGGCGAAGGCGGCGGGCACGGTTGGCTATTGGCGCAGCAGATTGTTCATGGCGAAGCCTGTTACGACACGTGGGGGTTGGACCCGCGCCGGTTCGTCGGTCACGCCAATGTTGAACTGACTGCATTGAAGTCCATCGAGGATTATCAAAACGAATTCCGCTTTCACTTTCCCAACGAACATCGCCCTGCGGGCCGCATGGCAAAAACCACTCCGCTGACACCGGTTTTGGCGGGCGAGGGCGCGGCTTTCGCACCCGTGAACGGCTGGGAGCGCTCTGAGTATTTTGCACCCACCAAGGATTTCCACCCCACGCCAAGTTTCCGGTTCGACGAGACCTTCGATATTGTCGCGGGCGAAGTCGCGGCCGTCCAAAACGCCGTTGGTCTTAGCGAAGTGAACGGCTTTAACCGCATCGAAGTCACCGGCGCCGACGCGGCGGACTTTTTGGACCGGATGATTTGCGGTCGGCTGCCGCGCAAGGCCGGACGTGTGGGCTTGGCTTATCTTTTGAACCACCACGGCAACCTGAAATCCGAAGCGACAATTGCAAACATTCCGGCCTCTGACCGAGGGCCCGACCGAATTTGGTATGGCTCGGCGGCCGCGTCAGAGTTCCACGACATGGATTGGCTCACAGCTCACGTCAAATCCGGCGAAGACGTGCAGCTGAGATCGCTCACCAACGACCAGACCATCCTCGTTCTTGCCGGTCCAAAGGCACAGGCCGTGATGTCCGCAGTCAGCCGCGCGGATTGGTCGAACGCAGCGTTTCCGTGGTTGTCTTTGCGCGAATGCTTTGTCGGGATCGCCCCTGCGACAGTTTTGGCCGTCAGTTTTTCGGGCGAGCGGGCGTACGAAATCCATGTCCCGAACGCCTCGCTTTACGCGGCTTACACAGCGCTTCGCGCGGTTGGAGAGGCGCACAGCTTGAAACTGTTTGGCGCATTGGCGACTGAATCTATGCGGCTTGAGAAGGGCTATCTGCATTGGAAGGCCGATATCCTGACCGAATTTGACCCCTTCGAGACCGGGTTGGATCGCTTTGTGCGGATGGATAAGCCGGAGTTTATCGGCAAAGCCGCGCTGGAAGATCGCGTGGCAAGCGGCCCGACCAAGACGCTGGTCACTCTGACCCTTGATAGCACCACGGCTTGCGCGCCGGGCGGCGCTTCGGTGATGCTGGAGGGGCGCGTTGTCGGCACCGTGACGTCGGGTGGCTGGGGCCATCGCACAGGGTGCAATATTGCCTATGCTTTCGTCGACCCCGCGCATGTCAAATCGGATGCGGACCTTACGGTTGATGTGCTTGGCGAACGTGTGCCCGCGACGCTTGCGGCCAAGGCGCTATATGATCCCGAGATGGTGCGCGTGCGCGGCTGAGGCCATGTGCCGCGAATCGCGCGATCTGACGTCAAATGTAAGATATCGCTCTGCAACGCATTGTCGCACAGGAAAAAACAGTGGTTTCGTGCATTTGCGGCGCCATGATCCGCTTGCAATTTTAGCGATAGCTGATTGAATGGGCTCATGCTTCACGACCAAATAAAACCGCACACTCGAACTGATACGCGTTGCGGCTCGTGTCCCGTGCGCCACCGCGCGGTCTGTTCGCGCGCCAACAGTGACGAACTGGAATTGCTGGACTCGGTTAAGTTCTACAAGACCTATCAGGCGGGCCAGACCATTGCCCTGCGCGGAGACCCGCTGGAAGTCCTGTCCTCTGTCGTTCAAGGCACCGCGACCCTGTCGCAATCCTTGGAAGACGGGCGCACTCAAATCGTCGGGCTTTTGCTGCCGTCGGATTTCATTGGCCGCCCGGGTCGCGACACCGTTGCCCACGATGTGACGGCTGTGACCGAAGTGACGCTTTGTTGTTTTCGCCGCAAGCCGTTCGAAGACCTGATGGTGCGGATGCCGCATGTGTCGGTGCGGCTTTTGGAAATGACGCTGGATGATCTGGATGCCGCGCGTGACTGGATGCTGTTGCTGGGCCGTAAAACCGCACGCGAAAAGATCGCAAGCTTTCTTTTGCTGATCGCGCAGCGCTCCGAGACCGCCGAATCCGCGAAGCAACAGCAAGATATGCGCATCGAATTACCTCTTTCGCGCGAGACGATGGCGACTTATCTCGGCCTCACGATCGAGACCGTCAGCCGTCAATTCACCGCTTTGCGCAAAGATGGCGTTATCGCGCTGGAAGGTAACCGCACGGTGATTGTCCCGGACTTGCAAGCCCTCAACAATCAGGTCGGCGACGGCGACTAAGCTTGGTTTGACTTCGGTCAAGGCGCTGGTTGTTTGAATCGACAATACTGTTTGCACAATGTGTGAACAGGAGAACGACCATGTACAATAATATCGCCATTCCCGTGTCTTTTGACGAAGATCGCGACGTTGCTAGCGCCATCTCTGTCGCCAAATGCCTCGCCAACCAAGGCGCGCGGATTACGTTTGTGCATGTCACTGAAACGGTGCCAACCTATATCGCCGACTACATTCCTCCGCAGACTATCCAGGCCAGAACCCAGGAGGTCGAAAAGCGGCTGAAAGATTTAGCAAGCGACATTCCCAATGCGAATGGCGTTGTCGTGCATGGATCGGCTGGGCGCGCGATCACCAACTGGGCCGGCGAAAATGACGCTGATTGCATCGTGGTTGCCTCTCATCGCCCTGTTGCCTCGGATATCTTGCTGGGCTCCACCGCCGCTTGGATTGTGCGCCACGCCAATTGCGCCGTTCATGTGGTGCGCTAGGCGCAAACTTTGATCGAGATCAAAGCGCGCCCTTTTGCCGACGGCTATTTCAAAATGGCGAACAGATCTGCGCTGCTTGTCGGCGCGAAATCCAGGACATTACGATGCTGAATATTTTCAAGCTTATAGTATTGGGGCTTATCGCCCTCTTTGCGGCCTTGGCTGCGAACTGGGGACGCGACTTGGCCTATCAGGTCCATGCGGTCCTCATTATGCTGATTTCTGCCGGGCTCTTTATCTCGATCCTGAGGAAATTTGACGACGAAACGCCGGCTGTCGACGTGACAGGCTATATGGACGGTGTTATCCGCGCAGGCGTGATCGCCACCGGCTTTTGGGGCATCGTTGGCTTTTTGGTCGGCGTCATAATTGCCTTTCAGCTCGCCTTTCCGGTCCTCAACTTTGAATGGGGTCAACCGTTCCTGAACTTCGGTCGTTTGCGTCCGCTGCACACAAGTGCGGTGATCTTCGCCTTTGGTGGCAACGCCCTTATCATGTCGTCGTTTTACATTGTGCAACGCACCTGTGGCGCGCGCCTTTGGGGCGGCAACCTCGCATGGTTCGTCTTTTGGGGCTATCAGCTGTTCATCGTTCTGGCCGCAACAGGCTATGTCCTCGGCTCGACACAATCCAAAGAATATGCAGAGCCCGAATGGTACGTCGACATCTGGCTGACGATCGTCTGGGTCTCGTTCCTGCTGGTGTTCCTCGGCACGCTCTTCAACCGCCGGGAAAAGCACATCTACGTCGCCAACTGGTTCCTTTTGTCCTTCATCGTAACCGTCGCGATGCTGCACCTGATCAATAACATCTCGATCCCGGTTTCGATCTGGGGCTCAAAGTCAGTGCAATTGTTCTCGGGCGTGCAAGACGCGATGACCCAGTGGTGGTACGGCCACAACGCGGTTGGCTTCTTCCTCACCGCAGGTTTCCTCGGGATGATGTACTACTTCGTCCCCAAGCAGGCCGGCCGCCCCGTTTTCAGCTACAAGCTGTCGATCATTCACTTCTGGGCGCTGATCTTCCTCTATATCTGGGCAGGTCCGCACCACCTTCATTACACGGCTCTCCCAGACTGGGCGTCTACTCTGGGTATGGTCTTCTCGATCATTCTGTGGATGCCAAGCTGGGGCGGTATGATTAACGGTCTGATGACCCTGCAAGGCGCATGGGACAAGCTTCGGACCGACCCGATCATCCGCATGATGGTCATCAGCCTCGCGTTCTACGGCATGTCGACCTTTGAGGGTCCGATGATGTCGATCCGCGCGGTGAACTCGCTTAGCCACTATACCGACTGGACCATCGGTCACGTCCACTCCGGCGCACTTGGCTGGAACGGCATGATCACTTTTGGCGCACTCTACTTCCTCACTCCTAAACTTTGGGGCAGGGCGCAGATGTATTCCATGTCGGCCATCAACTGGCACTTCTGGCTCGCCACAATCGGCATCGTTCTTTACGCGGCGTCGATGTGGGTCACGGGCATCATGGAAGGCCTGATGTGGCGCGAAGTTGATGCGCAAGGCTTCCTTGTGAACTCGTTCGCCGACACCGTCAGCGCCAAGTTCCCAATGTATGTGGTCCGCGGTCTGGGAGGCTTGTTGTTCCTCACCGGCGCCCTGATCATGGTCTGGAATATGTGGATGACCATCCGTGGAGGCGAGAAAGTCGCCGCTCCGGTTGGCGTCCCGGCAGAGTAAAGGAGCGAAAATATGTCCATACTCAGCAAACACGCCATCCTCGAGCGAAGCCCAACACTTCTTCTTGTCGGATCGCTTCTTGTCGTCAGCATTGGTGGCATCGTCGAGATCGCACCCTTATTCTACCTTGAGAACACCATCGAAGACGTCGAAGGGATGCGACCCTATTCGCCGCTCGAACTGGCGGGGCGCGATGTCTACATCCGCGAGGGTTGTTACGTCTGTCACAGCCAGATGATCCGGCCAATGCGGGACGAGGTTGAACGCTACGGACACTATTCACTGGCGGCTGAAAGCAAATACGATCACCCGCATCAGTGGGGCTCGAAACGCACCGGACCTGATCTTGCGCGCGTTGGCGGGCGGTACTCGGACGCCTGGCACGTAGATCACTTCTCAAACCCACAATCGGTTGTGCCCGAAAGCATCATGCCGCAATACGCCTTCCTTCTGGATACAAAGATTGACGGCGAACACATTGAAGATCTGCTTCGAACGCACCGTATCGTCGGCGTTCCATATACCGACGAGATGATCGTCGAGGCCCGCGCCGACTTCCGTGTGCAGGCCGATCCCGATGGCGATTGGGACGCGTTGGTCGAACGCTATCCGGGTGCGGCCGTCGGCAATTTCGATGGCCAGCCAGAATTGACCGAAATGGATGCGCTTATTTCATTCATGCAAATGCTGGGCACGTTGGTCGACTTTTCGACCTTCACGCCTGACGCAAGCCGCTAAGAAAGGATTGAGACAATGGACACCTATTCCTTTCTGCGCGAACTTGCTGACAGCTGGGTTCTTTTGGCGATGTGCGTATTTTACATCGCGGCGATTGGCTGGGCCTTCCGCCCCGGCAGTCGCAAGCTCCACGAGGACATTTCTGACATTCCGTTTCGCAATGACACGTTGCCGGATGACGCCCATGACCCCCAACCCGCCCATACTTTGCCGGAGGCGCGCTGATGTCTGACACTCCAAAAAATGACCCACACCACGACGAGGTGACTGGCGTCGACACGACCGGCCACGAATGGGACGGCATCCGCGAATTGAATAACCCGCTGCCACGCTGGTGGCTCTGGTCCTTTTACCTCACCATCGTCTGGGGCATCGGCTACTCGATCGCCTACCCGGCGTGGCCTTTGGTCGAAGGCGCAACGGCGGGCTTTCTTGGCTATTCCACCCGCGCCGAGGTTGCCGCTGACATCGCGGCGGTGGACGCGCAAAACGCCGAAGTGTCCAGCCGTCTGGCCTCGGCCGACCTGACCGCGCTGGCGACCAACGATCCGGCATACCAATTTGGCGTAGCTGGCGGAGCCGCCGTGTTCCGCGCCAATTGCTCGCAATGTCACGGGGCAGGGGCGGCGGGCGGCATTGGCTATCCGAACCTTCTTGATGACGCCTGGCTTTGGGGCGGCTCGCTTGAGGCGATTGAATACACGGTGCGCCACGGCATCCGAAACGAGACCGACTTTGACGCTCGGTGGACTGAAATGCCGGCCTACGACGAGGTCCTGACCGAAGACGAGATCATCTCGACCGCCGAATACGTGCGCTCCTTGTCCGGCTTGGACCATGACTCAAATCTCGCGACAGCAGGTGCGGAAATATTCGCCACCGAATGTTCCGCCTGTCACGGTGAAAATGCGATGGGCGACCCTGAACTTGGTGCGCCCAACCTCAGCGACGCGATCTGGCTTTATGGCGGCGACCTCGACACTGTGGTCGAGACAATCACCTACGCGCGGTTCGGTGTTATGCCCGCATGGGGTCAGCGTCTGAACGAAGCCGAAGTCAAAGCCGTCACGCTTTACGTTCACGGACTTGGGGGCGGCGAATAAAGACGCCTGCAATCCCACACCAGTCACCTCGCCGCATACTTCGCGGCTTGGTCGTCCCGATCTCGGACCTGTTCGCACCAATTTCGAGATCGGGGCACTCTATTTGACGGCGTTTGACACAGGTCAATGAGCCGATCAGGCGTGAGCCCTAGATAGAATATGCGAACAGGAAAGTAACAAGCCATGAGTGCGTCCGACGAACAGCCGCTTTACGCGCCGCAGGAACCTATCTTCCCACGCCGGGTGTCGGGCAAATTCCGCACGCTGAAATGGTGGATCTTGGGCATTACTCTGGCGATCTACTACCTAACGCCGTGGATACGATGGGATCGTGGACCCAACCTTCCTGATCAAGCCGTGCTGATCGATATGGCCGGGCGTCGCTTCTATTTCTTCTGGATCGAAATTTGGCCGCACGAGTTCTACTTCGTCGCAGGTCTTTTGATCATGGCGGGTCTGGGACTGTTCCTCTTCACCTCGGCGCTGGGCCGGGTTTGGTGCGGCTATACCTGCCCGCAAACCGTCTGGACTGACCTGTTCGTCCTTGTCGAACGCTGGATTGAAGGCGACCGCAACGCCCGCGTGCGCCTGTGGAAAGCCAAATGGGACGCCAAAAAGGTGCGGATGCGCCTGACGAAATGGGTGATCTGGCTTTTGATCGCGGTTGCGACGGGTGGCGCATGGGTGTTCTACTTTGCCGATGCTCCAACGCTTGCGCGCAACCTTGTGACGCTTGACGCACCCTTTATCGCCTATTCCACCATCGCCGTTTTGACCGCGACGACGTTCCTTTTCGGCGGCTTCATGCGCGAACAGGTCTGCATCTACATGTGTCCTTGGCCGCGCATCCAAGCCGCGATGATGGACGATGACACGCTGACCGTCGCCTACCGCGATTGGCGCGGGGAGCCCCGCGGAAAGGGCAATATTCGGCGCGCAAAGGCGGCCGCTTTATCGGCTGAAACCATCACCGAACAAGCTGGTCCTGGCGAAGCGCGCTATGCGGCGACACCCTATCCCAACGCATCCCCGCCAACGACGCCACCTGCGCTTAGCACACAAGCACCCGGCGACTGCATTGACTGCATGGCCTGCGTCAATGTCTGCCCTATGGGGATCGACATCCGCGACGGCCAGCAAATGGAATGCATAACTTGCGCGCTGTGCATAGATGCTTGCGACGAGGTCATGGACAAGATCGGGGCCGAGCGCGGCCTGATCGACTACCTTGCTCTGGCGGACGAGCCCCGCGAACGCTCGGGCGAGCCACCACGCCCCATCTGGCACCACGTCTTCCGCCTGCGCACGATGGTTTATACCTTCATCTGGAGCCTCATCGGCGTCGGCCTCGTCTGGGCGCTGTTCGTCCGCTCTGACATCTCGCTCACTGTCGAGCCTGTACGCAATCCGCAATTCATCACTCTCTCGGACGGCGCGATCCGCAACGCCTACACCCTGCGCATCCGCAATTTGTCCGGCGACGAACGCGAATTCCGGGTTTTGGTGAATTCAGACAATACTTTGCTCGTCGGCGTCGAAGCCGAAGGCCGATTGCCCAACCACGTCCTTGTGCCCGCCAACGAAACGATGAGCGTGCGCACTTATGTCACTGCACGCCCGCAAGACCCCGCCGCCAGCCGCGATACGACCGATTTCAGCCTCTGGATCGAAGATGTCGCGTCGGATGCACGGGCTGGCGAGCGCACAGTCTTTAACGGAAAGGCCCCCTGATGTTCGACAAACCCCTGACCGGTGTCCACGTCTTCGCGATCTTCGCGGGCGCGTTCTCGATCATCATCGCGGTCAATCTGACCCTTGCCTACAAGGCCGTGGCCACATTTCCCGGCCTTGAAACCAAAAACTCCTACGTCGCCAGCCAAACCTTCGACGTCGACCGCAATGCGCAATTGGCACTGGGCTGGGACGTATCAGCCGATCTCGATGGCACCGACCTGATCCTCGCCATCGACGACGCAATTGGGCCTGTTGTGCCGACAATCGTCTCGGCCACACTGGGCCGCGCCACACACGTCGGCGAGGACCAAACGCCCGCCTTCACCCATAATGGGACTGCCTTCATCGCTCCGGTAGGAGAATTGGGGCGCGGCAACTGGAACTTGCGCCTTGTCGCCCAAGCGCCAGACGGTACGCTCTTTCGCCAACGCATCGTGATATGGGTTGGCCTGTGATCGCAGCCTGTCCAGCTTGTCCGGCATCGCCCGCATCCTACGCAGATGTGACGCCGTCTGGCACGCCGACGCATCAACTATACCTCCCCACAATCCACTGCGCGGGCTGCATCCAGACCGTGGAACGCACTCTGACTGCTCTGCCGGGCATCGAAGCCGCCCGCGTGAACCTCTCGCTGCGCCGCGTCGCCATCACCGCCCCGCTCAACGCTGACCCCACGCCTTGGATCGAGGCCCTCACTGGAGCAGGGTTTGAGGCTCACGAGGCCGATCTCGCCACCCCCACCGACACGTCTGACCGCGACCTCCTGATGCGCCTTGGCGTTGCGGGCTTTGCGATGATGAACGTCATGCTGTTGTCCGTCGCCGTCTGGTCCGGGGCCGCAGACGCCACTCGCGACCTCTTCCACTGGATCAGCGCCGCAATCGCCATCCCCGCCGCGATGTTTTCGGCCCAACCCTTCTTCATTAACGCCTGGAGCGCCCTGAAAGCGCGCCGGGTCAACATGGACGTGCCGATTTCACTGGCGATCCTCTTGGCGCTTGGCATGTCCGTCTACGAGACCAGCGCTGGCGGCGAACACGCCTATTTCGACGCCGCACTTTCGTTGACGTTCTTCCTTTTGGCAGGCCGCGTTCTCGACCACCGCATGCGCCGCGCCGCGCGCTCCGCCGCCCAAGACCTCGCGGCCCTTGAGCCACGCCGCGCTATTGTCTTGCGCGACGCCGACCGCCAAAGCATTCCCGTTTCGGACCTCCTTGTCGGCGATACGGTCTGGCTCGCTGCCGGT
>RCMY010002130.1_pt1 | contig 18004 bp, 16 predicted proteins | sample 2041341 | NCBI WGS metagenome assembly RCMY01 (sample SAMN09708234, study PRJNA481090) | Marine sediment metagenome, whole genome shotgun sequencing project. | reverse complement strand
CCATAGATTTGAGATACAATCAATGATTTTGTAATGATATCAATATCTCCTGAAGTAGTATCAGTCTCGCTCTCAGTCTCAGTCTCAGTCTCGCTCTCCGTCGTTTCAGTCTCTGCCTCAGTAGCGATTTCAGAGCCAGATTCAGAGTCACAGCCTAGCATAAGAAATAATGATAAAACTGTTATATAATGGGTGATAAATTTCATTCTATTGTTGACTTTAAAAGTGTTCAAGTTAAACTATTTTACAAGTTATTGCATGCTAATGGACTTTTTGGGCTTTTGGCCAGGCATTTTAAATAGCTTAATTACTCAAATTATTGTTCACTTTTTCAACAGGAACTTCATTTTTCAATTGTATTAGGATACAATGTTTGGTGTATATGAAAAGTGGAGGATTTTAAAACGTACTTTTCAGATGTTTAAAACTAATATTTTTTGTGTTGTAATTGTCAAAATTACAGTGAATTAACTATTTTCATATACATTGTTGTATTCTGGTATTATTAGATGATTTGTTAGTTATAAAGAAAATGTTTGTAAGCTTTAATGAATTTGAGAAAAACGGATAATTAAAAATAGATCGCTATTGATTTCATCGAGTTAACTTTAATCCCAATGCATTCTTTGTAATCGAACAGCATTTAAAATAGCAAGTAATGCTACGCCGACGTCAGCAAAAACGGCTTCCCACATGGTTGCTAATCCTCCTGCTCCTAGCATTAAAACGATAACTTTTACGCCGAAAGCCAATGCTATATTTTGCCATACTATGCTTCGGGTAGATTTGCCAATCTTGATAGCCTTGGCAATTTTAGAAGGTTGGTCCGTCTGTATAATTACATCTGCAGTCTCGATAGCTACATCGCTTCCTAATCCTCCCATAGCAATACCTACGTCACTAACTGCGAGAACAGGTGCATCATTAATTCCATCGCCAATAAAGGCTACTTTAGTGCCAGATTGTTTTTTCAATTTTTCAACTTCATCAAGTTTATCTTCAGGTAATAATCCTCCTTTCGCCCAGTCAATTCCCAATTGTGTTGCAACTTCTTGTGTAATGGAATCTTTGTCTCCAGAAAGCATTATAATTTTGGTGATTCCTGCAGCACGTATTTCTTTAATCGCTTGGTGTGCATCATCTTTTAATTCATCTGCAATGGTTATGTAACCAGCAAATTTTCCATCTATAGCAACTAAAACAATAGATTCTACAATAGTGTCGATTTCATTTGAAACGTCAATCTGGTTCGATGTTAATAAGGCTTTGTTTCCTGCCAAAACAGTTTTACCGTTAACGATTCCCTTTAAACCTTTACCTGCAATTTCTGATACATCGGTCGCCTTGTAAGCTGCACCTTCAGACTTGTATTCTAATATTGCTTTTGCAATTGGGTGGGTAGATTGCTCTTCAATAGCGATCAAGTACTTCATGAAATCAGCTTCGGTAAAGATCTGATCTGTAACAAGATCCTGAATCTTAAAAACACCTTTGGTGACGGTGCCTGTCTTATCCATAACCACCGTATTTATTTTGGTCATGCTATCTAAAAACGAAGCACCTTTAAACAGAATTCCGTTTCGTGAGGCAGCTCCTAATCCGCCAAAATAACCTAATGGTATAGAAATGACCAAGGCGCATGGGCAAGAGATAACTAGAAATATCAAAGCTCTATACAACCAATCTCTAAACACATAGTCATCAACAAAAAAGTAGGGTAGTAGTGTTAGACTAATTGCAAGATAAACTACTATCGGAGTATAAATACGGGCAAACTTGCGAATAAACAGCTCAGTTTTTGATTTTCTGGCTGTAGCATTTTGTACCATATCTAAAATACGGGCAATAGAACTATCTTTAAATTCTTTTGTGGTTTCTATTTCTATAACGCCATCAAGATTTATGCTGCCTGCATATACCGACCCTCCTTTTTTAAGTGTATCTGGTTTACTTTCTCCTGTTAATGCCGCAGTGTTAAAAGAGCCCTTATCAGACAATAAAATGCCATCTAACGGTACTTTTTCTCCTACACGAACTTGAATTTTCTCGCCTATTTCAACCGATTCTGGATTAATTGAGACATATGTATTATTGCGATAGACCAATGCTTCATTTGGCCGTACATCAAGTAAAGCTTTAATATTGCCTTTGGCCCGTTTAACAGCAGCACTTTGAAAAAGTTCACCCACTGCATAAAACAACATCACGGCAACACCTTCGGGATATTCACCTATTGCAAAAGCACCTATGGTAGCGATACCCATTAAAAAAAACTCAGTAAAGAAATCCCCTCTTTTAATACTTTCCCATCCTTCTTTTATCACAGGAAATCCTACGGGAATGTAGGCAACTATATACCAGATAATGCGTATCCATCCATCAAAAAATGAAAACGTGCCAAAGAAGTCTATAGCAATTCCTACCATCAGCATAACAAAACTGAATATAGCAGGCAAGTAGGTCTTTAAATTTGATGTGTTACCTGCATTTTCATGGTTATGGCCATCAGAATGTTCGGTAGTTTTGAGGTCTCTAAGGTTTACTTTTCTCTTCTTCATAATTCTTGCAAGTTCGAAAAATTATGAATGCAACTGTAGTGCATTTAATGTTGACTACAGGTATCGCAAATGCCCTTAATAACCAAATTTGCATTTTCGGCTATATACCCGGCTGGTAAATTAATATGTGGTACTTTATGCTCGGTTAAGCATACTGTTTTGTCACAATTACTGCAATGAAAGTGAAGATGTAAGTCTTGGTCTATTTCACAATTACAACCAGGTTGGCACAAGGCAAATTTTGAAATATTAGTACCGTCGTCAATTTGATGTACAATTCCGTTTTCTTCGAACGTCTTAAGTGTTCGATACAGAGTAGTGCGTTCTGCTTTTTCAAAGGCATTCTCGATATCGGTCAATGCGACTGCAATTTCCTTTTCGGCCATGTACTTGTATACCAAAATACGCATAGCCGTAGGACGCACACTTTTGTTCTCTAAAGATTTTTCTATATCTGTCATCCTATTTTACAATAAAACTTTCAACGCTTTATTTTATAAATCAGTCGTAAAGATGAATAAAACCCTTTTCACCAATTAGCTTTATAAAAATAAGTTTTAGATGATTTGCTCAATATCATGTGCTATATGAAAAATAGCATCACCTTGGTTTACAATGGGCGACTCATTAATGCATATAATATAACCAGAATCAACAGCCTTCATTTTACGTTCGAAATATCCGAATGGTCCTGAAATATTACCTAATTCAGTACCTTTTTCTACTTTTTGCCCCACTTTAACAATAGGGTGAAACATGCCAGAGTGTTTTGCTCGTAACCACTTAGATGCATTTACCAATTTTGGGGTAATGGGTTTAGAATTCATCTCTTTTAGTTCCTTATCGAAATTACGCATGCCTAAATGGTGCATTAAGCGCAATGCGCCAGCAATACCGGTATCAGTAATATCACTATTAATCTGAAGCGATTTTCCGCCTTCATATAACAATACTTTCTTATCCAATTGATGTAGAGTCTCTCTAAACGATTTTTCTCTCCCGGCAGATTTTACAATGAACTCCGCACCAAAAACTTTCGCTAAGGCAAGTCCGTCTGCATCATTCTTATCTATTCTAATTTGAGGCGCATTAAAACGGCTGTCACCACCCGTATGATAATCAATACAATAATCGATAACCGGTGCAATATCTTTCACTAAGTGATACGCGAATCTGCTTGCTAAAGAACCACGCAAGCTTCCAGGGAAAACCCTATTTAAATCTCTACCATCTGGAAACTGTCTTGTTTGATTCAAAAAACCGAAGATGTTTACAACAGGAATACAGATAACCATTCCGCATTCTGGTTTGTTGTACTTTTTAGATACCAACTGGCGTACTATTTCTACACCGTTGATTTCATTACCATGAATTCCACCTGTTATTAATAGGGTAGGACCATCTTTTTTGCCACGTTGTACAATTACAGGAACTTCTATTTTAGTTCTGGTGTGTAGTTTGGCAATATCTAAATTAAGTTGGGCTCCTTTACCTTTTTCAATGGTTTCACCTAAAACTGTATATTTTTTATTCGACATGCTAATATGCGTAAATTTTGACTTTTCTATAATAAAACCGAGAAGGATACAAATCGTTATATTCTAAGGGATGAAATTACTATTTAAATCAATAGTACTTGAACAAAATATCTGGTCAGTTAATTCTCAATGATTTCAAGCTTCCTTTATTACCGCTGATATAGCGCTATACTACTAAATAGATTTTGATTGTTGATTAATTCCATTGTGGACGAATACCTGGAGCAAATGGAAATTTAAGTGACTTATAATATTCTAAACTTTGGGTCGGTTTTTCAACACCTAGGGGTAATTCTTTTTTTGAAAATGTTTGAAAATATAATAAACACGCATCTCGCCACCATTTGGCTTCTTTTAATTGAATTTGTAAAAGCATTTTCACTTCGTTGTACTCACTTTTAGTTACATAAGGTTTTGTGTCATCCCAAGTATGAATCATATTATTTACTTCATTGACACCTTCCTGATATTTCAGAGCAATACCATCCCATAGGGTGGTTCCGTTCTGTAATTTAAAGTTCCATGGAACGTGATGAAACCAAAGGAGATATTTTTCGGGTATAGTGTTTACATCATTAAATGTTTTCGCTAAATATGAGGCGTATTGCTCAGTAGTATTACTTCCTGATAGTGTTCGGTCAAATCCAATACCATTTGTATCTGCTTTGTGATAGTAGACAGGATTCCAATCAGGTCTACTTAAATTGTCGACCCATGGACCAGGGCCGCAGTGGTGGCCAGTATCAAAAATATGATGTAAGCCTAGCGGATTCATGTATTTAACTACTGCCTCTCTTGAAGTAAGCATTAATTCTTTTATGGGTTCAATAAAATCTTGGTTATTATTATAGGTTGCTCTCAACCATTCTTCAGCAATTTTTTCAGAATTTAAATAAGGATCCCATGCCAAACGACCAAAGCCGTACCAATTAGTTTGAGCGAAAGGATGTCCGGTCCAATTTAAATCATTGCCAATATTGGCAACACCGGCTATTCCTGTTAAGGTATTACCATACAAACTTCCGTCAATAACCTGCGCTACAGTAGAGCCTTTGCCTTTTTGATACGTGTTTGAATCTAAGACTTCTTCGAAAAGTTTCGGCAAGAAAACCAAATGGCTGCTAAAGCCTAAATATCACTATAATTACTTTGACACGTTCATTTATGTTTAATAGAATAATACCTATAAAAACAGTAAAGGAGATATTTGATTAGATGAAATCTTTTGGTTATCAAGTTCTTAAGTAGATTTATTGCAAGGGGATCTTTAATCTACCGGTATTTACTGAACTGAATTTTGTAATATTTCAATAGTGAAATTCGGTTTACCTTTGTTCTATGGAAGAATGGTATGCCTATCCTTTATTGATTGTTGTTGGGTTTATTGTTGGTTTTATTAATACAATTGCTGGCGGTGGGTCTTTACTTTCATTACCCATCCTAATCTTTCTTGGATTACCATCAACCTTGGCAAATGGAACAAATAGGGTAGCTGTCATATTTCAAACTGCAATAGCAACCGCTGGATTTAAAAGTAAAGGAGTTTCAACGTTTCCATTTAATTTATATTTGGGTAGTTCTGCTTTTATTGGTTCTATTATTGGTGCCAATTTAGCAGTTGATATTAGTGGTGCACTATTTAATCGAATATTAGCCGTTGTCATGATTTGCGTGGTGCTGATTATATCATTTGGCCCAAAAATCAGTATCAATCAGGTTCAGGAACGACTAACGGGGAAATATTTATGGTTAGGTGTCATTGCGTTTTTCTTTTTTGGAATTTATGGTGGTTTTATAAATGCGGGTGTAGGGTTTATAATAATTCTATTTCTCCATTATATTAATAAAATGACGTTAGTGCGTTCTAATGCCACCAAAGTAGCCGTTGTTTTTATGTATATGGTATCTGCATTAGTAGTTTTTGCTTGGAATGACCAAGTGAATTGGAAAATCGGATTAATATTAGCCATAGGTAATGGAAGTGGTGCTTGGTTAGGTAGTCGAGTTTCTGTAAAAAGGGGAGATGGTTTTGTGAAAAAATTCCTCATTGTTATGGTGTCGATACTAGCCATAAAACTTTGGTTTTATCGATAAATTAAACAAGATTTGTATAACTATTAAAATAAGAAAGAATGCCAGGATTTGAATTATTTGGTGAAAGTGAAAAAAGTCAAGTTCAAGATGTATTAGATTCTGGAGTGCTAATGCGATATGGTTTTGACGGTATGCGAAATAACCATTGGAAGGCTTTAGAGCTTGAAAAGGCGTTAGCAAAGAGAATGGAGACCAAATATGCACAAGTCGTTAGTAGCGGTACTGCAGCGCTTACAGTAGCATTGGCAAGTGCGGGAGTAGGGGCGGGTGATGAAGTTATTATGCCAACATTTACTTTTGTAGCAAGTTTTGAATCTATTTTAGCAATTGGCGCTGTACCAATTTTAGTTGACGTAGATGATACGTTAACCTTAGACCCTTCTGCAGTAGAACATGCTATTACTGATAAAACAAAAGTAGTTATGCCTGTTCATATGTGTGGTTCTATGGCAGACCTTAAGGCTTTGAAACATATATGCGATAAACATAACCTACTGTTGTTGGAAGATGCATGCCAAGCAATTGGTGGTAGTTTTGAGGGAAAGCCTTTAGGTAGTTATGGCGATTTAGGATGTTTTTCTTTCGATTATGTAAAAACCATTACCTGTGGCGAAGGTGGAGCCATTATTACGAACAATAAGAAGTTTAAGATAAATGCAGACCATTATTCTGATCACGGTCACGATCATGTTGGTAACAATAGGGGAACGGAAACCCATCCGTTTTTAGGATATAATTTTAGAATTTCTGAATTGAACGCAGCGGTCGGTTGTGCTCAAATTAAACGTTTAGATGATTTTGTAACTATTCAGAAAAAGCATTATTCAACATTAAGAAATACTATTGATTCACTTTCTAATGTTACGTTTAGAAGAGTGCCTGAGGGTGGTATTGAAAATTATTCATTCTTATCGTTTTTCTTACCAACACAAGTTTCAGCAAAAAATGCCCACACGGCTTTAGGTGAAGCCGGTGTAGATACTTGTTTTTATTGGTATGATAATAATTGGCATTACTATAAAAAATGGGAGCATTTAACCCATAAAAAATCTTTAGGAAAACTTCCTCAAGAAGTTGTAAACCAGTTGCCAGACTATTCCAAGTCAGACTTCTCGAAATCTGATGAATGGATAGGTAGAACTATTTCGTGCTTAATAAAACTTAGCTGGACAGATGAACAGGTAGCTGAACGCGCTATTAAAATGAAAGAGGTTTTAGCAAAATTAGCCTAGAATTTTAATAAGCGACATACTCAACAATTTCTAATCCATAACCTACAATTCCCACACGTTTTGCTTGGGTGCTATTGGTCATTAGTTTCATTTTGTGAATACCTAAATCATGTAATATTTGGGCTCCAATGCCGAAGTCACGGCTATCCATTTCTATTTTAGGAGCTTTGGTGATACCTTGTTTTTGTAGTTCTTTAAACTCTTTTAATCTAGAAAGCAGATTAAGGGATTCATAATCTTGATTTATAAAAACAATGGCGCCTTTACCTTCTTGATTTATTTTTTTAAACATATCCTCTAATTTTTCATCAGGGTTATGTGTTAATGTTCCTAAAATATCATTGTTGATTAGTGTAGAGTTAATACGCGTTAAAATTTTATCTTCTGAAGACCATGAGCCTTTGGTAAGGGCAAGATGAACATGGTTATTTGTAGTTTGTTTGTAGGCACGTAATCTAAACTTTCCAAATCTTGTAACAATGTCAAAATCAGTTTCCTTCTTAATTAAACTATCATGTTCCATTCTATAGGCAACAAGATCTTCAATTGAAACAATTTTTAAATCAAATTTCTTGGCTACTTTAACTAATTCAGGAAGTCTCGCCATACTTCCGTCCTCATTCATTATTTCTACTATAAACCCTGCAGGTTTTAATCCGGCTAGTCTTGCAAAATCAATCGCTGCTTCTGTATGTCCTGTTCTACGTAACACTCCACCTTCTTTGGCAACTAATGGAAATACATGACCTGGTCTCACCAAATCATGAGGTTTAGTATTTGAATCCGACAAGGCAAAAACTGTTTTAGACCTATCGGATGCTGATATACCTGTTGTTACACCGTTTCCTCGTAAATCTACAGAAACTGTAAACGCTGTTTCAAAAGGGTCTGTATTGGTATTTACCATCATATGTAATCCCAAATCTTTACAACGACCTTCAGTTAATGGTGCACAAATAAGGCCTTTACCATGAGTAGCCATGAAGTTAATAGTCTCTGGCGTCGTTAATTCAGCAGCTGCTAAAAAATCACCCTCATTTTCACGATTTTCATCATCAACAACAATAATAACTTTTCCTAATCGAATGTCTTCAATCGCTTCTTCTATTGTGTTCAATTGTATTTTTTTAAGATCAGTCATGTTTAAACAATCAGCTTTTATCTTTTTTCTTAAATATTTTTTTGAAGAAATCGGAAATAAATCCAAAATTTACCATCCCCTTATCCTCAGTTGCTCTTTTGGTAAGAAAAACACCTAACGGTAGCATTATCAACGTGGAAAGCCATGCACCTAACATTGGGTGAATATTTCCTTCTTTAGCATAATTGCTAGCAAAAACCCCGATGAAATAATAGATTAGGAAAAGCACTATCGCAATGACCATCGGTAATCCCAAACCACCTTTTCTAATGATGGCACCGAGGGGAGCCCCAACGAAAAATAGAATAATACACGAAAATGCCAAGGCATATTTATTATGAAGCGATAGAATATGCATGTTATAGATTTTATATCTTTTTTGCATTTCCTCTTTTTTGCCACTTACAGTACCCAGAATACTACTAGTTCCATTTTTAGCTGTAGTTAATATCTGTATCTGTTGCCAATCGGGGAAAAGAACAAGAAAATTCTCCTTTATGGAGTCTTGCAAGGCAATATTCGCCTTTGCCTTAACTGCTCTGTCGGCTGAGATCGAATCTTTTTTTGATACCATGTCAGCTTTGGTGGAATCAGTATTCTTTGTTATTAAGGGAACAAATATACCGCTTCTGCTTTCTATATTTTTTGAAAATGCACGAACAATATTATAATTATCTCCGCGTAAAGAATCAATATCTTTAGTAAGACGTGAGATATTTTTCATTTTATCTGTACTAATATCTCGTTCTTCTTCTAACTCATCATTATTTATATCCGGAATTTCGATATTCATGGTATAGGTGTCGAAATCAGCTTGTGCAAAAGGAAATTTCATTTTACTGTCATTGCTTTTTGTTTCAACATCATTATAATAATGACCATCTCGTAATACTAGTTGAATAAAGTCAGATTCTTCACTACTAATTAATTCACCAGTTTTAGCTTTTATTACCGTAATGTTGAGATTAGTCTTGGATTTTTCATGTATGATAACATTCTTTAAAAAACGATCATTATCACCATACTTTTCATCAACCTTAATATTCATTCCCTCAAAATCACTAAATACACCCTCTGATACTACAGCTGCAGGTTTTACTTTAGCAATATTCCTTCGAAGATTATATATCTTACGTTGTGATAATGGGATAACGTTATTAGCAAAGAAGAATGTTACACCGCCAAGAATAGTAACAAAAATTATTAAACTCAACATTGACCGCTGTAAGGATATACCCGAAGCTTTCATAGCAGCAAATTCATAGTTCTCTGCTATTGACCCGAAAGTTAAAATAGAGGATAAAAGTACAGTTAAGGGTAATACTTTCTCAGTAAGATCCGGAATTAAATAAAATAGAAACTTACCGATTATTACAATATCTAAACCTTTACCAGCTAGGTCATCAATAAAAAGCCAAATCGTTTGGAATATGAAGATGAACATCAATATTACAAACGAACTGACAAAATTAAAGACGAACCTTGATAGGATATATCGGTCTAATATTCTCAATAGTTCTAATTTCTTAGAATGAAATAGCCTTCATCCTTATATTTAGCTTCATCAAAAGTAAATAAGGTTTTGGACAAAACTTCGTCTGTTTTAAAAGAATTAACAGTGATTGTAGTCTTAGTGCCGTTCTTGCCTGTTTCAATTAATTTGTAAATATGCATTGTGCCCATATCTATACCCAATAATCTCGATTTTATTTCGGTGTCAGAATCAATAGGTGTCAATTTTACATATTGAATTTTTCTTCCTTGTACATCTTGTAAGATATCCCAGGCATAATTATGACCTTCTTTGTAAAAAGTCAACATTTTTGAAGGTGTCATTGCATCTTCATCTTCAGACTTATCTTCAATGGTCACTTCTTCATTTTCTGGTACAATAGTATACACTTTCTTACCGTCATACAATTGTTGAGAGCCTAGGTAATTGAAAATGTATTTGTTGCCTGCAAGTGTAACATCACCTCTAGTCTCTTGGTTAATACCTGCTTCAACGTTCTTTAAATCGAACTTGAAATCAACATAGATGTTATTGTAACTCTCAACTTTAGTATAGACTTGATCTAATAAGGCTTTAGCCTTATCCGCACCTTGAGCATTAGCAAAAGTTGCGGTAAGCATAATCGTTAATACAATAATAATTTTCTTCATCTCTTTTTTAATATTATTCATTATCCAATAATTGTTGAAGGGCTACCATGTCTGCTATATAAACCTGTCTTGCTTTACTGCCTTCAAAAGGACCTACAATTCCTGCAGCTTCCAATTGATCGATTATTCTACCAGCGCGATTATACCCTAATTTTAGTTTTCTTTGAATTAAAGAGGCTGAACCTTGTTGTGCAATGACAATTACTTCAGCCGCTTCGCGGAACTTTTGGTCCCTTTCTGAAACATTATAATCAACACTCGTGCCAGAATCTTCTCCGCTATATTCAGGAAGCTCGTAGGCATCTGGGTATGCGCGCTGACTACCAATATATTCAACAATTTTTGCAACTTCAGGTGTGTCAACAAATGCGCATTGAATTCTGGTAACATCATTACCTTGGGTGAACAACATATCGCCACGACCTATTAATTGGTCGGCGCCAGAAGTGTCTAATATTGTTCTAGAATCTATTTTAGAGGTAACTCGAAAAGCTAATCTCGCTGGGAAATTGGCTTTAATTATACCCGTAATAACATTAACGGATGGTCGTTGTGTTGCAATTATTAAGTGAATACCAATCGCTCTAGCCAATTGTGCAAGTCTTGCAACCGGTGTTTCCACCTCTTTACCGGCAGTCATAATTAAATCGGCAAACTCATCAATTACCAGTACAATGTATGGTAAAAATTTATGTCCGTCATTCGGATTCAATTTACGAGCTTTGAATTTTGTATTGTATTCCTTTAAATTACGAACCATAGCTAATTTCAATAGTTCATAACGGTTATCCATTTCAATACAAAGTGAATTAAGGGTATGAATCACCTTTGTATTATCAGTTATAATCGCTTCTGCGGAATCAGGAAGTTTAGCCAAGAAATGACGTTCAATCTTATTATACAAGGTTAATTCAACTTTCTTTGGATCTACCAATATAAATTTAACTTCAGCAGGATGCTTTTTATATAATAAAGAAGTTAATACGGCATTTAAACCTACAGATTTACCTTGGCCTGTTGCACCTGCCATTAAAAGGTGTGGCATTTTGGCTAAATCGACAACAAAGGTTTCATTACTAATAGTTTTACCAAAAGCTATTGGTAATTCCATTTCTGCCTTTTGAAATTTACTCGATGCAATTACCGAACGCATAGAAACAATAGTTGCATTTTTGTTAGGTACTTCAATACCTATAGTTCCCTTTCCGGGAATTGGTGCGATAATACGAATACCTAACGCCGCCAATGACAAAGCGATATCATCTTCTAGATTTTTAATTTTAGATATTCTTACACCCGCATCAGGAACAATCTCATATAAGGTAACGGTAGGGCCAATAGTAGCTTTAATTTGGGCAATACCAATTTTGTAATTTTTGAGAGTCTCAACAATCTTATTCTTGTTTTCCTCTAATTCTTCTTGATTTATTGTAATTCCCCCGGTAACACCATGTTGGTCTAAAAGCTCAATGGTAGGGAATTTATAGTTGCCCAATTCTAAGGTAGGGTCGAACTCTCCAAAATCATCTACCAATTTATTTGCTAGAATATCAATTTCTTCAGGCTCCTCAATTACTTGCTCAACTTCCATAGCAATTGTTTCCTCTGGTTCCGGAGTATTTATTTCAAAATCTTTATGGTCGTCTTTCTTTTCTAAATGCGGAATTTCTGTTTTATGAGTGTAAGTATCTAGAATTACAGGTAAGTCTTCGTCTAAAGATGTAATTATTGTTTCGTCAACCTTGGCTGCCTTTCTTTCTTTACTAGCTTTAAATTCTGTTGCAATCGCTTCTTTTCTTGATTTAAAAAAGGACGATATGCCTTCAGGTGTTATTTCAAACAGTCTCACAAAAATGAATATGAGGCCGAATACCAATAACAAGAGTACGCCAATTTTACCAGCATAGTCTTGCAAAAAATCATTCATTTCGAAACCTATTAATCCGCCTAGTAACGGACTACTGGATGCGAAAAATCCTAAGGCAATTGAAATCCATATAATGAAAAGTAATCCCCAAATCCACTTTTTAAATAATGCTTTTAAAGGAAGTCCTAAAAACAAATATATTCCTGTGATACAAATTAAAAAGGGGAGTATAAGTGAGGCTAAGCCGAAGCCCTTATACATGAAAAAATGACTTATGCTTGCGCCGAATTTGTTCAATAAATTTTTGGCTAGCTCATTACGATCTTTGAATTCAGAGAGAAGACTTTGATCATCTTGCCAATTAAAATAAAACGATATAAATGAAAAGAACAGTGCGATACTAAAAAGCATCAGCAAACTACCCAAAATGATTTTATTCTGTTTGGATAATTTAAAAGATGATCCTTTTTTAGTAGGTTTTGGCTTTGATTTAGTTGCCTTCTTTGCCATTAAAAATTAATTCTGGTGCTAAATTACAAATTTACGATGAGCTATAGGAAACAATGATGCGACCTATAAAATTTTGGGCAAGTAAATGATTAAACCAATAATGGTTGCTGCTATTGAAACCAGCATAACGGCCCCTGCAGAAATATCCTTAATGAAACCGATTTTTACATCGAATTCTGGTTGTACGAAATCAGATATTTTTTCAACAGCCGTATTCATGCCCTCTATACCGAGTACCAATGCAATGGCGAATATTTGAAGTATCCATTCTGTATTTGATATTTCAAAATAAAAACCTGCAGCAGTCATAACTATGGCTATAAAAACCTGAATTTTAATGCTTGCTTCGGTACGTATCAACAAGAAGGCACCTTTTAAGGCAAAACCAACACTTTTAATACGATTGACCAAAAAGGATTCTTTGGGCATGAGTGTCGTTTTTATTAGTTCATTAACGCCTCTAGAGTAGCTTTGTAATTTGGCTCATCAGTAATTTCAGCTACTTGTTCAGTGTATAATACGTTTCCTTTTTCATCAACGACCACTACGGCTCTTGAATGTAATGGAGCCAGAGGGCCATCAGAAAAATCAACATGGTACGATTTTCCAAAATTACCATCTCTGAAATCAGAAAGCATTTCAACGTTTTCAATGCCTTCTGCACCGCAAAATCTCGCTTGAGCGAAAGGAAGGTCTTTAGATACACAAAGTACGATGGTGTTATCTAATTCTGCAGCCTCTTTATTAAACTGTCTAACCGATTGTGCACATGTACCTGTATCAACACTTGGAAATATATTTAAAACCACTCTTGAACCTTCATAATCTGAAAGGTTTACGGTAGATAAGTCATTTTTAGTTAGCTGAAATTCAGGTGCTTTTCCACCAGTTGTGGGTAAAGAACCTAAAGTGTGTATTGCATTTCCTTTTAATGTAACTGAAGCCATATCCTTAATGTTTATATGATTGAAAGCGTGAAATTATAAAATATTAAGATGAAATGTGAGCTTAAATGAATAAAAAAAGTCCATTCTATTTGAAAGGAATTTTTCTATAAACTGTATAAATTACTTATCTATGGAGCCCATCACCCGCTGCATGAACTGGTTTAAAGCTTTTTTTTTAGGTGTGCCTTGTTGTATACTATTTGCTACATCTAGTGCTCCGTACATATTTGAAATCAGTTCTCCGATTACATCAAATTCTTCATCTTTTAAAGAGGGTAACTCAGTTAACCTTTCTAAAGTCTCAATGGTCTCTAATATGTAATCGCTGTCTTTTTCTTCTATGAATTCGGTTAGTAATTTAATTATGGGTAATCTCACTGATCAGTTCTTTTAGTAAGTCATATTTATTAGTCTGTACCTGATTTTTGAATTTCCCTTGCTCAAATGAAGCAAAAGTTGGCAGGTTATTTACATTAGCAAGCTTTCTTGATTCAGGAAATTTTTCTGCGTCAGCTATTACAAAAGTTACATTTGCATTTTCTGAAGCTTCCTTCTTGAATTTTGGCTTCATAATACGACAGTTACCACACCAAGTAGCCGAGTATTGAACTACGACGTTGGCATTATTATCAATGATTTCCTGTAAATTATCTTGTACTAATTCCAATAACATAACTGTGATTGTTTAAATAGTTGTTAAGAAGAACATGAAGTAGGGTGCTTCATGTTCTTGATCTTTAAAGTCTTGAATTTAATTTGCATGCGCTGAAAGATAGCTTGCTACACCATCTCTATTGGCAGACATGGCATCTTTACCTTCTTCCCAGTTGGCTGGACATACTTCGCCTTTTTCTTGTACGTGAGTAAATGCATCAATTAAACGAAGGTATTCGTTAACGTTTCTTCCTAAAGGCATGTGATTAATTCCTTCATGAAAAACTGTACCTTCTTCATCAATTAAATATGTTGCACGGTAGGTCACATTGTCGCCTTCAACGGTAACAACATCATTCTCCTCATCATACTTTTCATTGGTAATATCTAAAATACCTAAAGTTGATGCTAAGTTTCTATTGCTATCGGCTAAAATCGGGTAGGTTACGCCTTCAATGCCACCATTGTCTTTATTTGTGCTCAACCAAGCAAAGTGTACTTCTGGAGTATCGCAAGAAGCGCCAATTACTAAAGTGTTTCTTTTTTCGAACTCACCTATAGCAGCTTGAAATGCATGAAGTTCAGTAGGACAAACAAAAGTAAAATCTTTTGGATACCAGAATAGAACTACTTTTTTATTATTTTTTTGAGCTTCTTCTAAAACATTAAGTTTAAAAGTATCGCCCATTTCATTCATTGCATTAACACTAAGATTTGGGAATTTTTTACCTACAAACGCCATAATATGTCTTCGTTTTATAATTAATTATAAAGCAAAATTAAAGCAATGTTGAAGCGAAGATGTATTCTAATTGCTGATAGTTGAATACTTTTTACGTAATTGTTAAGAAACGAATATCGTTGAGAAAAATTAGTAAAGAAAAGCATAAAGAAAATGATCATCTTATGTTACTTCTTTCATATGTTCTGTACGAATCTAATTATATCCTCATTTTATGAAGCTTAATATTTAAAAACTCATCGCTACTTTCGGTTTGTAATTCTAACCATATTGGTAAATGATCGCTCATTTGATTTCTTTTCCAATAAGCATTAAAATAAGACTCAAATTTTGTGGTATTGGTTAACGTACTTGGGTCATCTTTATGTTGGAGCATCAAAGGATGATAGGTTGCTATTTCTTGCGGTATATTTTGGTATATATAATTGAATAAGTTAAATACATTTCCTTTTTCTTTTCCATCTTCGGTCTTGGCTATTTTAAAATACTCGTCTACATTTAAAAAAATACGGTCGTAGATTTGATTTAAACTGGTATTGGTAAATTTTCCTTTTAGTCCATCGCTTTCTACAAACTTATTATCGGTAATTAGTTTTACTATATCGTCATCCTCTTCATAAAGGTTGGTGTCTCCTAAAATAATCATGTTTTTATATTCGGTTTCCGGAATAGTTGCTTTCTTTTTTAAGATTTCTATCAATAAACGAACTTCTTCTTTTCGGAGTGCTTTGTTTGTCGGACCATCACCTGGGTGTAAATGAACACTTACGATGGAGAATTTTCGCCAACCACTTTCAAATCCGGTAAACGTTGGTGTGCGCTTTAATTGACTGATAATCGCATTGTTTTCGATTAATTCAGGCGAGATAACAATTTCACCAGATAAACCAGAATGTATGACACGCCTGGAGTCATACATAAAACCAAAACGCTCGTCATTGCCTGAGTTGCCTTCGGTGACATCGCTCAACGTATATTTCCAATGACTTCCTAATAGTCGCAATACTTTTTTAAAATCATCTAAATCTCTATTCACTTCTTGTAAAGCAACAATATCAAAGGCATTTATTATTTCGGCGATGTAGTATAAAGATTCGGCGGTTCTATCTTTTAAGGTGCCAAAGTTTTTGATGTTCCACGAACATAGTAAGAGATTTTTGTCCATCGTTTTACTTGGAATTTCTTCTACCAAACCTTTTCGAAGTCGCAAAAGATTGGTTATCGTCCGCTTTTTATCCTCTTGCGTCAGCATTCGCTTGTGCTTATTTTCTGAATCAAGCATTATTAAAGAATACTGATCACAAAATAGTTCACTGTCGGGTCTTAAATCATTGTACCACATATCGATTTACTTTTAGGTTATGTCATGAAAACTTGTATGAATCTAAGAGTAGAACATACGATAAAAGTGCTAATAATTTTATATAAGGAGATTTCTATAATGAACAGAATAAAGAATTGGAAGAAACAATTTGCTGTAATATACACAGGGCAGGCTTTTTCAATCTTGGGTTCTGCCGCAGTGCAGTTCGCTGTTATCTGGTGGCTGACCATCCAGACTGAATCCGCAATAACCTTGACGATTGCATCCTTAGTTGCCTTTCTCCCCAATATGTTAATCGGACCCTTTGCCGGTGTGTGGATCGACCGATACAACCGCCGAACAGTAATGATTTTAGCTGACGGTCTGGTAGCTGTATCCAGCATCATCCTTGGCGCAGCATTTTTACTTGTGGAAACACCCCCTATTTGGTTTATCTACATTGTTTTATTTTTGCGTGGATTGGGGAATACCTTTCACGGTCCAGCTATGCAAGCGGCAATACCCATGTTTGTGCCAGCAGATATGTTGACCAAAGCAGGGGGCTGGGGAAATATGATCCAATCAATATCCAACATGATGGGGCCTGTGCTGGGTGCTGCGCTTATGTCATTTCTACCTATTTCCTCCATTATGATTGTGGATATACTGGGAGCCGCTTTTGCGATAGTTTGCCTCCTATTTGTTATAATTCCAGATATTCCGCAAACCAATGAGAAGATGAGTGTATTGTCTGACATGAAGCAGGGCTTTATCGCAATGAAAGCAAATAAGCCTTTAATGGCTGTGTTTTCCCCCATGCTGCTGATGACCATACTTTATATGCCCTTAGGTTCTCTGTTCCCTCTGCTGGTACGCAACCACTTTATGGGCGAAGCATGGCACAATAGCATTGTGGAATTTGTCTTTGCAGGCGGATTGCTTCTTTCATCTTTGGTTATTGGTGTATGGGGCGGCATGAAAAGGAGGTTTTTCATGGCATCCTTAGCTATTGGCTTAATGGGTCTGTCTACACTGATTAGCGGAGCGTTACCGACAAGCGGTTTTTGGATATTTGCTATATGCTGCTTCTTCTTGGGTGCCTCTGGCACATTTATGAATGTTCCAGTTATGGCCTATGTTCAAGAAAGCATTGCACCTGAAATGATGGGCAAGGTGTTTTCCCTTTTGATGACCGCCATGACTCTTTCTATGCCGATAGGCTTACTTGTTGCGGGTCCGGTTGTTGAGGTGATAG
>RCMY010003235.1_pt1 | contig 18011 bp, 12 predicted proteins | sample 2041341 | NCBI WGS metagenome assembly RCMY01 (sample SAMN09708234, study PRJNA481090) | Marine sediment metagenome, whole genome shotgun sequencing project. | reverse complement strand
ATTGATCAGCGATATTATTCGCAAGGGCGAATCGGCATTTCTGAGTACTGATTTTATTTTTTAGTTAAACCAACACAGCCCTTCAGGCGCGAGTATGGCAAGCAATGCAAGTCGATACTAAAAAACCTATCGCGCCATTTGAGATGACAAAAATGTTCCCTATCCCCGCCATTCTTATTGATTGTGCGCGCAGTTCCAGCTCCGGTAGCCTGGATGTTCTACTTGCCGAAAAGTACCTTGAAGCCAATGAATGGGGCAGAGCGGTTCGCACGATTCAGAAGGCGTTGAAGAAAAGTCATGCCGATACCGACGGTAAAGCATTTTGGATACTTGGCCACGCTCACCTAAAAATGGGGCAGATCAAACTCGCCAGTGCAGCCTTTGAAAAAGCGGTGGGCTTTGCGAGATATCGAGCGAGAGCGGAGTACTGGATAAATACTTTGACAAAGCATACCGAAGCAGGCGGGCCGGATTGGGACTCAGGCATGGCAGAGCGGTACCACGCGTATTGAATAGCTTAAAGGCAAATTTAGGGGCGCACCACAAACATCGGATAGCCAACATAGAAAAACTATTCGAAAAATCACATTTGTGGCTGCTTAGGGTGGGCTGTTATTCGGTTATGACACCGGCGTGATAGCGGGTAGCCAACTCTATTTTACCGAGTATTTTAATTTCACTCCTGGAGCACACGGTTGGGCTGTTAGTAGTGCCTTGTATGGTTGTCTATTCGGTGCAATTGCAGCGGGTTATCTTACCAAAGCGATCAGCAGAAAATACACCTTAATTCTGTCGGCATTTCTTTGTGCGGTGTCCGCCTGGGGATCAGGAATTGCTGGTTCGCTCAATGCGCTTGTTATCTACCGAATTATTGGCGCGCTTGGGATAGGCATGGCTTCTATGGCCGCGCCCATGTATATCGCCGAAATAGCGCCACCTAAAAAACGCGGCCGGATGGTCTCGTATTATCAACTCGCCGTGGTGGTTGGTTTCTTCGTGGTGTTCCTGGCCACCTATTTTATCGGTGGCCGCGACACGCAGGGAATGTTGGCCTTAGCGTTCTCGGGCTGACAATTTATACGCAGCTGATGGGCGTGATTTCTTTATTAGCCATACTGCTGTTTATTGGCTCATTTGCAATGTCAATGGGGCCGGTAGTATGGGTCATGTTGTCTGAGATCTTTCCGAACAGCGTTCGCAGTACGGCAATGTCTCTGGCGGTAGCGGCGCAATGGCTTTTTAACGCGATTGTGGCAAACAGTTTTCCGCTGATTAATGGCAGCGCGCTAAACCAAGACAGATTCAACGGTGTGTTACCCTATTTCATCTTCGCGTTCTTTTGCGTTGTGACCATGGTTTTTGTCTGGAAACTAGTGCCGGAAACGAAAGGTAAGACGCTGGAGGAAATGGAGACCTTGTGGACCAGGAACGAGCCTGCCGATAGAAACGCAATAGGCAGTGAAACCGCATCTTAGGCTGAGGCGACCGGTGTTGCTAAAAATTAACAGAGGAGCAGGCCAGTCCGTAACCATACGGAAACAATGGATCGTAGTCGGGGTCGCCTGAGTTAACGGTAGTATCGGTATTTTTAGGCCACGAAAATGAGAGCTTGCCCTGGAAGTCGTGATCGCCGAACAGAACATCGGCGACACCCTGACCTTCTGATCCGGGTAACCAGGCCGCCACAAAAGCAGTAGACTCTGCCAATTCTTTGTTGACCACCAGTGTTCTTCCGGAAATCAACACCACAACAACAGGTATACCCTTATCTGCAATATTTTTAATGGTATGAAAGTCTTCAGGATGCAGCCTGGCCAGCTCTAGCGTATTGCCATAGGGCTCCAGTACTTTCATTTGCCCATTTATCTGCGAGCCAGCCTCGATAACGACATTATCACCATCGCGGATATCACCCATACCTTCTGCGTAGGGATGCTCTCCAATGACGACAATAGCGACATCGTGATCCTCAGTTTTCGCTGCCGAACCTGTCCCGTCGCTGCTCAGTACAGCATTCGGTGCTATTTCCCGGATGCCTTCCCAAACAGAAGTTCCCCCTTCAATAACATCATTGCCCGATAACCCCTGCCAGGCAATGGTGAATCCGCCACATTGGTGCCCTCTATTGTGGGCATTTTTACCGGCGACAAGAATGCGGGCATGCTTAGTCAACGGCAGTAAATTGGATTCGTTTTTTAACAACACCAGGGATTTTCTTACCGCTTCGCGCGCTACCTCCCGATGTTCGCGCGAGCCAAAGCTCTCGTGGTTTGACCAGCTGCGTTCGGCCGGGCGCGGTTTGTCGAACAGACCGAATGCGAATTTTACCGAGAGTATTCTACGCACCGCATCATCTATTCTTTCAATTGTGACGTTACCTAGTTGTACGTGGCTGCGTAGCTGTTCAATAAACTGCTTCCAGTTCTCCGGTACCATAAACATATCAATGCCGGCGTTGACTCCTTGCGCTACCGCTAAGAAATAGTCATCTGACAGGTAATCAATACCGTCCCAGTCTGAAATAACAAACCCGTCAAATGCCATCTGATTTTTTAAAACATCAGTGAGCAGGTATTTGTGGCCATGGCATTTGTCACCGTTCCAACTACTAAATGACGCCATCACTGTTAGCGCCCCTGCATCGAGAGCGGGGTAGTAGGGCGAGATATGGATACGTTCGAGTACTTCCCAACTTAGCGTCGTGTCACCCTGATCAATGCCATGGCTGGTGCCACCGTCGCCAACCCAGTGTTTGACGCAGGCGACAATACTATCCGTGCCTAAATCGCCCTGTAAGCCCGTGACGATTTTCCCCGAGTACGATGAAACGATGGCAGGATCTTCGGAATAACTTTCGTAAGTGCGGCCCCACTGGCTATTGCGCGCAACCGCCAGGGTGGGACCAAGCGCCCATTCTACGCCGGTGGCGAGAATCTCCCGCGCGGTAATCCGGGCAATGCGCTGCACAAGATCGGGATCATTGGCGGCGCCCAGGCCGATATTGTGCGGGAATACCGTAGCGCCCCTGACGTTGTTGTGGCCATGAATGGCATCAACGCCATACAAAATCGGTATTGCCAGATGATTCCCATCTGCTTCCATGGATGCCAGCCAATAGGCGTCATTCATTGTCACCCAGTCTGCGGGCAGGTTTTCGCCGGGGGCAGAGCCACCGCCGCTTAACACCGATCCTAAATGGTAATTTTTTACCTCTTCCGGCGTGCAGGTAATGCGTTCGGCTTGCGTCATTTGGCCGATTTTCTGATCCAGCGTCATTGTCGACAATAATTCCGCTGCTCTGTTTCGGATTGTAGGATCTTGCAGTGAGGGGTGCATACTTGCCGTCTTCTGGTTCTTCCGTAGCCTGAAGAATACCAAAAAAGATGAATGTGTGGGGCCGCTTCATCGAGTCAAAAGCCCTATTCGCCGCTTTAGCCTTGTTTGAAACGAACACTTCTGTAGGCTCGAACGGGTTTTCGTTGCTTTGGCGCTTGATTTCGCTTTTCAAAAAAAAATGAAAATTTGCTTAATAATTAATAGCCCGTAGTGGAATCCAGGCGTATGAGCCAGCACGAGCACTATGAAACCGCCCCGGAAGACAGGATTTCAATCGCCCAAAAGATAATTTACGGGTCGGGCGCATTTGTCAACAATTTGTTGGCTGCCGCAATTGGTGGAATGGCCATCATCCTTAACCTGGGATTGGGAATGAACCCGGCATTGGTCGGGCTATTGGGCGCTTTGCCTCGCTTGGCCGACGCATTTACCGACCCGTTAATGGGCTATATATCGGATCAAACCAGATCGAAGTGGGGGCGACGCAGGCCTTACATTTTTTTTGGCGCGATCATTGCGGGTGTCATCTTCGCGTTGCTATGGCAGTTACCGCGCGGTCAAAGTGAAATGTTCTACTTCTGGTTTTTCCTGATTGGTTCAGTGATTTTCTATCTTGCCTATACGGTGTTTGCAACGCCTTATGTTGCACTGGGCTACGAGCTCACTCCTGACTATCACGAACGCACGCGCTTAATGGCCGTGCAAAATTTTATGGGGCAGCTTGCGTATCTGGTTTCGCCCTGGTTTTTATGGTTTATGCAGTATGAGGTGTTGTTTGGTGACCTCGTTGAAGGAGCCGGTTGGTTAGCTGTCGTGATTGCCGTCTTCACCATCTGTATTGGCATACTACCGGCAATATTCCTCAAGGAGCGCGACCAGCGAAGAGAAAGTACACCACTCACTGCTGCCGGCGGAGTATCAGAAAAGCAACCACGCGCTGCATCCAGTCAGAATGCAAGCTCGGAAAAAATTGACACTGGAAAACCTAAAGCTGGTGTAAACGATTTTCTTAAGGGCTTTGCCACAACCCTTAAGTTTCGCCCGTTTCTCAGCCTCTGCGCCGCAACGTTCCTCGTGTTTAACGGTTTCATGCTGGTCGCCTCATTTCAAAGCTACGTCATTATTTATTATGTGTTTGCCGGCGACCAGTCACTGGGCGCGGAGTATGCGGGTTGGGCAGGAACCGTTTCAGCGATTGCTACATTTTGCGTCATATTTTTCGTTGCGTGGCTGTCTACCAAAATCGGCAAACGACGCGCATTTTTTATTGCAATCGGGATTTCCATTATCGGTTATGGGCTGAAATGGTTTTGCTACACGCCCGCTAATCCACTGCTGATTCTTCTGCCTGCTCCGCTTATAGCCTTCGGTCTGGGCGGGCTATTCACCCTGATGGGTTCGATGATCGCCGACGTGTGCGATATGGACGAGCTGGAGACTCATCAACGCCGCGAAGGTATGTTCGGGTCGATCTACTGGTGGGTAGTCAAGCTGGGTATGGCGGTTGCCTTGGCCGTAGGAGGATTCCTGCTAAATGCGACGGGCTTTGATGTTGCGTTGGGCGGCAATCAGTCCGAGGACACCATTTTTATGATGCGAGTGTTTGATGTGCTGATTCCCATGGCGTGCTCCGCCGTTGCGATATGGATGATCGCTACCTACCCCATTAGCGAAGAAAAGGCCCATCAAATTCGCTTGGCGTTGGAGAAAAGGCGGGGCGAAGCTGTGCTAAACACGGGCGACGACGGCGACAAACCTGCGGAATTAGTGCCGGTTTAGCTAGAACTCTTTCTCTATGTATTCCGTAGGGCAACTTCATCTTAGGTTCACCCGCTTTACCGCATGCAGCGGCCACTTGACCGCAAAAGCATAGGAATTAAGATCCCGTAGGCGTAGCCTCGGTGTAACCAACGGCGACTATGCAGTTTCTTAATGCCGGCCAAAAGATATTAATTAAGTATCATTACGCGAGGGGTGTAGCTCGATGAATTTTAAAAAGAACGTACTTTCTAGCAGTGTAGCAGCGGCTTTGATGGGCACCACTGTGCACACTTTGGCGCAAGAAGAACCGATCCTCGAAGAGGTAGTTGTCGTCGGTATTCGCGCCAGCATGATGCGCGCGATGGACCTCAAGCGCGATGCCAAAGGTGTGGTTGAGGGAATCTCGGCGGAAGACATCGGTAAATTTCCCGATACTAATCTGGCAGAGTCGCTGCAACGTATCTCCGGTGTATCGATAGACCGATCCAATAACGAAGGCTCCAAGGTCACGGTGCGGGGTTTCGGCCCCGAATTTAACCTGGTGACGCTTAACGGCCGGCAAATGCCAACGTCACAAACCGGTAACGACCAATCCCAATCGACTCGATCTTTTGACTTCTCTAACCTGGCGGCTGAAAGCGTCAGCGGTGTTGAAGTCTACAAGACGGCTAACGCGACGTTGTCCAGTGGCGGCATTGGTTCCACGATTAATATTATAACGGCGCGTCCATTGACGTCCCCGGGGCTTAATACCGCGCTTTCTATTAAAGGGGTCATGGATACCACGAACGAGAAGGGCGATGATATAACGCCGGAGATATCAGGCTTGTTTAGCAACACCTTCGCCGATGACACCATCGGCGTCGGTCTGTCGCTATCCCAGCAAACGCGTGATAGTCGGCGAGAGTTTGCGGATACGGATAATTGGATACCAAACCCTGCAGATGTACCTATAACTGGCACTAATAATAATCCATTCGGCAACGTCTGGTATCCACAAAATATTGGCTACAACATTGAGGATATTGAACGCAAGCGAACCAATGGCCAGTTGGTGTTTCAATGGGCGGCAACCGATACCCTGGAAGCGACGCTGGACTATACCTATTCGGAAGTGGAAACCGAAAGCAACGCCACGGGCTTCGGTATATGGTTTACCCCTGGTGGTAATACCAACGAAGCGATTGTCGATGGCAACGGCACCACTGTGTTTGTTAATGAAACCGGCGGTGACCTGTCGTCAAACAAAAGCATTAGCCAGACAAAATCAGAAAACAATTCGATCGGGCTTAACCTCGATTGGCAAGCGACCGATTCGCTTAACCTGGAATTCGATTTCCATGATTCCGATGCCGAGTCAGAAAACTATGGCAACGATAACGGCTTCTTTATTCTTGGCGTGAATGCCATTGATAACAAAACCTATGATAGCCGTGGTGGTGGTGATATTCCCTCTCAGTCGCTTGTCTTCGATCCCACGGCAAGGGGCATTGTCAATGGCGAAGCCACGGCCGATGCGTATGACTCGTTGTTTGGCCAGGCGAACGAGGATATTAATAAGTCGGAAGTGACTCAGTTTCAGTTTAACGGTGAATGGAACAACGATGTTGATAGCGGCTTGACCAGTATCAACTTCGGTTTGGCGCGCACCGAGTCCACGTTTCGGGTCCAGTCTTTTCGCTCCCAGAACCTGCAGGCGGGCTTCTATGCCGGCAATCAGGATCTTTACGACAACAGCCTGCTTGAACGCGTGAATGTGTCGGGAATACTCGATGAGTTTGATCGCAGTATCGACATTCCCTACTACTACGACTGGCAGTTTTCCCCCATTGTGCGGGCTGGCGAACAGGCATTCGGCTGGACCTTCGACCCGCTGATTGGTGACAACGGCAGCGGCGGTAAAACGGACGATCACGAAATCGAAGAGATCACAGATGCGGTGTATCTAGCTTTTAATGTTCAAGATGAATTACACGGCATGCCATTAACGATTTTTGCCGGCCTGCGCTGGGAAACTACCGATGTTACCGCCGGCAGTCTCAATCGCGCAGCTGAAAGTGTTACCTGGTTTAATCCCACTGAATGGGTAACAAATTTTGCCGACACGCAGGAGTTTACCGATGTTGGCGGCGACTATACGGTATGGCTGCCCAATCTGGATATTAGTCTGGAATTTGTCGATAACGTGGTAGGGCGCTTTTCCTACGGCAGGACTATGACCAGGCCCAGCCTGATTGACATGCGCGGTACTTTTTCGGTGGTTCCCAACCCGCAATTGAATCAACGAACTGCAAACCAAGGTAATCCAGGCTTGTTGCCGTTTATATCCGATAACTTTGATTTGTCGGTGGAGTGGTACTATGGCGAAGCCAGCTATGCGTCTATCGGCTACTTTCGTAAGCAGGTCGAGAACTTTATTGTGACTGAAGTTGACCAGCAGCCTATCGATGGGCTAAGAGATGTATTCCTCGGGCCACGCGCTGACCAGGCCAGAGCGGATTTGACGACGGCTGGCCAACAGCTGACGGTTGAAAATATTCATGACCAGATCAACCAGAATGCCGGTAACCCCTCCGGCACGGCTATCGACCAGGCAGCGGACGACCCACTGATTACCTGGGATGTCTCCACCCCGAGGAATTTTGAAACGGCGGAGCTTTACGGCTGGGAGTTTGCGATTCAGCACGTTTTTGAATCCGGTTTTGGTATTATGGCCAACCTGACCCTGGTAGATGGCGATCTGGACGTTGACAACGGTATCTCCGGTTTTCAATTCGTGCTGCCCGGCTTAAGTGATTCGGCCAACCTGGTTGGCTTCTACGAGAGGGCCGGCTTCCAGGCGCGTATCGCCTACAACTGGCGTGATGAATTTCTGGCGGGCACCAACGCGCCAGACAACGCGCCGCTATACACCGAGGAATTTGCTCAAATCGACGCGAATATGAGTTATGATTTGCCGTGGGTAGAGGGCTTGACGGTGTTTGCCGAGGCTATCAATTTGACCGACGAATCACAGCGCCAGTTTCAGCGCTATGACAATCAGTTCAAATCGGCCAGTCAGTTTGGTGCGCGATACAATCTCGGATTGCGGATGAAATTTTAGTAGCGACCAGTGACCTAGCCGAGTAAGCCGCTGATATACTATCAGCGGCTTACTCGTTTTTCAGGGCAAAATAAGATGGCAGAGTCCATAAAGCGCATCGTTATCGTCGGGGGCGGCACAGCCGGCTGGCTAACGGCGGGTTTGATCGCCGCTGAACACACGTCAGCCGATGGTTCTGGTGTGAACATTACGCTAATCGAATCTCCCGATGTTAAACCCATTGGTGTGGGCGAGGGCACCTGGCCAACCATGCGCACGACATTGCGCAAAATGGGCATTGCGGAAACCGACTTTATTCGCGGATGCGATGCCTCGTTCAAGCAAGGAACAAAGTTTTGCGGGTGGGTAACGGGGCAAGAAGATGACAGCTATTACCATCCATTTACCCTGCCGCGTGGCTTTCCACAAACCAACCTGGCGATTCACTGGCAGGCACATAAAGACCGTGTAGCCTTTGCCGACGCCGCCTGCTTTCAGGGAGCGCTATGCGACAAGGGGCTGGCGCCGAAACAGATTACTACGCCCGAGTATGCCGCCGTTGCAAACTACGCCTATCACCTGGATGCCGGCAAGGTTGCCCAATTTCTGCAGAAACACTGCACCACGGCTTTAGGCGTCGAACACGTACTCGACCATGTCGTTCAAGTCAATTCTGACCCTGGCGGCGATATCACGTCGCTTAACTGCAAAAAACGCGGCGATATAGCGGCCGAGCTGTTTATCGATTGCAGCGGATTTGCGTCACTGCTGTTAGGCCAGCATTACGAAATACCCTTTATTAGCCGGCATGACAGTTTGTTCGTTGATAGCGCCCTGGCCGTGCAGGTTCCTTATGCCGAGGAAGACAGCCCGATTGCCTCCTGCACTATCTCAACGGCGCAGCAGGCGGGCTGGGTTTGGGATATTGGCCTACCCTCAAGGCGCGGAGTGGGTTATGTTTACTCCAGCGCGCATAGCACTGACGAAAGCGCCGAACAACAACTACGCGCTTACTTAAAGCCGAGTCTGGGCGCGGCTGCCGAGTCGGCTAGTTTGAGAAAAATTTCATTCAATTCTGGCCACAGAAGGGAATTCTGGCATCGCAACTGCGTGGCAGTGGGATTGTCTGCCGGATTCCTCGAACCGCTGGAAGCATCGGCCCTGGTATTGGTAGAGTTGTCCGCCGATATGATCAGTGAGCAACTGCCGGCTAATCGCGCCACAATGGATATTGTCGCTAAGCGCTTTAACGAAAAATTCCTTTACCGTTGGGACCGCGCGATAGATTTCCTGAAACTGCACTATGTGTTAAATCGAAGAACCGATTCCGACTTCTGGCAGGACAATCGCCGCGACGCATCTATTCCTGATAGTTTAAGCGAGTTACTGACGCTTTGGCGCCATCACTTTCCGTCAAACGCCGATTTTACCCAGGTAGATGAAATCTTCCCAGCGGCCAGTTATCAATATGTGCTCTACGGCATGGGGTTTGAGACCGAAGCAAAAGGTACAGCCCGGCAAACTCAAAACACTGATCATGTAAATAAATTATTTCGGGAGAATGCCGACAAAGCTGCTAAATTGGTAGCCGCATTGCCAACCAACCGCGAACTGATTGCCAAGGTCAGGCAATACGGCTTCAGTAAGGTCTAGTCTGGATCGCGCCTTCATCTGCAGGAAGAGATATGCCAAATCACGTGCTACTCGACAATATTAGTCATAAAGATCTACGCATCATTACTCGAAGATCAGCCCAATACGGCGACAATGAAATGTGTGCAGGTGTATTTCCTCTGGAGTATCGCCAGGTTCAGGCGGAGTACCCTATTGTTTTTCGCAAGAGCACCGAGACCGGGGCTTTTGAATCGTTTGCTTTATTCGGGCTGGCTAGTAGCGAGAATCTGTTTTTGAGCAACGACGGTTGGACCGCAAACTATATTCCTTTAACCATTCAACGCCAACCATTTTTAATAGGCTTTCAGAACCAATCCGTGGAAGGTATTCCGACCGAGAATCCGGTGGTACATATCGACATGGACAGTTCCAGAGTGAGTCGCAGCGAGGGTGAAGCACTTTATCTTGAACACGGGGGTAGCAGTCCCTACCTGGAACACGTGAGCTCTGTGCTGCGCACCATTCTGGAAGGCCACGAAGCCATGAAGGGGTTTGCCGATGCGCTTAATGAGCTGCAATTATTGGAACCGTTTACCTTGGAGGTGGAGTTAAACGATCAGAGCAAACATAAGCTGTCAGGCTTTTACACAATCAATGAAGAGCAGCTGCTAAAGCTTAATGCGCAAAGTCTGGAGCGATTGCATAACAAACGTTATCTCGAGCATATATATATGGCAGTGGCTTCAGTAACGAACATTCGAACCTTAATTGAACTGAAAAACAAAAAGATTGCAGCAATGAAATAATGTTGAATATCAGCTCGTCGGTTAAAGAACTAGATGATTGCACACCTGATCATATTCCAGAGCAGGTACGCCAATCTGACGAGCCCTTGATTCTGAGGGGCCTGGTTTCCGATTGGCCCATTGTTCATGAGGCCAAAAAATCGCCTGCCGAATTGTGTGACTATCTGCGCCGGTTTTACCAGGGGGTTCCTGTAACAGCCTCAATCGGCTCGCCAGAGATACAGGGTCGTATATTCTATAACGATGATATGACAGGGTTTAATTTTCAGCCCCAACGACTGCAACTGGATGCGGTGCTGGAAAAATTGCTGGCGTATCAGCACGATGCCACGCCCCCGGTTTTCTATGTTGGATCCACGTCGGTCGACCAATGCTTGCCGGGGTTTCGAGCGGAGAATGACCTTGCCCTGGAGGCTAGCCAGCCAATGGTCAGGCTGTGGATTGGAAATCAAACCCGCATCGCTGCTCATTACGATATACCCAATAATATCGCCTGCGTAGTCGCCGGAAGAAGGCAAGTGATTCTGTTTCCACCCGAACAATTGCAGAATCTGTACGTTGGACCGCTAGACTTCGCACCTGCCGGACAAGCAATAAGTTTGGTTGATATGCATGAGCCGGACTTTGAAAAATACCCACGCTTTCGCGAAGCACTTAAACACGCACAATTGGCGGAGCTCGACACTGGAGATGCCATTTTTATCCCCTCTATGTGGTGGCACCACATAGAGGGCCTGGACAAGCTAAATATGCTGGTCAATTACTGGTGGCGCCAATCGCCGGCTTTTATGGGTTCGCCACTGGAAGTTTTGAATCATGCACTGCTGAGCATTCGAGACTTACCTGAAGCGCAGCGAAAGGCATGGCGAAATCTGTTTGACTACTATATTTTTCAGGAAGATGAGGATGTGGCGAGCCATATACCGGAAGCCAGTCGTGGCGTACTTGCCCCCATCGACGAGACAAAGGCACGAAAACTGCGGGCGCAATTGCTGAATCAGCTAAACCGGTAAGCGGCTTGTGCCAGCAAGGAACCGCGCCTAAAGCGTTGCGTTGATTTACAAGTTAACGTTTAAGGTTATTAGTTTTTCGTCGCACGCGAGACCCCGTTGACCGTCTTTCTATTGCTTTACAGCGTACATCACTTATCGTTTCACATCCGCCAGGAAGCAGATCTCTCCTCCGATAGGTATATTGTGATTTGAGCACTAACAAATGATAACCGGCAATGCGAAAAAATGCCTGTGCACGGCGGCGTTGTCTGCTGCAGTACTTTCTGGCTGTGTAGTGGATCAATCCGCAGCCAATAGTCGCACTGGTTTAGCTGCAGAAACTCCTGAGTTTCCCTTCAATAAAACAGTAGTCTGGGCGGTTAATGTTGGCGGCAGCGAATATCGGGGCGTAGATGGCATTGAGTATCAGGCCGATTCGGCGCAATTTGGCGGTGCGACCGGGCGCATAGAAAAAATTCTTGGCGCTCAGGACAGCTTCGTCTACACAAGCTATCGTGCCGGCGATTTAAAAATAGTGCAACCAATCGCCAACGGCGTCTACGACATCAGCTTTGAATTTGCCGAGCCGGAGGATAGTGCGGTGGGCAGCCGTGTGTTTAGCGTTTTTGCGGAAGGCAAACAACTGATTGCCGACCTGGATGTCAGATTGGCGCGCGACGGCAACCATTTGTCGGCCCTGGCGCGCACGGCGACAGACATAGAAGTCAGCGATGGCCAGCTCGATATCCGTTTCGAGGCCGCAGCCGGCAAGCCCCTCCTCAACGCCATCGTTGTACGTAAAAAACACGCCGATGCTCGGCATTGGAAGCTGGTGTGGAGCGATGAGTTCGAGTATGAGGGCGCGCCAGACCCGGGAAAATGGAGCTACGACGTCTGGCCCGCGAAAAAGGTGAATGACGAGGATCAGACCTATACCGATAAAGCCAGAAATGTTCGCGTCGAGGGCGGCAGGCTGGTTCTGGAAGCCCATAAGGAACGTCACGCCAACGCTGAATACACGTCAGGGCGTATCCATTCGCTGGGGAAGGGCGATTTCCTCTATGGTAAAGCCGAGGTGCGCGCCAGGCTACCGGCCGGCCAGGGCACCTGGTCGGCAATATGGATGCTGCCGAGCGACCCCTACAAGTATTCAACCAGCTGCGAGGAAAACGAAGATTGGCAAGGCAGCAACAGCTGCGATGCCTGGCCCAACTCCGGTGAAATCGACATCATGGAACACGTCGGTTACGACATGAATAACATTCATGGCACGGTTCACAACAAGGCCTACTACTATGTAAACGGCCAGCAACGCAAGGCCAGCGTCGAAGGTAAGAATGTGGATAAGGCGTTTCACGTCTATTCCATCGAATGGACGCCCGAACGTATCGACATCTTTTTTGACGGCAGCCCGTACTTTTTCTACAGCAACGAGTCGGCCGGCTGGCAGGCCTGGCCCTACGACCATCCTTACCACATCATTTTGAACCTGGCCATCGGTGGTGAATGGGGGAGGGCCGGTGGGCCAATCGATGACAGCATTTTCCCGGTGAAAATGGAAGTCGACTACGTCAGGGTTTTTAAGCCAGCAAACGATTGATGATCTCGGCCGTGATGCAGAGTTGTTGAGGTTGGGCCGCTTAGGCCAATCATCATTGCATAACATAAAAATGCGTTTCCCAGAATCAGGTGGAGCAAACTATGAATATATTAGCGAGCAATTTAGACACGGTGGCAGGCGAATTTGTAAACCTTGCGGGCGAGCGGTTTTACGCCATACGCAATGCAGACAAGATGGCCCCGTTTTTTGTTAGTGTAGTTTCAGACAGTGATCACTGGCTATTCGTGTCATCGACCGGAGGACTGACCGCAGGTCGCGTGTCTCCTGAGACCGCGTTGTTCCCCTACGTTTCGGTGGACAAAATCCATGACAGTGCCTCTCACACGGGCAGTAAAACGCTGTTACGCGTTGTAGTAAACGACGAACAGCATGCGTGGGAGCCCTTCAATATGGCGCATGACGGGCGCTATTCGATTGACCGCCATTTGTACAAGAACCTGTTGGGAAACAAGCTCTGCTTCGAGGAAATCAACCATGATTTGCAGCTGGCATTCCGTTACAGCTGGGTTAGCAGTGACCGCTATGGTTTTGCGCGACAATGTGAATTGGAGAACCTCGGCGACCAAAGCGTCAGCGTGGACCTGGTGGATGGCCTACAGAATATACTGCCGGCCGGCACGCCGCGCTTTACCCAGACCAATTCCAGCAATTTGGTCGACGCCTACAAGTGGACCGAGCTAGATGAAGCGACAGGCTTGGCGTTTTTTACGCTCTATTCCGGTATTACCGATCGCGCCGAGCCGTGCGAGTCGCTAAAGGCGAACAGCGTATTTTGCCTTGGTCTCGCGAACCGGAAAGTGCTGATTTCTTCGGCACAACTCGACAACTTTCGACTCGGCAAGCCATTGCAGCAGGAAGCCCATAAGCGTGGCATTCGTGGCGCTTACCTGGTCAACGCCGCCCTGACGCTGCCGCCGCAGGCAACCGAGCGCTGGCAGTTGGTAGCAAACGTCGAACAGAGTCAGAGCCAGGCGGGTGAGTTGCGCCAACAACTTGGTGACCCGGCCAAGCTTGCCGAGGCGATCGCCGGCTCAGTAGACAAGGGCTGCGCTGAACTCGCCCGTATTATGGGCAGTGGCGACGCATTCCAGCTAACAGCCGAAGAAAGCGTTGACGTACATCACTATGCCAACGTGCTGTTCAATATCTTGCGCGGTGGAACGTTTGATGACCAGTATCGCGTACCTTCGCAGGATTTCGCGAAAAAGATAAAGCACTTCAACGCCGAGGTGTATCAACGCAACCAGGCGCTGCTAACAGGGCTGCCGGAAAAACTGGCATTCACCGAGCTGCTGTCGCTGGTAGAGAAACAAGGAGACCTGCAGTTGCAGCGTCTCTGCTACAAGTACCTGCCGATCACCTTCGGCCGCCGGCATGGCGACCCCAGCCGCCCGTGGAACCAGTTCGCCATTAAACTGATAGACGAACATGGCAATCGCCTGCTGTCCTATCAAGGCAACTGGCGGGATATATTCCAGAACTGGGAAGCCTTGCTGTTTAGCTACCCCGAATTTATCGAAAATGTAATTGCTAAATTCGTTAACGCATCCACGATGGACGGCTACAACCCCTACCGAATCACCAAGGAGGGCATCGACTGGGAGGTGGAAGAGCCAGACGACCCGTGGAGTTATATTGGCTACTGGGGCGACCATCAGATCATCTACCTGCTGAAATTGCTGGAACTGTCCAATAACTTTCACCCGGCCAGGTTGGGCGTGATGCTGGATCAGCCGCTGTTCTGCTATGCCAATGTGCCCTACCGTATAAAGCCGTTCGAAGCCTTGCTCCTGAATGCCAAGAGCACGGTGGAATACGACGAGGATCTGGCCGAACGGATCGAGCAACGCGTGGCGACCATGGGTACGGATGGCAAGCTGGTGTTGGACGCCAACGGTGAGGTGTACCAGGTCAACCTGCTTGAAAAACTGCTGGTGCCGCTGCTGGCTAAGCTGGGCAACCTGGTCATCGACGGCGGTATTTGGCTTAACACCCAACGCCCCGAGTGGAATGACGCCAATAACGCGCTGGTGGGGCAGGGCTTGTCTATGGTGACGCTGTATTACATGCGCCGCTACGTCAAATTCCTGCAGCAATTGTTGGCTTCGACATCGCCATCGACTAGCTTGTCCACCGAAGTGAGCCAATGGCTGAACGATACCGCCGCGGCCCTGAGCAACGCTCGCCAGCACCTGGGCACGAGTCGCATCAGTGCCGCGCAGCGCTACCAGTCGCTGGTGGAACTTGGGCAGGCAGCCAGCCGCTATCGTCAAGCCGTGTATCGGCAGGAACCGTACACGGGTAAGGTCACCCAGCCGTTGGACCAGATTACGACCATGTTTGATGATGCCCTAGCCGCCATCGACCACAGCATCGCCACCAACCTGCGAGAAGACGGGCTGTACAACGCCTATAACCTGCTGGACCTGAAGTCAGATGCGGTCGAAGTGAATACCCTCTACCCGATGCTGGAGGGCCAGGTCGCCGCACTTAGCGCCGGCGTTATTGCCCCTCAAAAAGCGGTCGCAATACTAGAAGCCCTGTTCGATAGTGATCTCTACCGACCCGATCAAAAGACTTTCATCCTCTACCCCGATCGGCAGCTGCCAGGATTCCTTGCCAAAAACCGTATCCCGGCCGAACAGGTCGAGGCGATACCGCTATTGCAGCGCATGCTTGCGGAGGGCGACCAACGTATTCTGTTACGCGACGTAGACGGCTGTTATCGCTTCAATGCCGAATTTACCAATGTCGGTGACCTTAACAATCAACTGAATGCGCTAACAGCAGAATATGGCGAACAGCTCAAATCAGCGCGTGAAAGCTTGAATACACTGTACGAGACGGTATTCAAGCACCATGAATTTACCGGCCGTTCGGGCGGCATGTTCGGCTTTGAAGGACTGGGCTGCGTTTACTGGCATATGGTGGCCAAGCTGCTGCTGGCCGTCAGCGAGAATTTCTTCGCGGCGCGTGATCTGGGGGCCGACGACGCCACCTGCCGGCGTTTGGGACAGTTGTACTATCGCGTGCGCGAGGGCATAGGCTTTAACAAGACGCCCGGCGAGTTTGGTGCCTTTCCGACTGATCCGTACTCCCATACGCCCGGCCACGCCGGCGCCCAACAACCGGGCATGACCGGTCAGGTCAAAGAGGAAGTATTGGCCAGGTTCGGTGAGTTGGGCGTGCGCATCAACGACGGTACGGTGCGCTTCCAGCCGAACTTGCTGCGGGCAAGCGAATTCGTTACGCAAAGCCGGGAATTCCGTTATCTGGATGTAGACGGCAACTGGCAGGAACTGACTGTGCCGGTTGGCGGGCTGGCGTTTACCTGGTGTCAGGTACCCGTTGTTTACCAGCTGGATGACGCTGCCGATGCGTCCTTGTCGATACTTTGGCAAGACGGCAAACAACAGATACTGGAGCAATTGGCGCTAAGCAGCGAACACAGCGCCGAGCTGTTTCAGCGTAGCGGCCGTATCCGCCAACTTACATTGGTATTGGGCAGCAAACACTTATTAGCCGATTAAATCTGAACAACAGGAGAGTAAAGTGTCGAGTAATTACCCCAAACATATGGCATTGGCCGGTATTGATGCATCCAGGCTTGGTATTGAGGATTTGCGCTCAATGGCAAGCAAGATTCTGGCCGGAAAAATCCATGGAATCTCGTTTAGCCCTTATATAGAAGGGCAGGGCCCAGGTACGCAGATAACTGAAACACAGATACGCGAACGCTTGAATTTTATCCAGCCTAATACCCATTGGGTTCGTACCTTTTCCTGCACAGAGGGCAATGAACAGACCCCACGCATTGCCGCTGAAAATGGTCTTAAAACCATGGTTGGCGTCTGGTTAGACGGCGATCTGGAGAATAACGAGCAGGAGTTGATCAACGCCATCGAAGTGGCCAAAGCCGGTCATGCCAGTATTCTTGCGGTGGGCAATGAAGTCCTTCTTCGTGGTGACCTGTCCGAAGACCAATTGATTGATTACATCAATCGCGCGAAGCAGGCCGTTCCAGACATCGATGTCGGCTATGTCGACGCCTATTTCGAATTTGTCGATCACCCGCGGGTGACGGAAGTTTGTGATGTCATCCTCGCTAACTGTTATCCCTTCTGGGAGGGCTGCCCGGCCGAGCATGCCCTGCTTTATATGAAAGATATGTACCACCGTGCGGTCCGAGCGGCGAACGGTAAGAGGGTGATCATCAGCGAAACCGGCTGGCCAAATGTCGGCAGCGCTGAAAGAGGTGCGCTGCCTTCTTACGAGAATGCCATAAAGTATTTCATCAACACCTACCAGTGGGCCAAAGAAGAGGGCATCGACATCTTCTATTTTTCATCCTTCGACGAAACGTGGAAGGTAGACAGTGAAGGAGATGTTGGCGCTTATTGGGGTGTTTGGGATAAACACGGAAACTTAAAGTATGTTTAAGACGCCCAACGAACATGGCAATGCGATTTGCTATTCCGGCTACCGCGAAGGGCAGAACCCCGGCCAGGGGATTTTTCCTAATTATCGTGAGATAAGAGAAGATCTGCATATTCTGGCGAAGAACTGGAAATATCTTAGGTTGTACGATTGTAGCCCACATGCCGAAACGGTGCTGCAGGTGATCAGCGATGAATCTCTGGACTTCAAGGTAATGCTAGGCGTTGACATGGCGGCGGAATTGAGTAATCCACAGTGTCCGTGGGGTGCCGAGTTTAGCGAACAAACCCTCAGCGACAATCGACACGCCAACAGCCAGCAAATCGACAGAATGATTGCCTTGTCAGACCGCTACCCGACTA
>RCMY010002129.1_pt1 | contig 18014 bp, 14 predicted proteins | sample 2041341 | NCBI WGS metagenome assembly RCMY01 (sample SAMN09708234, study PRJNA481090) | Marine sediment metagenome, whole genome shotgun sequencing project. | reverse complement strand
GCACTGTCCCGTCCCGAGGGACCGTGGGTGGTGATCGATGGCTATCATGGCTTCATGGCAATCGACACCGATCTGTCGCAAATCGCCGACCGGGTGTTTTACCTGTCGGGCGGCTATAAATATGCGATGTCGGGAGAAGGAGCCTGTTTCCTCCATGCGCCTCCGGGCTATGCGGAACGGCCGGTTGTGACCGGCTGGTATGCCGCATTTGACGATCTCGCCTTGGCACCCGGGGCAGTCGGCTATGCGCCGGATGGGCGTCGGTTTCTGGGCAGTACTTTCGACCCTTCCGGGCTTTACCGGTACAACGCCGTGCAGAATATGCTGGATAGCGAAGGTCTGACGACCGCGATCATTTCTGGTCATGTCGCGGCTCTGCAGGCGCAGTTTCTGAAGGATGACCCGCTGCCCGGATTTAAACTGCTCAACCCGATTAATGCTCAACCGCACGCGCGTTTTCTGGCTTTTCGCGGGGAGACCGCACTTGCGCTTCATGACGAGCTGGCGGATCAGAATATCGTAACCGATGTTCGCGGCGATATTCTGCGCATTGGCTTCGCGCTTTATCATGACCGGGAAGATGTGGCGCGTTTGGTGAAAATATTAGGGCAGCTGACCTGAGCGCTTCGCCGTTACGGATTGTTTGTCTAGGCGAATGCATCTCTGGTTTTCGCAGCTTTCCCCTCTGATTTTTCCGTTGACCTGAAAGATTCTGGTAATAGGCTTAACTGAACAATTAAACGCCGCGTTGAAAAGGACAGGCTATGAGTATTTGCGTCGATATCCAAAATGATGTTGCCTTGATCACCATGGATGACGGAAAGGCCAATGCTGTCAATTTCGACCTGATGATCGCGCTCAACGAGGCGCTGGACAAGGCCGAGGCGGATGCCAAAGCGATTGTTCTGACCGGCCGTGAAGGGCGTTTTTCCGGCGGTTTTGACCTCGGCATGATGAGCGCCTTTACCCTTGACGATTCCGTCCGTTTGCTCGACCGGGCATCCGAATTGATACTCCGTCTCTATGGCGGTCCAAGGCCTGTTGTCGGAGCTTGTAACGGTCACGCAATCGCCATGGGCGTGTTTCTTTTGATGGCTTGCGACACGCGGATCGGGGCTGCAGGCGATTTTAAACTGGGCGCGAATGAATCGATCACCGGCATGACGCTGCCGGTCTTTGCGGTCGAACTGGCTCGCGACCGGCTCAGCCCGCTGCATCAGACCCGAGCAATGATCCAGGCGTTCATCTATGATCCGAAAGGCGCGGTCGAAGCCGGATATCTTGATATGCTGGTCGAGCCGGACAAGGTAATCGGACAGGCCACCGCGCTTGCCGGTCAGCTTGCCAAGCTGCCGGGCCATGCCTATGCTTATCAGAAATCGGCGATGCGCAAACCGGCCCTGGATGCGATCCGGGCCAGTATTGGCAACCACCCGAATTTGCGCAAATTGGCTTAGCGGTGCTGGTCGATCAGGATCGGATTGCCATCCGGATCAATCAGCGTGATGCTGGCAGGGCCTTCGCTTTTCTCGTGCGCTCTCGTTTCTGGCGCTATCCCTGAAGCCAGCAACGATGTCTGGATCGCACGGACATCGTCAAAATCATCAAGATTCTGTGCATCCTGATCCCAGCCCGGGTTGAAGGTCAGCATGTTCTTGGGAAACATGCCTTCGAAAAGGCCTAGCAGAGTCTGACCATTTTTCAGGATCAGCCATTTCTGATCTTCGTCGCCACCAAATTTGGTGAACCCGAGCTTCTCGTAGAAGGCTCTGGAAAGGGCGATGTCCTTGACCGAAAGGCTAATCGAAAAGGCTCCGAGTTTCATTTTGCTTCTCCTTCGCTGAGCTTATTGCCGGACAGGCAAGATTTTCGGGTTCTGCAATATGGCAGCCGACAGGATGGCGATGATCAAGCCCACTGGAAATATCTCCATGAAAGTCATTGGCATACGAATATAGATTTTGCCGTAGTCGGAGCGCATTTCTTCCAGAGTCGCGATTTCCTTCGCCAGTTTTTCTGCGGTCAGTCCTGCCGCCTTTTGGGCTTCGATCGCGCTGTTCACATAGCCGTCGATATAGGCGTAACCGTTGCTCATCGAATATAGTTCCCAGACGATCATATACATTAGCCCTGCGATAACCGCGATGGCGAGGCCCATCGCAAAGGCAGGCAGAAACCGGATTACCCCGCCCAGTTCCTGGTCGCGATAGCGTTTTATCCCGATGAATATCATCGACAGCGCGACCAACATGGTCAGATAGCCGAATAGCTCGGATGACAGGAAGCTACCGCCATCGCTGACAACCAGAGCCAGGATCAATGTGACGATAGTGATAGTCCCGGACAGTATTCCATAGGTTAAGGCGATTTTCTGCATGGTCTTTCCTCCGCTTGAGCGGCGGTTATGACAGCCGCAACGGCTTTTGGAAATCACCCGGATGGGTGATTGGGCCGTTATCACCCCGATATATCAGGGGATCAGATGCAGCGCTCGCGCTTCTTCGATAGCCCGAACTCGGCCATTGACCTGCAGTTTGGCATAAAGTTTGGCGATATGGGTTTTGACCGTGTTGGGCGAGATATCCAGCGTGCGCCCGATCTCCTTGTTTGATTGACCGTTCGCCAATGCTTCGAGCACATCCAGTTCGCGCGCCGATATACCGAGTGATTTGAGCGCCGCGATATTCTGCTCAAACGGCCCGTGCGGTTTTCGCGCCGTCAGCCGGTGGCCCACCCAGATACCAAGTGCTGCAAAGGCAAGAGCTATCAGGACGACATAGATTTCAACCGAATACGCCTTGCTGAAATATTGATATTGCAGCCACTCCAGCGCCAAGGCCGCCGCAGCTAGCAGCATGCTATAAAGTAACAGGATTTTCCAGACCGGTTTCGACATCATGATCAGCGGGACGATCGGCGAGCGCCAGCCGCCCTATTTTTCCTCCAGCAGATATTTTTTCCAGAATACCAGGCTCGCCCAGAATTGATAATCGGCATTGGCCTTCTTGCGGAAACCATGGCCTTCATTCTCTGCCAGAAGATGCCACGCGGGGCGACCATTGGTGCGGACGGCAGCGATTACCTGATCGGCTTCGCTCGCCGGGACGCGGGGGTCATTAGCGCCGGTGACCACCATCAGCGGAATTTTGATCTCGCTGGCGCGCAGTAGCGGGCTGATTTCTTCCAGCTTGGCGCGTTGCTCGGGGATGCGTTCGTCGCCATATTCCACCCGTCTAAGATCGCGGCGATAGGCTTCTGTATTCTCCAGAAAAGTAACGAAATTGGAGATGCCCACAACCTCCAGCCCGGCTTTCAGCTTGCTGCCATAGCGCAGCATCGAGGCGAGTGTCATATATCCGCCATAGCTGCCTCCCGTCACCGCGATCCGCTTGCGGTCAATCCGCTTGTCCTTGCGCAAATGGTCGAGAAATTCGCCGACGTCCAATACGCTGTTCTCGCGCCGCCAGGGGCCGTTATCGAGCGAGACAAATCTTTTGCCAAAGCCGGTTGAACCGCGGACATTGGGATAGAAGATCGCGATGCCGAGCTCGTTGATCAGATGATTGTCACGTCCCAGAAAACGCGGTGTGGCCTGTCCCTCCGGACCGCCATGAATATTGATGATCAGCGGCCGTTTGCCTTTGTGCCGGGCGGGGTCGGGCCGATAGAGGAAGCCGGACATTTTTTCGCCGTCGAAACTTTCGATCTCCACCAGCTCCGGTGCAACATTGTTCGCGGCGTCCAGCCCCCCGGTCTCGCTCTTGGTCCAGCGGGTGACCGCCAATGTCTCGGGATTGATACTATAGGCATCGGTGCCGGTCTGGTTGCTGTTCAGCGTCAGTCCGAGTTCGCCCCAGGGCGCGAATTTTGCTCCACTGATCACGCCGGCCGGAAGCCCGTCTGCAGCGCGGACCTGGCCGCTCCGCATGTCGTAGAATTTCAGCACAGAGCGGCCAGCCTGATTGACTTCAAAGGCGATCCAGCGACCGTCGGGGCTGATATCGAAATCGGTAATGTCCCAAATCTTCTCGTCGACCACCGGTTCGAACAACGAGGTTTCGAGATTGACAACACCCAACCGTTTGACGTCGCTACCATCGTCGGATGCGGCCCAGAGCCTGCCGTCGGGGGCAAATTGCAGGCCCTCATAGGCGACCGGATTGCTGCTGTCGGTCAGCTTGCGGGAGACGCCCTTGGCGATGTCGATCAGATAGAGCTGATTGTCGGTGACCGAGACATAGTTGAACACCAGCAACTGCTTGTCATCGGGGGAAAAATCGATCGGGAACCAGCCGCCGCCGGTAGACGCAATCAGCATCCGCGCGCCATCGGGGTTGGCCGGGTTCATCAGATAGATGTCGTTATAGAGACCGGTGCGCTTATTCGAGACAAAGGCCAGCAATTTCCCGCTGCTCGACCAGGGGCCGAGGCTGTTGCGGCTCTTGCCGTCGGTGAGCAATTTCGGTTGCCGGTTCTCCAGCGCGAAAATCTGGTGGACCTCGTTGCCGCCGCTGTCTTTCTGAAACAAAAGCGACGACCCGTCGGGGGCATAGCGGGCGCTGCTGACGGGCTCGCTGGCAAAGGTCAGTTGCTCGCGCTGCGCCATCGGGGCGGCAACGCGGTGCAGTTGGCGGGTTTCGGCGAAGCGGGTGGCGATCAGCATTGCCTTGCTTTCGGGGTCCCAGTCGACAAAGCTGGCGGTGCGATATTCCATATAGGGGCGGGTCTGGTCGACGATTGCCTGCGGGATATCGGGGACCTGGTCGGCAACCAGAGCGGCCGGGCGAGGGGCTATGTCATCCGTTTGCGCCGCTGCTGCTCCGCCTGTAAATACCGACAATATAACGGCAAACTGCCAAGCCAACCCAAACCGCATATGACACGCTCCCGATGTTTCTTTGACCAAGCTTATGGACGAATGGTGTGAAAAGCAATTAGGGGTGGCGGATGTTCGATGGAAAATCTCCCTTTGTCCTACTCGATGATGCCAGAGGCTCCGGTGCCGCGCCAGCGCGGCTGTATCGCGAACCGGTGGCGGTGATCCGGGCTGATAAAATGGAAGAGTTGGAAGCATGTTTCGAGTCACTCTCGGAGGCCCGGTCGGAGGGCAAGCATGTTGCTGGCTATATGTCTTATGAAGCGGGACTGGCGCTCGAAGAGCGGTTGCGGGGTCGCTTTCCAACAGACATGCCGACACCTCTAGCATGGTTCGGAATATTCAATGATTACAAAGAGTTAGAATCAGGTGCGCTGATCGAGCATCTGCCCGACCGCAATGGTGCCTGGCTGGGCAAATTTGTCCCTTCCGTATCCCGCAACGCCTATAATGAGTCTTTTTGTGCCGTTCAGGACTATATTCGGGCCGGAGATATCTATCAGGCCAATCTCACCTTCCGCGCCGCGGCGGGCTATGCCGGTCATCCCCTGGCGCTTTATGGGGCGATCAGGGATCGGGCGCAGGCCGGCTATGGCGGCGTAGTCTACGACGGCCAAAACTGGATGCTGTCCTTCTCGCCGGAACTGTTCTTCGCGCTGAAAGACGGCCGGATCACCGCCAAGCCAATGAAGGGCACCGCAGCAAGGGTTGCCGGTTCCGAAGCCGACGCGAAAGTGCAGGCGCTGTTGCTCGCCGACCCGAAACAGCGGGCGGAGAATCTGATGATTGTCGACCTGCTGCGCAACGATCTGTCGCGGGTGTCGGAGCAAGGCAGCGTCAGGGTGCCGCACCTTTTCCAGATCGAAAATTATCCGACCATCCATCAGATGACCTCGACCGTCACCGCCCAGCTGCAGGACGGCCTCGACGCGGTCGATGTGATCCGTCAGATTTTTCCCTGCGGATCGATCACCGGCGCCCCGAAAATCCGCGCGATGGAGATTATCGACGAGCTTGAGCTAGCCGCCGATGGCTCCGGCCCGCGCGGCATCTATTGCGGCTCAATCGGGCGGATCGATGCGCCGGACGAACAGGGCCGCTCCGACGCGGCGTTCAATGTCGCGATCCGCACCCTGTTTATCGCGCCCTCCAAAGACGGGGAAGGCAAAGAAACGCTTTCCATCGGCCTCGGCTCTGGCATAGTGGCGGACTCGAACGGGGATGACGAGTGGCGGGAATGTCTCGCCAAGGGGAGATTTGCCAAAGTGGATGCCAATGCGGAAGGAGGCCACAAGGTCGACCTGATCGAAACCATGGCCTTTGATCCTGCCAGCGGAATCGCCCGACTGGAGCCGCATCTCGAGCGGATGAAGGCCAGCGCCAGCACCCTGCAATTCGAATTCGACCGCCACGCTGCGCGCAATGCGATCCAGGCGATCACCTTTCATCAGGAAACCCCCGCTATGGTCCGGCTGCATCTCGGCCAATCCGGCGAGCTGGCGATCGAGCTAAAGCCGATGCCCGCCCCGCAGGACGGGCCGGTCCAATGCCGGCTGGTGCCGATGCAAGCCGACAAGCAGGATTTCCGCCTCCACAACAAGACCAGCGACCGGCGGGTTTATGATGTCGAGGGACTAGGCGAGGGCGTGCATCCGGTGTTTGTCGATAACGAGGGTTTTGTCACGGAAGGCGCGATCTGGACTGTGTTTGTCGAGCGCGAAGGCAAGCTGCTGACGCCGCCTTTGGCGAGAGGTGTGTTGCCGGGCGTGCTGCGGGCAGAGCTGCTGGAGAGCGGGCAGGCGGTCGAGGGAGACCTACGCGCGGAGGATCTGGCCGGCGGGTTTCTGATGGGGAATAGCGTGCGGGGATTATTGCCAGCGGCGATAGCAAGTTAGTGGACTGACTCTGTTAATCCTATTTGTTGCGGTTCGCCGAGGCTTGAACGGTCAGGGTCGCCTTGAAACTATTGTCCCGGCTTCAGCATCGTGAGCAGCCGACCGGCAAACGCCTCATTTTCGCTGGTCAGAGCCCTGCCTTGAATGTCCGAGAAGCCATGGCATTGTAGAAAGATGCGCCAACGCTTGAAGTGGGAACGAAGCAGGCATTGAACCAATCCATGTTGCGGTCTGATATTAGACAACCACGAAAAAGGCCGGTGCTTCTTCTGGACGCGTCATGTTTCTATGAGGGCGTCAGCGCGTTCAGGAAGTTGCGCAGTTCTGTGCCGGTCTCACTTGGCCTATCCAGCATTGGTAGGTGGCCACAATTTTCAGGCGTTATCAGTTTGTTGTCTGGTAGGGCTTTATCTAACACTGCCGCGCCGCTTACATGAAAAACCCGATCTTGCTTGCACCAGACTAGCAGCGTCGGCTGCTTTAGTTCAGGCGCAATCTGTTCAAGTGGGGCGATTGTTGATGCTCGTACCGCATTCCAAATTTTGGGGTTAATATCTGCGTTGGATACTTCTTTCATTGACCATGCACGAGCCATCGGACGCGGTATGAACGGTTCCTCTGGAAAAAGCCAAGCCATACGCTTTGCGTATTCATCGGCATTGGTAACCACTAAAGGTGCCTGGCCGGAAATCAGGGCTTTCTCCATATCGCTGCGTTCCGGTGAAGTCACTCCACTAGGACTGCCAATGAAAGCTAAGCTCTTGACCCGTTTTGGATAAGCTTTGGCCAACATCGCTGCTATCTGCGATCCCATCGAGTTGGCCGCGATATGGAATTCATTGACGCCGATTTGGTCCAATGCCTCGATGACATTTTCGGTCTGGCTTTGATAATCATATTCAGATGGATCTAAACGCCGGTTCTCGCCGAAACCTGGCAGATCCAGTAAGATCACGCGATAGTTGCCAGACAATTCGCGAGACATGTCAATCCAATGTTCTTTCAACGCGAATATACCATGGAGAAAAATGACCGTCTGTCCTTCACCGCCCGTTAAATAGTGTACTGGACCTTTGGACGTTTCGACGACTTTCTGGTCTAGTCCGGCTGACGCAAAAACGCCCGTAAGCATGATATCTGCTGCTTGCTCTGGCCAGATTTCCGAAGCGGCATATCCCAAGCCAAGTGTAGCGGCGAGCGCGATGCCCAGACGGCTGACGAGTTTCTTTTTCAAAATTGGGCTCCTAATTCAAAATCCAAAAGTAGACGAATCGGTCTACCATTGTATTCAGGTAGACCAATCATTATATTTTTGGCAACATCTTTCTTGGAAGCGAACAAAATGCGAGCGCCCAGACGCGAACACTTATTGGACACAGCAGAAGCCCTTTTTTCAAAAGAAGGCTTCAAAGGGGTCTCGGTTGATCGTCTGCTTAATGAAGCGGGGGTCGCAAAGATGACATTGTACAAGGGCTTCGAAAGCAAGAACGCCCTGATAATGGAAACGCTGCGACGCCGGGCATTTCGGCTGTCGACACATATGGAAACCTGCCTGGCAAAAGCGGGGCCGACTCCGCAAGAGCAGTTGCTATGCTGTTTCGACGCGATGAGGGAATGGTCAACAAGACCGGACTTCAACGGATGCTATTTTATCAATGCATTGGGTGAATATGCTGGAACTGACAGCGAAGTTTCCAAAATTGTTAGCACATATAAAGCCGGTTTCCTGGATCGACTGGAGGAGTTATGCAGTGCATGCGGGGTTGAAAATTCTGCGGGTTTTGCAAAGTCTATGCTACTGCTAATCGACGGGGCGGTTACAGCGCACATGACCCTGAATGATCACAACAGTTATGAGCGCGCAAAAAATATTGCGCGAATACTTTTAAGTCAGGAATGAGGTGCAGGAAAAGGGTGATAGCGGCAAATTCTGGCTGACTTTCATTGCTACCGGACCTGGACACTGGTTAAGTGTCGTCACCTACTGCTCAGCAACACAACTTCCTTAACTGGCGTACCTACCCAGTAAGAGGAAATTGTCGTCATTGTCTCGATCGAAGATTGCTCCCAAAAAGCAGCCGTTGAGCGAGCGCTATCTATTCTCCCTTGAGTGGCAATATCTGGTCGGAGTGCGGAATGTCGGATTTGGCCAGATTGCCGTTACTCCCGTCAAGCTCGGGCTTACTATCGTGTTTTGAAACCGCATCGCGATATTCGCGGTGTTGGCGATGCTCCAGAAGATATTCGGAGAGCAAAGTTTGAGATATTTGATCCAGTCGCGATTGAATGGCTGGGGATGGATGGCAATCTACGGACCGCTACGCTAGACGAGTCGCCGGTGAGTAATGATCAGGAAAGCCGCGCTGATGACCGCAGACCAAAAATTACCTCAGAGCATCCCGGCTCCGCGCTGGTGGCTGATTGCCATCGGGTTGGCGATTGTCTTGGCTGGTGCTTTTCTTGCGCAATCCATTCGGACTGTTGATGGTACGACCGTTCGTGACATCCGCTTCACCGGGACCAACGGCACGCAGATGAGCGCTCTGCTTTATGTGCCGAAGAACGCCTCTGCGGCGTCTCCTGCACCAGGAATTCTTGCGGTCCACGGCTATATAAATTCGCGTGAAACACAGGATGGTTTTGCAATCGAATTCGCCCGCCGGGGCTATGTAGTTTTGTCGCTCGATCAAACCGGACACGGATATAGCGGTGGTGCCGCATTTTCGAACGGCTTTGGCGGCCCCGATGGGCTTGATTATCTCAGATCATTGCCGATGGTCGATACCAGCGAGATTGGTTTGGAAGGGCACAGCATGGGCGGCTGGACGGTGTTGGCTGCAGCTGCGGCCATGCCCGAGGCATATTCGTCGATGGTATTGGAAGGATCCTCAACCGGCGCACCCTTCGCTCAGGAGGGCTCTACCACTTGGCCGCGTAACCTTGCGCTCGTATTCAGCCGCTATGATGAATTCTCGAAAATCATGTGGAACGTAGACCGCGCTCAGGACTTACCCGATAGCGCGAAATTGCAGGCTGTGTTCGGCACCAAGACGCCTGTCAAAGAAGATACTATCTATGGCGCAATCGCGAACGGAACCGCTCGCAAGCTTTACCAACCCTCCACAACCCATCCCGGAGACCATTTCTCGGCCGATGCGATTGGCAATGCTACGGACTGGTTTGCCGCCACGTTGGAAGGTGGCACGCCCAGACCGGCAGCCGATCAAATTTGGCATTGGAAGGAATTGGGGACAGCGGCCGGGCTTGTCGGCTTCGTCATGATCATGCTGGGCACGTTTGATCTGCTCATTCGCTTGCCTGTGTTTGCACCCATTCGCGGTGAAGCCGTTCCAGCGGACGCACAGCGGGACCGTCGCTGGTGGCGCTCTTTTGCAGTAAACACTGCGTTACCGGCACTGCTTTTCTTTCCGGCATTCATCGCGGCATTTTTTCTGCTGCCCGCATCGAGCTGGCTACCTCAGGCGGTGACCACGCAAATCACTCTGTGGGCTGTGGTAGGCGCGGGAGCCAGTCTGTTAATAAGCCGCTTCACCCGGCAATCCGCCGCCCCGCGGCAATTGGGCTGGCCGCGATCCATTTTGCTTGCAGTACTGACCGCTGCTGCGGGATATTCAATGCTCTGGCTGGTCGATTATTTTTTCCTCACAGATTTTAGGCTGTGGGTGGTCGCGGTCAAACTTCCGAGTATTGAGCAATGGCGGATTGCCGCAATCTATGTCGTGCCGATAACACTCGCATTCTTGGTGACAATCCGCACAGTCTGCGGCGCAACGGTGGGCGGCGACACAATTTTCAAGCGTTACGGTTCGGCGATCCTGATGCTCACCGCCGGCTTCATCATAATGCTTAGCGTGATTTACGGTGTGTTCCTCACCACAGGATCGCTGGTCACCGCGTTCGATCCCCTAAGCACTGTGATCGCCCTCCAATTCGTGCCGGTTTTATCCGCCATCGCGGTGATCGGGATTTTCACGTGGCAAAGAACGGGCAGCCATCGCCCCGGCGGGCTGATCGCGGGAATGCTGGTCACCCTTTACGTAGTAGCAGGTACCGCCACTCAAATTTGAGCCGATGCCCTTGGCGTTGAATGTGAGCTTAAGCGAAACAGCGAATGACCCGAACGGGTTGGATTTGCGACCGTCCGCTTTTCGACAGCAGGCCAAAAATGCTGACACCGGTTGTACCGTCAACATCAGTTATTTGAAAATCGATTATCGGTACACGGCCAGATCGAACCGAAGTATCTTGCTTGTCTATGGTCCATCTTCCCCCTCGACTTCTCGAAGGGGCGGAGCAAAATATTACAGTTTTGTTGCAGTTTGAGTCACAAAAGTGTAATATGTCTTCCTGACAATAGGAGATGATGCGATGAAAACGGCAAAAATGCTGGGAATTGCAGCTGGTTTTCTCATGCTGGCCACGCCCGTTTTGGCGGAGGCTCCAGAGGGTGAAATTGGCTATGCCAAGGGCTCGCTGGGCTATGATGCACTGGTTGCGGGTGATAATCATACCGCAGTAGCCCAGCTAGAAGCCGCTGACGGTGTGAGTGCCAAGGATCCGGCGCGGCTTATTAATCTGGGCCAGGCCTATCAGCGTACCGGTCGTGCCGGCGACGCAGCCAAAATGTTCACAGCGGCGATGAATAGCAATCGCAGCTTTGATCTGGTTCTTGCCGATGGCACGGTGATCAATTCGCGCACGGCAGCAAAACTGGCTCTGCATAGAATGAACAATATGCTTGCTGCACGCTAACCAAGCGAACCCATTTTTAAAAAAGGGCGGCTGAAGTTTAGCCGCCCTTTTTTTGCCTGTAGAAAATTGCTGATATTGCGGTGCAGCATGATAAATGGCGGCGCTCTGCGCTCTCACCGCCGACTGCAATAATACTGAAATAATTCTGTCTCTGGAGCGTCATTCGAATCGCACTGACGAGTCTTTTTCTATGCCTATTGGCCTGACCCGAAGGCGATGGGGTTGAGCCGGTTCGGAACCGCATCGTTTGAACATCATGTTTCAAATCAGTTCTGCGGAGACCATTTCGATGAATAAGCAAAAGTTCCATTCTATCCTTTTTGCCAGTGCGGCAGCGTTTATCGTCACTGGCTGCGGCGCGGATAGTGTCGCTTCACCCGGTGAAGGCAATATTGTTGTGTTGCCAACTCCTGCCCCAACGCCTGCACCCACGCCGACACCGACACCCACTGCAGGCACTCCTGCCGCTGATTGTCCGGTTGGGACGGCCAATGTTGGTGTGATCACCACCGGGAACGGAGAACAGGCTCGTAATTGCCAGGTGTCAGGTATTGTCCAGGGCAACCTTGTTCTGCCCAAGCGACCCAGTACCGCAAACACTGTTTACTCTCTGTCCGGCGGCGTGGAAGTCGGCGTTGACGGCGGAACAACCGGTATCCTGACCATAGAACCGGGCGTGACCATATTTGGTTCCTCTGGCGGCGACTTCCTGCTTGTTAACCGCGGATCACAGATATTTGCCGAAGGAACGGCTACCGCACCGATAATCTTTACGTCGCGCCAGAATATATTGGGTCAGACTGGTGTTGACAGTATCGGTCAATGGGGTGGCATTGTTATCCTCGGACGGGCACCGATTTCCGATTGTGCAACCGGTGGTGCCTCCAACCCCGGCGGCGCACGAGCCGACTGCGAAGCAATCGTCGAAGGCCCCTCCAACGCGGTTTATGGCGGCACGCTTCCAGCCGATTCCAGTGGACGTCTATCCTATGTCCAGGTCCGCTATCCCGGCTTTGAAGTTTCTCCTGGCAACGAGTTGAACGGCATCACCATGGCTGGCGTCGGAAGCGGGACATTTTTCCAGAATATCCAGGTTCACAACAGCTCGGATGACGGGGTTGAATGGTTCGGTGGCCGGGTCAATGGCAAAAATCTTGTGATGACCGGTATTGATGATGACTCGGTGGATTCTGACTCCGGCTACAAAGGGCACAACCAGTTTGTTCTGGCAGTCCAGCGCGTTGGCGGCGGCGACCATGTGATGGAAGCGGACTCCAACGGCGACGAAGACGCCGAACCGCGCCAGGATCACAAACTGGCCAATGTGACCTTCGTATCCAGCGGCGGCGATCACGTGATCCTGCTTCGTGGCGGTGGCGATTATGCATTCTATAATAGCGTTTTCACAAGCCGGAACGGCGGAGCCTGTATCGATATTGATAGTGCTACCACAATTCAAGCAGCGGGCGCCGGTCCGGACGAGAACGGACCTCCCGTGTTCCAATCGGTGTTTCTGAGCTGTCCGACAGCCTTTGTCGACGATGGCAACATCACGGTCGCTCAAATACAGACTTTGTTCAACGCCGGGGCGAATAACACTGCAAACGGTACATCAACCCTTGCCAATGTCGCGGCTGCATTCCCCTTTCTGAACGGAGCCAACGAAAGCGGAATAACCCCATTCGCGGTAAGCAGCGTGAACAGCTTCTTTGAAGATGTAAATTACATCGGCGCTGTCAGAGACGCGAACGACACGCGTTTCCAAGGCTGGACTTGCGGTCTTTATGCCAATGATTGCGCGACCGCTCCGACCATTGGTTAACCCCGAGAAGACTTGCGGGATGGCGGTCATACTGGCCGCCATCCCATTTTATATATGTGACAAGGAAAAATTCCGATGAAGAAGCGGGCCTCATTTATCTCCAGCCTTTTGCTCACCACGGCGCTTTTGACCCCTTCGGCTTTTGCGCAGACAATGCCAGCAAGCGAGCCGACCGACGAAGAAGCATCGGTCGATGATCGGGCACCCGATGACGATGTCGATATTTCTGCGCCGGGCGGTAATTTCAGCGGCGATATTATCGTTCGCGGTAAATTTATGCCCAATCCGATTCGCGCTACATCCGAAGTTGTTTCGGTGCTCGGCGAAGCAGAAATCGCGCGCGCTGCCGATGGAGATATTGCTGGCTCGTTACAGCGCGTTACCGGTCTGAGTGTCGTTGGCGGAAGGTTCGTGTTCGTCCGCGGCCTTGGCGAGCGTTACTCTCTTGCGCTTCTGAACGGGTTGCCTTTGCCATCTCCGGAGCCATTGCGACGCGTGGTTCCGCTCGACCTGTTTCCAACCAGCGTCATCGCTTCGACGGTTGTCCAGAAGAGCTATTCCGTGAATTACCCCGGAGAATTTGGCGGCGGGGTGATCAACCTGACGACCAAATCAACGCCTGAAGAGCCCTTTCTGGAAATCAAGTTCGGGGTCAGCGGCGATAGCGAGACAACCGGTAAACTGGGCTATGTATATGATGGCTCTGACACCGACATCATCGGCTACGACAATGGTTTGCGGAACATTCCAAATGGGCTCGCCGAGGCTCTTGCGCTCAATATTCCGATCTCTGTCGGCACCGAATTTTCGAGCCTGGATCTGCAAAACTTCGGCGCTAGCCTCAACAATGCCAATACGAACCTGATCCAGACAAACAACGATATTCCAGCGAATTTTTCGGCAGAAATTACCGGCGGCACCACACTAGACGTCGGTGATGCCTTCGTCGGCATTGTCGCGACAGCAGGATTTGAAAATGGCTGGCGCACCCGGGCAGGATTGCAGCAGACTTCGCAGGGAATAGTCAATATCAACGGCGAAGCAGGCCTGCTTCCCGATCAGAATTTCAATTTTGTCACCACCGAAAATCGTATTATCGTCAATGGGCTGCTTGGATTGTCGGCGGAGATCGGCGAGCATAAGTTGCGTTTCACAAATCTGTATATCCATGACACTTCGAAAGAAGCATCGATCAAGGCCGGTATCGACGCGATTAATGTTGATGAAGAAACATTGCTTAACCAGGGACGCACAAGCTGGTTCGAGCGGCAACTCTTCACGACCCAGTTTGTCGGCGAATTCAAGTTTGGCGCATTTTCCGTTGATCTGCGTGGAGCCTATGCCAATTCCAAACGCGACGCGCCCTATCAACGGTCATACAGCTATGCCTTTGATGATCAGACCGCCAATGATTTTGTCAACGACCTGACCTCGCCCGGCCAGTCTGCACGCATCCAGTTCAGCGATCTGAATGATGATGTTTATGGCGGTGGCGCGGATCTGGGATATGAAACCAACATCGGCATACCCGTCAATCTCAACGTCGGTTATAGCTATTATCTCAATGATCGTCAGGCGCAGCGCCGAGACTTCAGGTTTGTTCCGGCCAATGGTCTTCCCAATCCCATTGAACAGGAGCGGATCGACTTTCTACTGTCGGATTTCAATATTTTCACCCATGAAATCGAACTGCGCGAGGTAGCCGCGCAGTCGTCGGTGCCAGCCTATGAGGCGCAACTTGAAATCCATGCCGGCTATGGCCAGATCGACGCGGAGCTTGCGGATGGTTTGCGTTTGAACCTCGGTGTCCGTTACGAGGACGCGCAGCAATCGGTGACACCTATTCTGCTGCAAGGGGGGACGGCCTCTCTCGCATCCGGCATAAGCAATGACTATTGGCTGCCCGCCGGAACGCTGACCTGGAATTTTGCCGACGATATGCAGTTTCGGCTAGCTGCTTCCAAAACCGTTGCCCGCCCACAGTTTCGTGAACTGGCACCCCAGCAATTTCTTGATCTGGAAACCGACCGCACTTTTATCGGCAACCCCTTGCTGAGCGATAGCGAGTTGATCAATGTTGAAGGCAGGTATGAATATTATATCGGGCGCGGTGAACGGATTACCCTTGCCGGCTTCTACAAGAAGATCGATAATCCTATTGAAAATGTAGCCTTTGTTCAAGGCGGCGGCACGCTGTTTACCGGCTTTTCCAACGCGCCAACCGCAACGCTATATGGTGCAGAAGTTGAACTGGTGAAATATTTCCCGCTATATGATCTGGGAGGCAGTTTCTTTGAAGATCGCCGCCTGATGCTTGCCGCAAACTACACTTACACCAAGTCTGAAATAAAGGTGGACGCAGGTGATCAGGCAATCAACCCGGTCACGCTTCAGCCAACCGACGCGGCCAATCTGTTCGATGATGGTGATCGTTTGACCGGCCAGTCCAGCCATGTTGGCAATCTGCAATTTGGAATGGAACGGGAGGACGGACTATTGTCGCAACAAACCGTTCTGCTGACCTATAACAGCCCAAGGGTGACGGCGCGCGGACCACAGGATCAGCCGGATTTGATCGAGAAGACAGGCTGGCGGCTCGACTTTGTATTGCGCGAGGAAATGAACATCGCTGGTCAGGATTTCGAATTGAAATTTGAAGCCCGCAATGTTCTGGGCACAGATTACAGTGAATCCCAGACGCTGGGCAGTTCGACCATTCTTAACAATGCCTATGAAGTGGGTACGCGTTTTTCGATGAGCATCGGTCTGAACTTTTGACGGGTTTCCATCGATTTCACTGTAATCTTACTGTCACCGATGAGTCCCCGATCCGTCACCTTGCCGTGCGAAAGATAGCGTGAAGATTTTACGGGGGCTATCGTGACTGAAGATTTTGCAGAACAGACCTCTCCGAACGGGAAAGCGGATGGTCGTCGCGAGTTGCCGTCTCTCGATCGGCCCTTGCTCGATCTGCCTTACAACTATTCGCGCGACCACGGGATTTTGTTCGTAGCGGGTGATAGCGAGCGCATAAAAATTGCATTGCGGGAAGGTTCCGATCCCCTGGAATTGCTCGAGATACAACGCTATCTCGCCATGCCGATTGATCTTGAAACCGTCGATGAGGCCGGTTTTGAAAAGCTGTTCAACGAACATTTTGCGGCGGTTGAGAAAGCCGCGCAAGACTGCCGTGATTGCCAGTGATATGATGCAAACAGGTAACGTCATTGAAGATCTTACCGCGGATATCTGTAATTCGGCGGGCATCGCGAAAGGAAACGAAGACTCGCTTGGCCTTCGCCTGATCTATGGAATCATTGCAGAAGCTGCGCGACAGGGTGCTTCGGCTGTTCATCTGGAATCGAATGGATTTGGATTGGTCATCCGTGTGCGCATCGATGGCGCGCTCGCCGAGAAACTTCGTTTACCGCCGCAGTTGGGAACTGTCGTGATCAGACTTATCAAGCAGATGTCACGTCTGGATTTGGCCGATCAAGATTTCCCACAAGAGGGATTGGTGAGCCTGACTCTTGGTGGGAAGGTACGGAATATCCGCGTCTCGACCCTTCCCAACGCCAGCGCCAACAGGACGAGCGAACGGATCGTGCTGCGTATTCTTGACGAACAAATCACATCAAACTCGCTCGAGCTGCTTGGGATGTCAGAGGATATCCAACAGATTTTGACAGATGCACTTGCTCAGCCTGACGGATTGATACTTGTTTGCGGCCCTGCCGATTCGGGCAAGACGGCGACGCTTTACGCCGGAATAAAGCAGCTGAATGATGGCAGCCGCAATATATTGACGGTCGAAAACCCGATAGAATATGCTGTCGAAGGCACGGGTCAGACCCAAATCGATCCCGAGCGCGGTCTGAATTTTGCGAATGGGCTGAGGGCGATCCTCCGACAGGATCCCGATGTTGTCATGGTTGGCGAGATGGCTGATCGCGAGACCGCCGAAGTAGCAGTGGAGGCGTCTCTCAACGGCCATCTGGTCTTATCGGCGATAAACGCCAATGATGCTGTTAGCGCGATTTCGCGATTGCGCGATATGCACGTGGATCCGTTCCTTATGGCGTCCTCGCTTCGGGCTATCATCGGTCAGCGGACGGTTCGCAGGCTCTGCGAGCATTGCCGGATGCCGATACAGGCAGAAGGTTCACTTGCTTCCCTTCTGGGTTTTGATCGTGGCACGGTGGTCTTCCGGGAAACGGGCTGCAATCTTTGCAACCAGACGGGATTCCAGGGGCATATCGGTGTTTTCGAGGCGATCCGCATTGACGAGACGACCCGCAAACTTATCAATGATGGCGGCGATGAAGCGCGCATATCAGCTCATGCCTTTTACAAACAACCCGGCTTGGCATCCGCCGCCCGCAATATGGTCCAACAAGGCGTCACAACAGCAGAAGAGGGCATAAGAATATCACGACGGGAGTCCATCGCGATAAGCCATTCGCGCCGAATCTAGCTTTTTCATGATGTTGGAGCGAAAGGTTCACGCTCGCTGAGCTGATGGCGCTGGATCACTTATTCGATCACAGGCCAAAGAGCCGGCACAAGTAAAAATGAACGACCGCTGTGAGCAAATTCAGCTTAGTCTTCGTGCTTCCGCAATTGGGGCGGGAGCACGAAGTTTCTTAAA
>RCMY010003207.1_pt1 | contig 18027 bp, 15 predicted proteins | sample 2041341 | NCBI WGS metagenome assembly RCMY01 (sample SAMN09708234, study PRJNA481090) | Marine sediment metagenome, whole genome shotgun sequencing project. | reverse complement strand
GTAAATCACGTAAAACCCACAACAGTGGCATGTTAGGATCGGCATCAATTTCGATGGGTTTGCTGTTTAAAATAAAACTAATCATGATTTTACCTACGCTTGTTGATGAGACGATATACTAAAAATAGTACTTCATTTATATTACATCAAAATTTAACTCAACGCTGACGTTAACTTTTGTTGTATCGCACTGTCACTTTAAAATCGCCTGCTGATAAAGTGTTAAGTCATATTTGGTATCAATATCTTTCGCTGCTTCAGGTATATTAATGCTTATGACGTGTTTAACGTGTTGACGAAGCATGTCGCGCGCTCCTTTGTCGTCTTTTAGTAAAGCCAATTCACCAAAATAGGCTTTAGGAAAAATCGCTGGTGCGCCTAATTTTCCCGCATAAAAAGCAGCCACAATATTATTTGGATGTTTTATTGAGCTTTCAATCATTATATTACAATGCTGCGATTGAATGTCTACTTGATCATTTAGCCCTACAAAAGCATGCGTGGCGCATTTACGTATATTTTTAATGCCCGTAGCAATAGATGTCCCCATACCCTGTGCCCAATTTTCAGCGATAATAATATTGATATGCTGGTCATTATCTTGCACTAACGAGCCAGAGGCGTCATCTAATACTTGTTTAATTGCCGCAGCGTTCGCCCCTAACACAACGCTAAGGGCATCAAATTGAGCGTGTGATAACATACTAATGGTCCGAATCAGCATGGGAGTGCCGCTAATCAGAGCTAATTGCTTGGTATCGTTAAAACGACGACTCGCTCCGGCGGCTAGTAATAATGCTTCAATAAAGTAATCGCGGCTCATAGACAGTATTTAATTACCCACTAGACAGCTATTCTAAAAATTGAAATAAAAGTATAGCTTAAATAGAGCCTTATTTCATAATTCGAACAAAGCGCAAGAATTTAAGGCAGCAAAGCGCTGATTGATTTGGCATCAGCACCCTCAATAAAGGCATGTATTTCAGCAATAATAGACAAGGCGATTGATTCAGGCAGCTCTCCGCCTAGGCGCAGCCCTATTGGATTAGCCAAAGGTTTAGTCAATACTTCATTTTGTTCAACGTTTTCTTCGCTAATAGCACTGTGCTTGGTTCTAACAAGCTTGGCTTGTGCCAATACACGGTCTGTTCTGTGTATAGGACCAAGCATACCGACATACTTTGCTTGGCTTTTTTGCGCCAATTTTAACGCAAGAGCATCTAATTCAACGTTGTGAGTCATAATCACAATAGCGTCTACACTATGCAAATAATGGTGCTCTTGTATGTCGTTAAACGTTGCTTTTACAATTTGTTTTGCGCCTGTAAATTGCGTTTTTCTAGCATAGCCAGAGCGTGAGTCAGCCAATGTGACATGCCAGCCTAAATCGTTGGCTATTTTTACCACCGGTATGGCATCTATGCCTGCACCAAATATTGCAAGTTTACGTGCAGGTTGAATAATATGTTCAAATGCTAATGCTAGCTTGTTGTGATTTTGCTTATGTATATTGGTATCTAAGTCGGTAAGCGTTGCTGTTTCTTTGTTTCGCTTAGCGTGTTGCTTCTCGCTAGATTCATTATTAATATAATTGAGGGAAAAAACGTGGTTTTCAGGTTTTGTTTCTTGCAAATTCTGAACGTACTTACATGCGTGATTTTGATTAATGAGTGCACGTAAATGTTCTAGCTCTAGGTAATTATTGTGCTCATCTACCGCTTGTAACAAGATGCGAACAAGACCGCCACAACCAATGCCTAATTGCCAAGCAATGTCTTCTTCTTCACGCATATCATATTGAATTATACGATTGTTGCCAGTCTCCCAACACTGTCGAGACTGACGCATTATATCCGATTCTAAGCAGCCACCACTTAGCAGACCATAATATTGACCTAAGCTGTTAATCATCATCATTGCACCGGGTTTACGATATGAAGAACCTTCGGTTTCAATTATGGTGGCGAGTATCCAAGCTAATGTATCTTTTTGAGGATGCCACGTATTTAGTAATTGTTGAATGTGATTAGCCATTTAGGCCCTGTAAAACTAAATCAACGAATTCACCAATCTTATTAGGCTCTAACCAACGAGTCACAATGACTAAATCGTTTTTATGATCAATTACAATAAAATTGCCGCCAAACCCAGCCGCGTAATAAATAGATTCATCCTTAACCTGCTCCCATTTTCGGGGACCTTTGTTGAGCCACCACATATAGCCATAACTTTCATGCGCAGCAGAAGATGTAGTGGCTTGGTCAATCCAGCTTGAAGAAATAATTTGCTGACCGTTCCATTGGCCATTGCGCGCAAATAATAAACCAAATCTTGCTTGATCTAATGTATTGATAAACACCCCGCCACCGCTGTGCCCGCCTCCTGTTACAGATTGTACTTGCACGGCGTCTATGGTCAGCCAAGCATGATCATAGCCAAACCAACGCCAAGTGCTAGAAGCACCAATTGGGTCCATTACATTTTCTTTAAGTATCTTAGGGAGAGGTTCGCGGTAAGTTTGTAGCAAGGCATACGCAAGTAAATTTACTCGCACATCATTGTATTCCATTGTTGTACCAGGCTCGCGTAGTTCTCTACTTTTCCAGTCATCAATGTTGCCTTCACTAGGTGGACGGTCGGCCCAATCTTTTACACCAAATAATTCACCCGACCAATCAGAGGATTGATTTAAAAGATGCTCCCATTTAATTTTACTATTGTGGCGTCCATCAAACTCCCCTGACCACACATACTTATTTAATGGCTCAGAAACATGTTGGATCAAATGCTTATCAATCGCTAGTCCTGCTACTGTAGACAAATAGCTTTTTGTTACACTAAATGTCATATCTACTCGCTCTACATCCCCCCATTGTGCGGCTATGTAGCCATTTTTTATTATTAGACCTGCGGGACCGCCTCTTTTTTTTGTCGGTCCTAGAATTTGATGAAAAGGCTCGCTTTTAAAACCTTCTAAGGTGGCAATTCGCAGATCACGAGATCCAGAATATTCGTTATTTTTTGCAAAATTAAGCGCATTTTCGAGGTATTTGTCAGTAAAACCCAATGCTTTAGCAGATCTAGTTTGCCATTCTCCGCGCTCTGGAAAATACTCTTTTACCGCATTAGTTTGCGCGCTCGACGAAAAACTGAGGGTAACACAAGCTAGTAAAATTAAGGTGCGGCGCATAAAATTCCTTACTCTTTAATGAAACAATGTCTATTTTAGCCTGTGCTGCGCTTAATGCCTAATTCATAAGTGAAATGCTCTCGCTTTATAAAAAACATCGCCAGCGTTGATATAATCAAAAGTAATAACACGGCCATAAAATTGTAAGTGAACTGACTAAATAAAACACATGAATGTCTACCGACAGTCCTGTGCGTTTACTTGACTCGAAACCCCGTCAATAAAAATATAGAGTATTGTGAATGCGGCTTATTAATCACGCTAGCTGTTTCTATTCTTAATTTATCTCTGCTTGCTGTATAAGCCAATCTCGGTCAAATCCATGATGATGAACGCCTGTATCTTCATCATGAAAGCTACCATCCTCAGTATCAAGATCTGCTATAGCAATAAATCCCGAGGGAGCTAATAGCTTAGAAAACTTTTTTAGCATAGTTGGAATAACTTTAATATGGTGCATTGTCATAGAAGAAATGATGCCATCAAACTGCTGGTTGATATCATTTGATTCAAGATCTAACTTAAGTGTAGACAACTTACAATCTATAGTGTTTTGCTTCGCAATAAGCTGTGTCAGCATAGATTCTGATATATCAATTGCTGTTATTTTGTTAACAAATGGGGCAATTCGCTCCAATAAAAGACCGGTCCCAGCACCAAAATCCATCAATTGCATATCTGCAGATAAATCGATTCTATTTTTGATAAGCTCGGCAATGTTAGCGACATTTTGTACTCTCCTAGCACTGCTATCATATTCCTTAGCTTTGACTAAAAAGTGATCTTTCGACATATATTTACTTCTTTATTCTAGTTAATGCAATGAGTTTATCTAATTTCTGTCTGTGGAAACAGCAGTCAAAAGCAATTTGCTAATTAAGAAGTCAAGATCCACCTCTTTTTCTATAATAAGATTATTACATCCTCATGGTTTTGAGCTCTAAATAGCACCCACGCAGACTCTACAAATGCATAATATATTTTTACAAAATAAGCTCTCTACCACCTTAGTTAGTTGGTAAGCAGTGCATCACATTAGAATAAACTTGCGATTGAGAGGTAACTTTACGCGCACTTTGCGCATAGCTGATATAGTGTTTCCCTAATTACTTGCATCAATTCGTAAATAAAAGTAGTGTTTACTATGCATAATTTAGTTTACAGTTTGTATAGCCACACTCGTATGCAAGTCAAGGCCTGGAGTGGCTTGAGAAGTCATTTGGGCACTTTTAGCAGCATGATTATAAGGAGCAATTCATTGAGCAATAAAGCTATTTATTTACGTCCCGGTGGTGGTTACAACAATGTATTTGTTGGCAGCTACGACGCGCCCAAGCCACAAGCAAATGAAATTACGGTGCGGCTACGAGCAAACTCTCTTAATTATCATGATTTTGCGGTGGTAAGCGGCGCTTGGGGCCCCACAGAACAGCGCATTCCTATGGCTGATGGCGCTGGCGAAGTTGTTAAGGTGGGTGACGGTGTTACAGAGTTTGCAGTAGGTGACCGGGTGGTCAGTACTTTCTTCCCAACGTGGCTAGGTGGTGAGCCCGAGATTGAAGGTTTTGTCTCAGTGCCGGGCGACGGAATAGATGGCTATGCCCGGGAAATGGTTACTACTGCGGCGACATCGTTTACTTTGGCACCTGAAGGTTACTCCCATTTGGAGGCGTCTACATTGACCACTGCTGGCCTTACAGCATGGCGTGCATTGATGCATGATGATGGCATTAGACCGGGCGAGACCGTTTTGGTTCAGGGAACGGGCGGAGTCTCAGTATTTGCGCTGCAATTTGCAAAGTTGGCAGGTGCGACAGTAATTGCCACCTCTTCATCGGATGCTAAACTAGAGAGCATGAAGTCGCTTGGCGCTGATTATCTGATTAATTACCGCACCACGCCTAACTGGGGCGAAGTGGCTCGTAAATTAACTGGTGGTCGTGGTGTGGACCATGTCGTTGAGGTTGGCGGTCCTTCCACACTGGCGCAATCAATGGAAGCCGTTCGGGTTGCCGGTCATATTTCGGTCATTGGCATTCTTACAGGCACTGAAGGTGATATTCCTCTTATACCCGTACTGGTCAAACAGATTCGCCTACAAGGAGTTTTGGTTGGTAATCGTCAACAACAACAAGATATGATTAGGGCCATCAATAAGAGTAAAATGAAACCTGTCATTTCTAAGCAGTTCGCAGTTGACGATATTGTTGCAGCCTTCCAATATCAAGAAACCAACCAGCACTTTGGTAAAATTTGTTTGGAAATTTAATTATTGACTACAGGTGAGGGCTGAATTTACTCTTTAAAAAGGCCGAAATCGGCAACCATAGTCAGCGGTTCGCAGGGGCATTATTTCAAATAATTTACTGCGAATTTGGTTTCTAGTGCAATTGTTTTAATGAAGGTAGCCTCTAGCCGAGATTAAAACACCGTGTTGATGAACAATAACGATATTACCTAAACATGCTACTTGGTCACGTTTTATGTCTTAAAAAACTGATATCTGACTTTTTGTCAATCTTAAGTTATCGTACGCTTTACTCCCTTATTGGGCGTAAAGCGGTCTAAAAAAACCTAAGCACTTTTTCTTCAATCCTTGGTCATTTCCACGAAAGTGGAAACATCGTTAAGTACATGAAGAAGTTGATGCGGAGTAAGTCCAACGAGGTTACCGTTTTCACGGAAATGACGTGTCGTTGTAGCAACTGAATGTGATAGCAAAGCCCCTTTTATTGCCGAAATCATCACCTAGAAGTAAATCCAGATAATAAAAGTTAACAACTATATTGTTTTGGTAACAACTTCATTGTCACGCTATACAGTGTGTCTGCTTATTGTTCGCTTTTTATATTGCGGCTACGTCATAGAACTAGTTTGTGCATATGCCGTGCGTACACAAGGCGTTCAAACCGACAATTAACAATTGGCTATTGTTCGTGCCTTATACATTTTAGTTCGCTATTATTTGCCGCTTAACGTGAAATGAAGTTAGCTTGTCTGCTACGCAAAAACAAATAAGGAGAATCATGCCTTCAAAAGAAGAATTGACGGAGTTCCTGAAATTGGAATTCCCCCAAACTAAATGTTCTATTGACGAAATCGGGAATCGAAGCGCCACAATACGACATAAAGTAGGTCATGAAGAATTACGTCCAGGTGGCACTGTCTCTGGACCAGTAATGATGGCTGCTGCCGATGTAGCATTGTATGTTGCAATCCTAGGTGAAATTGGGCTAGTAGCACTGGCCGTTACAACGAACTTAACTATTAATTTTCTTCGTAAACCGGCGTCTAACAAGGATATTGTGTGCAAATGTTCTTTAATAAAGGTTGGGAAAATCCTTATTGTAGGCGAAGTAACCTTGTTTTCAGATGGTGAATTAGAGCCTGTAGCTCATGTTGTTGGCACATACTCCGTACCTCCAATAAAAAGCTAATCGCTAAACCGTGTTGTGACCAATCGAAAAACCTATTCCCTTCTGCCAGACTTTCGTCCAAATAATTGAATAAAGGATGAATGTTGCGGGAATGCGATATGTGAGCAAAAAATTGTGTTTTACCTCACCCTGTTCTCATCACCAACTTTGTGGTGAGATACAAGAGCCAGAACGCAGTTTACGTTCTGGCTTATATTTGACACACAGAGTTGATGTTTTTAGATTCCAATTACTGTGATTGTACTTTAGCTGCTTCTTCTATTTCATTAAGAAAAGCGGGTTTGATGCCTGTCATTTCCCACGTACCTAAAGCAATGGGTATACCCCCTATGTTATTGAGTTGGTCAAAGAAAGGTTTTAAGGCAAAATCTCGACCTTGTTCTTCGTCTAATTTTGCTTTTTGCGCCATTGCGGTATCTAGCAACGCTTTACCTGTAATATAACTAGTACCATAACCGGGCTGACGTAAATAAAGATGTTGCTCAAAAATAAGTAAATCAGGTTCTGTTTTCATCCATCCTCTAGGGGTATAGTTCATATGAATTTCACCCGCTTGTTCCATAGTCATACGATTAGCATGGGCGTACAAAGAGCCAAGACCTCGAGCCGCCCTTTGAGCAAGCATAATCCACACTATTTCGCGGGCACGAGGGTTGTGATCATATAAACCAGCATGCATAAAAATTTCTTCAACGGCGGTCGCTGTGCCTTCATTACGGCTGTCGAAAATATTATACAAAAGAGCATTTTTTCTGATCGTTCTTGGGTTAGGATCATTCTCCATTATCGCGAGCTCAAACCAGTGATAAAAATGCGAATACAACGGAGTAGGATCAAGGTGGGAACCAATGTAAAAGAAGTTTCGGCCTTCTTCTGGTACAAAGCTTCCTAGTCTTTCATAAAGCGCTGGTTTAAAATAATCAGCAACCGTCACAATATTCTTTTCATCCAAAAACTTAAGAAAAAATTCTGCAGAGCGATTAGCTAATTGGTCATATTCTTCTGCATTTTTCGCAGACACCAATGCTGGTAATTGATTGTTTCTATGTTCTTCTAACTTTAAGGACGACCAAGCTCTATCAAGTTCGCGACGCAGTAACCTTTCTTCATCCTCCCACGTCATGGGCACCAAATGTACATGTTTTTGATACCACGTGTACTGTTCTATACCAAGCCCTGAAGGCTCCGTTTTTGTTGCACTTTGCTCTTTCAACCATGCTACAAATTGAACGGTAGATTGTATTGCTTGTTGGTGTATTTCGATTAACTTTGCATTCTCGGTCGTTTCAATTTGCGGCGCAATATCTAGTAAATCTTTGTGCTGTATTTGAATGTCTCGTATGCCCGCTATCCATAGTTCTTTAGCCTTGCCAGTCAAATTCTCTTTAGCTTGGATATGAAAGGGTTTTATTCTAGACAAATCGTTGCTTAGCCTAGTTTGCTCGTTAGCGCTAAGTGGAAATGAGTAACTCCACAGTTCGGTGACATAGTGAGGAGTTGGACCTTCGTGAGCGGGGACATCACTTTTATCAGTCCACACCTGTTTGTAAAACGCCGGATCTCTTTGCCACGGCTTTAAGACTTTTTCGTTAAATTCATAGCCGTTAAGTTCTGCAAGCATCACATACCAATCAACTTGTTGCGCAACCGTCCATTGTGATTTATCAAATGCTAACAATTGTGTTTTAAATTTTGCCCACCTAGCATGACGTTTTTCGAAGGTTTGTTTACGATAATCAGGTGCAAGATTATGTATGGGAGCTACTTCAAAGGCGCGCCATTGGGTAAAGAGGGTTTCTAATTGACTAAAATCTGAGTTCGACTTTGCCCCAAAAGAAAAAAATAATAGTGCTATTAGTACATACTTTGTTGTCATTTTTGTATCTCTGAGTTTGCACGATAAGAAATAACACTATACTTGATCTTTGCAAAAAGCATAATGATTGATGGCTATAATTTGCTGACGTCAATCGTCTCAAAAGTTACTGTTGAGTCAGAGTAAAAATGACTTGAACCCCGCACTTGGCTGTTGCCTCTTGCTGGCAAAGATAAGCCTTTTGGCAAACCATTATGTACGCTGGTTAAGCGTATTTTTGGCCAAAATTTTTCTTGTTTGAGGGTAAGCGTTATTACGACACCTTCTGCCGGTAGGGCGAAGCCGGTCAGTGAGTGCCATTGGTCTAATGTGCCATTCTCAAGTGCTAAAGAGTGACCTTCAACCGTCCATGAAAGCGGTTCAGCGCCCGGTTCTATCCAAACGCTTATAGAGTCGCCGGCGTGACCCGGTTTAACTCTGAAACTTACTTTTTGTTTTAGGTTATCCAAGGTTATTTGTGAGAGTGTAGGCAGCGCCAATTTAGAATGAGTAAGCTCACGCAGCTTGATTGAGGCAAGCCAAATTGGCTGGTCACTACCAGGTTGTATTATTGAGGTAGAACTGATCCCCGGATTGCTGCCTAATGTCGTTTTGTGCCATGTTGTTAAATCAGTGTCTTTACTCGCCCAATAAGAATGTTCAGTATTAACGTCATGAAGCACAAATTGGCTGACTTGCTGCGGCCGTTCACTTGACCAAGGAGAGCGCAACACAAGGAAAATAAATATTAAAATTGCCAAAGCGACCAGTGCTGCTCCACAGAGCAGTGCAAATTTTGAATTTAATAGCGGTTCGAAAAACATCAAAATCAACACTAAGGGGAACACGGAAATAAAAGGAAAGTCATAGCCAACTAACAGGTCAAAGGTTAAAGCAGTCGCTCCAAGAAGTAAAAAAGCGGGTAAGCCGACTATCAATCTAAACCTATCTATAGAAGTATGTCTTTTTGGATATAAACTGCGGAATGCTTCAAGCATTGTAATAGGCAACAATGCCCATGCCAAAATGTAAGCACCACCGGGTAATTGAAGTAGAGCGACTAGCGCGAGTAACCATAGATAAATAAGGAAGCCAGTATAGAAGGGTGCTGCTTTCAGCTGTTTTCTCATTATTAAGAACAAGAGAAATCCTAGTACAGCAGTTATAGTTATCAAAGCATAATTTATACCACCAGCAAGTGTGATAAGGGCTAAAAGAGATGTTGTTAATAGGCAATTACGCGCTGAGTTCTCTTTCTTGATTATCGCATGCAAGCAAATACTTGCTCCGAGCGTGAGCATAGCCCAAAATACAAACCATTGATTTTGGCGGGCGAGTATGGCCTGTGAATCAATGACTTGGTCGATAAGTCGATCACATAAGAAAACAAAAAATATCGGCAATAGTGCGAAAAGAAATGCATATCCAAAACCATGAAATAATTGCAGCAATTTGAATGAACCTTCCTTTATGGCACGAATGCAAACAAAAAGTATTAAGCAGCCTGCAACCAACCAAGTTGCCCAGTCGACCCACGCAGAATAACTGACCAAGGTTTTGCCAAGTGGATTGAAATAGTGGCGATCTGGTGTTAATGGTATTGGCAGTTTGATAGCCCCAATGTGCTGAACAAGTGGAAGCGCAAAATTGCCTAAATGTTGCAAAGAATCTAAAGACAAGCGACTTGGCGTATCGGTGGCTGCATGATAGTTATTAAACCCATCGACAAATGCGAAATTCATGCCCGCTTTGCCATGTTTAAAAGCACTGGATAAGTCTGATGCAAAGGGTAATTTACTAAAAAGCGCATTGACTAGCGAAGTAGCCATTGGTACTGAAACAAACTCAGACACGATGTCTACTAAACCGCCAGCATTCGCGCTGGTTTGATACATAATTGCTGGACCTCGATTTCCTCTTGAATCTAAATTTAAGACTAAACTAACTTGCTCGGCCCAGCGATGATGACCAAAGAATGCCTGCGACCCCAGAAGACCCAATTCTTCAGCATCGCTGAACAAAACAATAAGTGTATTGCGCAAAGGCCATTCAGATTCAGTTATGGCACGCACCGTCTCTAAGCTAACGGCAACACCACTAGCGTTGTCGCCAGCACCAGCAGTATTGGGTTTGGAATCATAATGTGCCATTAACAAAATCGCCTTATTAGATGCTTGTCCTTTAAAACGAGCGACGACGTTTTCAACATAGCTGAAGCGAACCTGCCCAATGCGCGGTTTGTCGTCATAGGATTGCAACTTGCGCTGTACTTCTACTTCTGCCCCAAGATCCTGCAAAGTGTTGACAAGATAATCTCTAACTTCTGCGTTGGCTTTACTACCGGTTGGGTGTGGCTTGCTGGCAATTTTTTCAACATGCACAAGTGCTCGCAAGGCAGAAAATTCCTGTTTAGCAAGGTTTGCATTAATAACTGGCGGTGGTGCCTGTAAAGCGTTTATTAGGTACATCGCGCCAAAGGTCATAATTAGCAACATAATTAAATCACGAGGAGCTTTCTTTACAATTGAGGCTAGCATAATTACTCCTATGTTACAGCGAACGGCTCTGTTTGACAGCATTGCACTGAACATTTCTGAAATGCTATTTACGCGATGTAACTTACCAGTGTAAAGATAGAGTACAGGCATAAACTTTACAGTGTCAAGTTTAATTTTGACAGCGGCAAGATGGCAGACTATGATGCGGTATGAAAAAGTTAGTCGTTAACGAAAATCCCAGCACACACAAAAAACCGTCTTATCATCATGGTGATTTGCGGTCGGCTTTATTAGTGGCTGCAGAACAAGAACTTTCAGAAAAAGGCATTGAAGCTTTCTCATTGCGTGGTGTAGCCAAAAGGGCCGGCGTAAGTCATGCAGCGCCGTCACATCATTATAGTGACACTAAGGGTCTTCTTACTGCACTTGCCGCGATAGGTTTTGAGCGGTTTTTGGAATCACAATTGAAGCGAAAGAGACTTGTTTCAAATGACCCTAAGGTGCAATTAGCCGCTTCAGGTTTAGGTTATATAGACTTCGCTATTGCAAACCCTGCCCTTTTTCGTTTGATGTTTTCGTCAGAAAAGCCCGACAGCACTAATATGGAACTAGAAGCAATGTCGAGCGTGGCCTTTAATAGACTGCTTGACGATGTTCTAAAAATTGTAGGCTCCGATCCACGAACAGATCCTGCGATTATGGCCGATGTTATGGCTACATGGGCGCTTGTTCACGGTTTAGCAGACCTGCTGATTGGCACGCCTTCCAGCCTGACAACTTATTTCGAAAATATGACAAAAATAGAACGAGAAAACATTTGGTCAAACATGATTTTGAGGGCCTGTAGAGTTAAGATATGAAAGCTTTATTTCATTCACAGAATACTCGCTTCAACTTTGCTTGAGATTACGTTTTTAAGCAAACATAAAGGTGTTCTCTACTTAATGTTTGTCCTAAACTAGCTAGTCACTGTTTAGTTAGCATTACCAATTCACACATCGGAACAGATATTTCAGAGTGATTATGGTTCATGAACGAAACAGGTCGACTAAGGGTAATGAGCGAATTATAGTCTTTCAACCTTAATTATCTATACTTAGATTGTTTAGGTTATGTGCTCGTTGTATACGAATAATGAGCGATATTCATTTGATGTTTGCCGGTTTTCTTTCGATGCAACGAGTTACTTTACTCATAAACGAATACTCAGGGCTTGCAATAAAGAAACGTCATTCCCAACTTGATTGGGAACCTCGTAACTGCAACTCCGATGCATATTTTTACCTAACAAAGAAACGAAGGGTAAATATCTAACCAAAACGGATTACGTTTATTTATCAGTTGGCTTTTCCAATCTCGATTCCACTTTTTCAAACGTTTTTCTCGTAGTATTGCATTGTTCATATCATTAAATTGCTCAAAGTAGACAAGTTTATGTAAGTTGTCTACTTTGCACTAAAGCCCTCTATTAGCTTATTTTTATGCTGGTAAATGCGTTGAACAAGATTGCTGGTAACCCCGATGTACAATGTAGTATTTCGATCGTTGGTGATTATGTATACGGATGGTTGTCTCATGATTGAATTTCTTTTCAAATTCAAAACAACAATAGAGCAATTATATCGGCCTGAAAAGTACTGTTTTTTTGGTTTACTAGTTGGTTTGCGAGGTTCCCAATCAAGTTGGGAATGACGTTTCTTAGTAGTGAGATTGTAGTGCAGCTTTGTGCTGTGAGTTCAACTGTTCGAATTTCTGTTACGACGGCTTTAGGTCGAAAATGCCCATTTAGGTATAGAGCCAGAGCGACAATGTAGTGGTAACAACCAGTTCTATTCAAGAAAGTCCGACTGACCGCAGTTGGCACATTTTTGCCTGTCAAGATGGGTTGTTAATACTCTAATAATCGGTATCTAATTTAATAAAGCTGACGGAGTTCAACGTGAGTTCACTAACTCTGCGACAAATACCATGCGAGTTCACAATAAATGAGATTAACCGAGCATGTCTTCTATCTCAAAAGCGTTGGTACAGCCCTAAATCAAATCGTATGTCAGTTCAACTTTTTTGAGACTCAACAAAGTAAAAGGTTGCTCACCGAACGCCAAATAGCCATCTCTACACTCAAGAAAAATACGAATTGTCGAATAGAATAAGGTGATATCATTGTTATCCTTGTATTCAAGAAATCTTTTTTGATCATTATTCATATGCCTCTTTAACCAAACGATCAATTTCTACGGCCAGTGCAACTGCGTCATTGCGGAAGTAATGAGTATGGGCTCCGGCTCCTAGGCAAAACTCGGTACGACCATCTGCTCGTTGTGCACATACTTTTCCATCGGCAGCCACTGCGGCAACTTTGTAGCAATCTTGAGCGCTAGGCGATGTCCAGATAAAACGGCCCACGTAGTCGCCTGCGCGGCAGGCGTTTACCCACTCGGTGAGTCCAAGCTCGGCAACTGCCGGACGGGCATGAGCGAATCCTGCATTGTGGCAATCAAGCCACCCGTACAATAGCGGAAAGCGCTTGGCGTATAGATCGCGAAGCGGTGAACCAACGGTCACAAGCGAAATGGGAATGTCGCTGGTGACGCTGGTTGTGCGGTGTTTAACGTGGAGATACCGCAGCAATTCTGCGCTAATTACTGTTCCTTGGCTATGCGATACGATAACGATCCGGCGATAGCCAGCTTCGCGCAGATAATGCAATAATGATACGTAGCGCGAGAAAATGCGAGCCCGCGGCGGTTGTCGATTGGAAGGATCAGCGAAATAATTGTCAACATCAAGTATTGCATCGATCACCACGCGCAAGCGCCCGAATGTTTGCGTGAAATGCGCGCCCAAAACCGTGATGGTCAACGCGCCGCCGGCGAGCCATTTACCTGCCGACACCAACGTTTCTCCTTTGAAGTATTCTAGCGATCCTGCAAGCCAGCCCACGAAGCCGTTGACCACGCCAAACGACACTGCAAATTGCTGAAAGACGAAAGCTAGGAAGAGAATGCCCCCTGCAAGTGCTCCAATGGGAACCAGGACTACAAGTACTTTGTCCAGTCGCGCCATTCCTCCTACCAGCCAAGCACCCAATCGACTTGAAGATAGGTCTGCACCAGAACGAACGCCCTTCATATCCGCATTAATGCTCGGAGAAAGCTCTTGAGCCACAGACGGCGCCATGACCAGCACCACTGCAACACTTAGCAGCATAGCAGCGAAAACTAACGGCGTGAAAAAACCACCCAAGCCTTGGATGCGAGCATCTAGAAATCTGGCGGCTGACCAATAACCTTTATCAAAAATAAGAGGGGAGAAACTTAAATCTCCCAAGGCTGCACCCGCAACATTAGTTACCGTTGACCATAGCACAAGGCTGAGCACTGCAAACATTCCCGTAGAAATAATGAGCATTAAGCGAGCCGTATGCAGCGAGGTTTGCACACTTGCTTTGCCTTTTCGACCCAGCCAAAACCCCAACAACAGCGCCATAATTTGCACCAAGATGAACAGCGCCCAAATTAGCAGCAGTAACGCAAATAGAACCTCCCCCGCATGCAATGCAGAAGTGAGCATCCATTCAGACATAGTTGTAATGTAAGGCAAGGACCACTGTGCCACCAGCGCAAGTGTAAGCACCATGGTGGCAACTAAAATATAGCCAATAATTCGTACTCCGTTACTTATTTTGGCATATTGCTCTATCACAAATATCCCTAACATTGCGGTCACGAGCACACTAGAAGCAAAGTAGTAATACGGAACCCAATCGCCGCGCCACACAAAGTATAGGGCAAGAACAAAACACCCTACCGAACCTATGAGCAACAGCAAAGGCTTCAAAGGCACTGAAGCGGTGGCAGAGCGGCGCAACCAAGTGAAGACCGTAAGGGTGGCCAACACCACCGAGCTTATGCCGTATAGGGCTGTCAGTAACGTGCCCTGCTGCTCGCTAGGTACATAAGCCGCAGCGCCGAATATTATGACCAGAAACAGCAGCAGTTGCACAATTGCTGCAGGTGCTTTCATAATCCAAGCCATCCATGCATACAAACGTTGCAGCAAGTGCCAAGCCGCACCACCTCGTGAAGCAATTGAAGCATGGTCGACAATATCTGACGCAAGAGTACTGAGATGAAAGAATAGTTGATACAGCGACGTCAAGGCCTTCAAGCCGCCATCCCCCAACCTAGAGAGATCGGCCCAGTACATTTCAAAAATATCCACTTTGCAGTCACCTTCGCGACGACACAGGGAGATTTTTTTAGTTTCATACAACGAGTCACCTTCGGACATCTCTAAACGTTCGAGTAGATAGTCATTGAGTTCGACCCCGAGATCTATAGTGTTTTCGCTATCGCCAGCACCCTCCACGACTTCGGCCTGTTGATGCATTTGGTAAAAGCCACTAGGAGCGCCCGGCTTTCGGTGGGAAGTATCCACAGAGTTTGGTAAAACGTTGGGTTCGAAAGAGTGCGTAAGCGATTGCAGCGGTACCTGCATAGAAGAATCGCCGGGTTCCAGTTTTTCCACAGGGATTAGAACTTCCTGTATCGCCCCTTGTATGTAATTAGGCGGCCCTTCACCACCGTGGCAGAGCAATCGCGCGAGTTCTCGTATAGTTTGACCGGGAAGCTGGTCGGCAATGCCGTGCACAGCAATAATTGCTACACAATTACTCTTTTTCATGGCCAACTCCTTGCGATTATTGGAGGTGAATAAGAAATATAGAACAGATCCCTGACCTAAGCAACAGGGTTTTATTTACTTGGCATATAGGCAGACTGGCGAATAGGTGAAGGGTTTCGACGTAACTTTGTTTGTTAAAATTGTACACCCCGCCATGATCCTAATCGAGCTAACCCAGCCAAATGCCTATTAGTTTAAATTGACTGCTCGTAAGCTTCTTTAATCCACGCTTTTAACTCGCCATTAACTTCGGTTTCTTCTGATATTTGCACTCTGTGGGAACACATAGTGCCGAAGGGCCCTGAATTCTCGAGTTTTCCTTGTACTGGCTTATCTTTTAATTTTAGCCCCAAATCGATTCTGGTTTTGGTAGCGGGTTTAATAAGCACAAACTGCCGTTTTCGAATAATACTCACACTGCCTTTTTTAGGCGTGACTGTGACATCTTTGCCTAAGCTTTTTACAAAATCGATTAAGGTATCGTAAATGGGAATTAATGCTTCTTTACCTTTGTATTGAGCCGCTATAAGGTCTTCGGTGGGTGTGTTTTCATCTTTCGATAGCGTGACAATTGTATTCGCAAACCCATGCGATACATTGTGTTCTGTTTTTAAATAATTTACGCCTTCAGAATGTTTTACGAATGATTTTTTACTTAACAACGCTTTCCATTCGTCTATTGATTTTCCAGTTTTCGACGGCATATTATTAATCATTGTTTGCAGTGCTTTATCCATTTTACTCTCCATCCTTAAATCACTTTAAAAAAAAGCCTATGTGGATTTATTAATACAAAAATTACACCACATACCCGCTTTGTTCAACAAGTAGGCTTATTATAATGAACGCAATCAAAGCTGAGGGCGTTGTTGTCTCAGTATCGTTGTCGCCACACTGTAATGAAAAATTTCCAGCAACTAGATTAACGCAATATAACCTGTACCAATTGTCAGGTTACTTTACGATCCACTCAGATCTCTTTGAAAAATTATATAAACAACTGATAAATATGATGAATTTTATTGGCGCAAATTATGCTTACCATTACAGACGAGTGGTTTTTCACGTCGTGAAGAATGTTTATAAGCCGATATCTAACTGCAATAGAATCGACAAAAAAATATTTATTTGCCACTTGTAATTTAAGAAAATTTAAGGAAGAATTATGTTGAAAAAAATAACTACTAACGCCGCGAAGGCCCTTGCAGCATTGTCATTCGCTGTATCTCTTAGTGTAAGCGCAGCCCCAATCAAAACCGATATCGTGTTTGTTATTGATGAATCAGGCTCAATGAGTAATGTGCAAAGTAATTTGCGCGACAACATTGGTTTATTTGCATCAATATTATCTAATGGTGGTGTAGACGCTAATTATGGTTTAGTTGGATATGGAGGCTCATACAACGGCGCCGCGCGAATGCTAACCGACTTAACGGATGCAACTAGTTTTGCTATTGCTGCGGGCAGTTTGATTGCCAGTGGTAGTGACGAGGACGCCTTTGACGCTGTCGCATTTGCATTAAATTCACTACCGGCTTTACCTTCATCGTTTAGTTACCGTGGCGATGCTATTAAAAATGTGATTATTGCTACTGATGAGCCTGACCGCAATGGTGCGCTTGATTTTGCTGATGCAGACGCTATTCTTAAAGCGAATAACGCGCTGTTTAACGCCGTGTTAACTGGCAATAATACTATCGCTTCTTTAGGTGATTTAGCGACTGGTAACGGAGGCGCTGTGTTTGATTTGAATCTACTTGGTTCAAATAATAATCAAGTTGTTATTGACTTCGTAGCTGCATTTGCTAACGCAAAACTTCAAGAAACACTCGCCTTTTGCGTTCGTTTTCCAAATGACCCTGCTTGTATCGGAGTCGTAAACGCGCCAGTTCCGCCATTAGCAGCATTATTTGGTATTGCTTTTGTGGGCATGTTGATGCGCAAAAAAAGTATAATATAAAGTATCTGCAATAAATAATAAGCACTACACGTTTGATTAAAATGTAGTGCTTTTATTATTTAAGCTCAAAAATCTAACTCTTTAATTCTTGATTCGTAATCTTCTAGCCCTTGCAAGACTGTTTTCCTTTATTCTAGAGGCTATTGCGTTGTTACCACCTAAATATTCAACACTGCTTGTTAAACAGTTGCCCTTAACTGTCCACTCCAAAACTATCCACACCAAAATTAATTTAAATAGTCGATGTAAATTCCAGTTAGCACAACCCGCATGATGTGTCCGTTCAATTGGACGCGAGATGATATTTGCTCGTACATAAAAATAAATTGAAATTAAATGTCAGTAAAACAAGCTCTGTCTCGACTATAGAAGTAACTAAACAACGAGACTATATTTATAAC
>RCMY010002127.1_pt1 | contig 18036 bp, 15 predicted proteins | sample 2041341 | NCBI WGS metagenome assembly RCMY01 (sample SAMN09708234, study PRJNA481090) | Marine sediment metagenome, whole genome shotgun sequencing project. | reverse complement strand
GCGGCTGAGCGAGGTCCACCCAGGGGTCGCACCATGCGGAAGGTTCCGATGGCCAGCAGCACCAATGGGCCCACCAAAAGGACTGTGTACAGCATGTTGGGCGACCATGCCAGTGCAATGGAGAGGACGCCGAGTATGCCGAACGAAATGGGGGCGGCGGCGGTCCCCCCGGCCCCATCAGGCCGGACCGCGTTGTACCACTGCGAGATCATGTCTGAGCCATCGCCCAGCACGGGGTTCTGTCCAACAACCACAGCCGATTCGCCGACGAGTTCGAAAGTTCCCAGGACGATCATGAGAATAGCCATGCCGAGGAACACCACGACTGGCGAGCCAATCCGCTGGCGCTCGTCGGCCAGGCTCTGGCGAAGCGAGCGAGTCCACCCAACGAGTTTGGCGCTGGGTCGGAGCGATTGTTCGACGATGCTGCCCACCGAGGGACCGATCCGCGACTGCAGGGCGTGGATCTCGTTGTCGGCCACGAGGCGGATGGAACGGAGATGGGACCGGCGCTTTCGGGCGGTCCCACTGGTGCGGAGATTCCAGGCGATAGCTCCCATGGCCGCGCGGCTATAGCCAGGGCGACCCCGCAGCAAGTTGCCAACGGCCACCCCAACCAAACCGAGGACTGCACCAATCATGTTGCGAAGGAATGACCATCGTGACGAGGTGACGGCGAGCGTGCGAAGGCGGTGTCGGGCCCGCTCGCGATAGCGATTCAGTTGAGCGCTCTTCGAACGGGCCGGCCGGGTTTGGCGGGCTGAGGCCAACGGAACCACGATGACCCGGGCGGCCACGGTGTGGGCCCGCCAGCAGATATCGAGGTCTTCGTTGTCGTCACCCATCACCGGGTCAAATCCGTCAAGTGCGATGAAGAGGTCGGTCCGGATCAACTGGGCCCCCGTCGGGATGACGAAGACGTCGGATACCCCGGCGTACTGATCCTGGTCGAACTCGTCGGACTCGATCAAGTCGATCCTTCGACCCCGACGATCAGCCCCGTAGCCAACCGATAGCAGCTTCGACGCATCGTCCCACGCCACCAGTTTTGGCCCCACGATGCCTGCGTTCGAGCGGTACATCTCTTCCAGCAGGTAGGACAGTCCCTGGGGAGCCAAGGCAGTGGTCTGATCGATGAACAGCAGAAACGGATGCTCTTCTGGATCAACGTGTTCCAGCGCCCAATTGGCCGACTCGGCGAACCGGCCTCTCGGCAACAAGATCCATTCTGCGAGCGGACAGGCATACTGCAAACGCTCAGGAACCTCAACCAGTCCAGTCGCATTGAGAACTGTCACCGAGAGGTTGTCGTAGGTCTGATCGGCGAGAGCGTTCAGCACGTCATAGAGGTGTTCGGTCTCCTGCTCGGCTACGACGATCGCCATAACTGACGGTGTGTCATCAAAGGCGGCACCCGCTGCATCAGCAGTGGTGATCTCGCGAAGGTCGATGACAACGTCCTCGTCCGCCTCGGAAGGCTCTGGCGGGATCACGACGTCGGGTTCGGAGAAGGAGACCGCGTCGGAGTAGGTATCGCTGAAGGTCACGCCGCTACCGGCCCGGGCACGGAGGCCAAAGCCCTTGTGCTCACGGGGGTGATTCGCGTCGACCGAAGGGTCGTCAAACCGTCTGAATTCTTGCTCACCAAAACAACGTTGTGAATCATCCAAATTCACCTTCTCATCACCCTCAGACACAACAGGTCAAGACTAGTCGAAGTCTAAGGTATTAGTGTCGGAGCCCGTGAGAGCAATTGTGACCGGCGCTAGTGGGTTTGTCGGACGTCATCTGGTCGCACATCTGGCGGCAAAAGGGGATGTCGTCACGGGTGTCGGCACCGCAAACGGACCGGGGCTTCTCGACCCTGATGGATGGAACACCCTGATCAGCGACGTTCGGCCGGAGATCGTGTATCACCTCGCAGGGTGGAGTGATGTCGGCAGTTCATGGGAGAATCCGTATGAGACCTTTCGAATAAATGCCGAAGGCACGCTCAACGTTCTGTGCGCTGCCCGGAACGTGCCCGAAGTCCGGGTGCTGCTGGTCTCAAGCGCCGATATTTACGGAACGGTAACTCCCCAGGACCTGCCCCTCACGGAGGACTCGCCGGTGAAGCCCCGATCACCCTACGGGGCTTCTAAGGAGGCGGCGGAGGGAATCGCTCGGCAGTTCCATCGGGGCTTCGGCCTTGACACCGTGATTGCCCGCCCGTTTAACCACATGGGGTCGGGCCAGTCCCCCAACTTCGCAGCGTCCGCATTCGCTCTGAAAATTGCCCAAGCCGAACAGGTCGGAGGCGGAACCGTGAGTCATGGCGACCTTAGCCCCCGTCGCGATTTTCTTGATGTCCGGGATGTTGTTAGGGCATATCGCCTACTGGCTGAGCATGGCGCCTCAGGCGCGACCTACAACATATGCTCAGGGGCAGACCGGCAGATCCGCGATTTACTAGATCTGTTGATTGAGGCCGCTCGCGTGCCGATAGATACCGTGACAGACCCGGACCTGATCCGGCCCATCGAATTGGCGGTGCACCGGGGTTCTTTCGAACGTCTGCGCGCCGCTACCGGTTGGTCGCCCCAGATCCCCCTTCGCGAAACCTTGGCCGCTGTATTGGCCGATGCAAGAGAAACTGTGGCTGCAGCCGCGACCGACACCCACCAGGAGAAGTAATGACACGTAGAGCACTGATCACCGGAATAACCGGCCAGGATGGTTCCTATCTCGCCGAATTGCTCCTTGAGAAGGGCTACGAAGTGTCTGGGATGGTTCGGCGATCCAGCACTCTGAATTTCGAGCGCATCGCCCACATTCAGGATGACATCCAGATCCTTCAGGGCGATCTCGCCGACGAGAACAGCCTGAACGATGTCCTACGTCAGTCCAATCCAGATGAGCTCTATAACCTCGCGGCCCAGTCCTTCGTGCAGACCTCATGGCAGCAGCCTGAGCTGACCGGCCAGACCACCGCTATCGGCGTAACGCGCATGCTGAATGCGGTCCGGACCGTAAACCCCGACATTCGCTTCTACCAGGCGAGTTCGTCAGAGATGTTCGGCAAGGTGCAGTCCGTACCTCAGACCGAGGAAACGAGGTTCTGGCCACGCTCGCCTTACGGCGTCGCCAAGGTCTATGGCCACTGGATCACCGTTAATTATCGCGAGTCCTACGACATGCACGCCAGCAGCGGCATTCTGTTCAACCACGAGTCTCCCCGTCGCGGCCTCGAATTCGTCACCCGCAAAATCACCCACCACGTGGCGCAGATCAAGCACGGCCTAAAGACGGAACTGCGCCTCGGCGACCTCCACCCTGAGCGCGATTGGGGTTTTGCTGGCGACTATGTCAAAGCGATGTGGCTGATGCTCCAGCAAGATCAGCCCGACGACTACGTGATCTCGACGAACGAGACCCACAGCGTGCAGGAGTTCTGTGAGCTGGCTTTCGGCCATGTGGATCTCAACTGGCAGGACTATGTGGTGCAGGACGAACGCTTCATGCGTCCCGCCGAAGTTGATCTGTTGATCGGTGACAGTTCTAAAGCCGAAAAGGTCCTCGGCTGGGAACGCAAGACCTCGTTTCCGGAGTTGGTGAAGATGATGGTCGAATCCGACATGGAGCTTGTGGAGTGGGAAATGAAGCACCCTCCCCGGTAACCACGTTCGGCGGGCGCAACTCGATGGATACCGTGGCGCTATGGCACGTGACTTTGACTTCATTCTTTTCGGGGCAACCAGTTTCGTCGGACAGATCACGACTCGAAATTTGGTCGAGCGCTGTGCTGAGGAGAACCTGAGTTGGGCGATCGCCGGCCGCAACGCCGCCAAGCTCGATACGGTCGCCAACGAGGCGGGCGCATTCGAGGTTCCCCGTCTGGTGGTAGACGCCGCTGACCAGGATGCAGTGGACAACATGGCAGCATCGGCCCGGTTGGTCATTTCGACCGTAGGCCCCTACGCCCGCTATGGCTCCGGCGTTGTACAGGCGTGCGCACAGCACGGGACCGACTACTGCGACCTCACGGGCGAACCTCCGTGGATGGCCGCGATGATTGCAGCCCACCATGAGAGCGCCACCCAAACGGGGGCACGTATCGTGCACGCCTGCGGCTTTGATTCGATTCCCTCCGACCTGGGCACATGGTTCACCCAGGAAGCAGCAAAGGCCGCTCACGGGCAGCCCGCCGCAAGGATCGAGATGATTGTCAAGGGAATGAGCGGAACGGCGAGTGGCGGGACGGTCGCTTCGATGATGGCAATGATGGAGGACGCCGCCAACGATCCAGAGTTGGCCAGGGTCCTCAGCAGTCCCTTCTCCCTCGTGCCCGAGGACATGCAGGTCGACACCCGTCAGCCCAGCCTTTCACGGGTGCGGGAACATAAGGATGAAGACCTGTGGCTGGCCCCTTTCGTGATGGCCGCCACCAATACAAAAGTGGTGCACCGGAGCAACGCACTCCTGGACTTTGCCTATGGCACCGACTTCACCTACTCCGAGGAAATGGCCACAGGGAGCGGACCGGTCGGGATGGCGAAGGCCGGTGCGATGGCGGGCGGTCTGGGCGGATTTGTTGGTCTTGCCCGGTTTGGTCCGACTCGTTCAGTGCTCAGCCGGATCCTGCCCAAACCCGGCGACGGCCCGACCCCTGAACAGCAGGAAAAGGGCTACTTCAACATCGTTTTTCGAGGAACCGACACTGACGGGAACGTCACCCGGACCAAGGTCACCGGCGACCGAGACCCCGGTTACGGTTCGACGGCCAAGATGCTGTCCGAAGCCGCCATCACATTGCTTCAGACGCCATCGGACAGCATCGGCGGTGGTTTTTGGACGCCGGCATCTGCGATGGGCGGGCGGTTGATCGACAACCTCGAAGCTCACGCCGGTCTTGCGTTCTCCGTATTGGAGTAGGCAGCCTATTCAGGGCTGGTAGACCTCACCATCAGGGAAAAACCCGGCCCATGCAAACCAGAACTCGTTCCGGTGAGGCACGGCTGAAAGTTGCGAACCGGCCAAATCGCCCGCGACCGCCCGACCGAAAATGTTCCACTCACTCATGGTTTCGGCGTCGATGAAGGTACCGCTGCTGCTTGCGGAGAAGGTCAGTGTCAATCCGTCGATTTCGCGGTCGAACGAAACGCCGGTGCCGATCGCCTGGCTGTCGGCGATCGAGCTGGCATCCAATGCATCGGTGGTGCCCGGCGACCACCAGACCACCAGAGGAACCCCATCTACATCATCGTTGATCACCATCTCGACGGAGAGGATAGAGAACGGGTAGGCCCGTTCTGACCCGTTGACGCTGGTACTCACCACACGCTCAAGCGCCGGAAAGCGATCGTCGGGCTCACCGGGGAAGAAGGACCCGATCGGCGCTTTCTGGCTGCTGTAGCCGACATAGGGATTCGAGCCATAGAGAATCCCGAACCCCGTGACCTGCGAAAGGCTTCGGCCGTCAGGAAATTCATCGGCGAACTGGCTGAACGAGACTATCGACGTGTTTAGTCGAACCAGCTGGGTGCCGGCAAAGTCCCCCGCAATGCTCTCGCCGGTGATCTGCTGCCAGAGGCTCGTCGTTTGATCATCCCACATCACAAGGTCGCTCTTGCGAAGAAGGCCCGACACACCGAAACGCAGAACCTCACCGTCGACCCGACGATCGAACGCCAGTGCCGTGTTACACAGCGGGCAGAACGTAACCGCAACCGGGGTATCGCCAAATCGATCGTTGACGATCTCGTGTCGGGTCATAATCGCCAGTGGATAAAACCGGGCTTCGCCGTCCAATTGCACCAGCGCCCCGGGTTCGTCGGTACCGAGCCACTCCCCCGCTGCGGCGACGCTCTCGAACGCCGGAGTGTCGATCGGCGGAATCACATCGCGGGGATCATTTCGCCGAATTCCGGCTGCTAGCTCCCCGAGATCGACAGTGGCCCGGCTCCAATCTGTCTCCCAAACGCGCGTGATTTCCTCAACCGATTCCGACAACGATTCCCTTGACGACGCCAGCTGATCCGGTGTGACGCTGCGTGACGCTCCCTCCGATAGGTCGAAGGGCGCATCGGTTTGGGTCGGACGGAAGATCTCCCTGTCAGACTCGGACAGCGGATCGGAAACAGATCCGGCGGAGCACGCCGCTAGCAGGAGGACGAACGGCATCATCACCGACGCGATGCAAACCCGGCTGGAACGAAGCGAAGGCATGTTAGGGGTAACCGGTGCGCCCCCAACCAAGATTCCCTCATGTGGGTAGATTCAGGGTGTGTCCACGTCAATGGTTTCGGTCATCAGCGGCGGCGTCGGCGCGGCCCGGCTCCTACGCGGGCTCCACCGTCGAGTGTTGGCCCACGAACTCATCGCCATCGTCAACGTCGGGGACGACCTGGTCCTTCATGGGCTTCACATCTCACCAGATTTGGACACGATCACGTACACCCTGGCCGAGGAGGTCAGCGCCGAGCGTGGCTGGGGCCTCGAGGGCGAGACGTGGCAGGCGATGGAGATGGTAGGGCGATACGGCGGCCAGGATTGGTTCAGCCTCGGCGATCGGGACCTTGGCACACACCTTTACCGAACCCAGCGTCTTAGCGAGGGTGTGCCCCTCAGCACGGTTACCGCCGAGATTGGACGGGCCTGGGGGCTGGACCTCACCATCATTCCGGTCACGAATCATCCCCTGCGAACGTTCGTGACACTGGCCGAGGGTAACCTCACTCCTGGCGGGCTTGAGCCGGGTGCGGAGATCAGCTTTCAGGAGTACTTCGTCGGCCAGCAACATTCCCTTGCTGTCTCCAACGTCCGCTTCGATGGCGCAGAGTCTTCCCATCCAGCAGAGGGCGTCGAAGCCGCGCTCGACATCTCCGGACGGATCATTATTGCGCCTAGCAATCCGATCGTCAGTATCGATCCCGTCCTCGCCGTTCCTGGCATCCGTTCACACCTCCAGCGACGACGGAATTCCGTGACGGCGGTTTCGCCCATCGTCGGCGGGGAGGCACTGAAGGGGCCGGCGGCGAGACTTATGGTCGAGATGGGACTGGAAGCGTCGGCGCTGGGCGTGGCTCAGTACTACCAGGACATATGCGGGACGATGGTAATCGACACGGTCGATGCATCGACCGCTCCGGAGATAGAAGCGCTGGGGATGAAGTGCATCGTCACCGACACCGTCATGAGCCGCCCCGGTGTGCTCGACTCTCTCTGTGACCTTCTGCTGGCTCTGTGACCTTCTGGTGGCATAGTCGCGAGCGACCCGTCGCGCCGGCGTTGGTACACTCCGCCGGTGGCCAAGCGTATGGAGATCGTGGCGATCGAGGGACTGCCCGAAGTCAGGGCTGGCGACGATCTGGCCGGACAGATAATCGAGGCGTGCAACGCCGAGTTCCCGCTCCAGGGTGGCGATGTTCTGGTGGTCAGCCAGAAGGTAGTCAGCAAAGCGGAGGACCGCCTGGTCAGGGTGGACCCGGCTGATCCCCTCAGCCACAAGCCGCTCGTGCTGGCCGAGGCTAAACGAGTGCTGCGCCGGCGCGGTGATTTGATCATCACCGAAACGAAGCACGGGTATGTCTGTGCCAACGCTGGGATCGACCGCTCAAACGTAGAATCCGATGTCGCGGCTCTGCTGCCCGTGGATTCGGATCGGTCCGCTCGCCGACTACGTGATGCAATCACGCATCGAACCGGGACCGAGGTTGCCGTGATCGTGGCTGACACCTTCGGACGGCCCTGGCGTCGGGGGGTCACCGACATTGCGCTGGGATGCGCCGGCATCCTGCCGATCCTCGACCTTCGGGGCACGCCCGATGCCACCGGTCGTACGCTGCATGTCACTGAGGTCTGCATCGTGGATGAGTTGGCGGGAGCTGCCGAGCTGGTTCGCGGAAAAAGCACCGGCGTCGCCGTCGCAGTGGTTCGAGGCGTGGACCACGCATGGTTTGGAGCCGGTTCGGTGGTCGAAGACGTGGTGCGAACCTACGACGGCGATCTCTTTCGCTAGTAGTCTTCTTCGCTCCGCTGCATAGTCGCAGGGGGTGCTATGTGTGGCCGATGTCCTATTCGGCTGGGTCGAAAAAATGCCGATGGTGAGGCAGACTATTTACGTAAGATCCATCGTGTTCAAAGGTACGAAGAAATGCAGAATCGCCTAGCGCAAGATCGTCCAGCGGGAAGCCCGCTTTCCATTGCCACTACCCGCCTTGCGAAGGACGTTCGGCCCGACCGGATGGTCGCAATGTTGGATGAGCTCGGTGTGCAGAATTCCTGGAACGTCGTCGAAGATGCCGGTCGAATCGTTGTTGAGGCCCGGCAGGACTTCAATCGGTCCCGGAAGACCGAAATGCGCAAGGCGGCCATCATTGCTGCCGTCGGAACTGTCATCGCTCTGCTGGGAATCTATGCTCTGTTTGGAACCGTGGCCGACGACACCATCGCCACAGTGACGACCGCAGTTGGCGGAGTAGTTGCCTATCGGGGTTTCAAGCGTCGCGACCAACTCGGGCGGCAGTCGTTCCGGAATTCTTTCCGCTTCAGCAGCTGACAGAGTTCTTCCGGGCTCAGATAGAGCTCTGCTGACGCTGCGTTAACATCTGGGCGGTGAACGAACGTCGCAGCTGTTACCCCGAGATCGAACCCTATAACACCGGGATGCTGCCCGTCGGTGACGGGCACACCCTCTACTTCGAAGAATGCGGCAACCCGGATGGGAAGCCGACGGTCTTCTTGCACGGCGGCCCCGGGGCAGGGTCCAGTCCGTCACATCGGCGTCTTTGGGATCCCGACGTCTACAGGATTGTCGTTTTTGATCAACGGGGCTGTGGCCGTTCGACTCCACACGCAGAGCTCAGGGCCAACACCACCTGGAATCTAGTGGGCGACATCGAAGTCCTGCGCCGTCATCTCGAGATCGAGAAGTGGCAGGTCTTTGGTGGCTCGTGGGGATCAACCCTGGCGCTTGCCTACGCCGAGACCCATCCGGATCGAGTCACCGAGATCATCCTGCGCGGGATCTTCCTCCTTCGCGCCTGGGAGATCCAGTGGTTCTATCAGGAAGGTGCCAGCGCGCTCTTTCCTGAGCTGTTCGAGCCCTATCGGTCGCACATTCCGGCCGAGGAGCAGGACGACCTTCCCTCTGCATACCACCGTCGTCTGACAAGCAGCGACCCCTCCATCATCAGAGCGGCGGCTGCGGCATGGGCGCGTTGGGAGGGATCGACGCTCTCGCTGCTCCCGCGCCCGGATCTGGTTGACATGTTCACCGAAGACCACGTGGCCGTTTCGCTGGCACGAATAGAGAGCCACTTCTTTACCAATCGCGGCTGGTTCGACTCCGAGGACCAATTGCTTCGTAACGCTGACCGGATTCGCCACATCCCCGGCGTCATCGTGCATGGGCGCTACGACGTGATCACGCCCATGCGCAACGCATGGGACCTTCACGCCGCGTGGCCCGAGGCCGAACTGATCATCAGCGATGACGCCGGCCATTCCTTTGACGAACCCGGCAACCTCGACGCCCTTATCCGCACCACTGACCGCTTCCGCCCCGACTGAGTGGCCGCCGCTACGCTGAACAGCGTGGATGATGGGGAACTGCTGGATGGGTTCACCGAGTTCGCCATGCAGCAGGGCTTGGAGCTCTATGACCACCAGCTCGAAGCGATCCTGGAGCTGTACAGCGGGAACCACGTCATCCTCAACACCCCGACTGGCTCAGGCAAGTCCCTTGTAGGAGCAGCCGTGCACTACGCATCGCTAAAGCGAGGGCAGCGCAGCTACTACACGGCCCCCATCAAGGCGCTGGTGAGCGAGAAGTTCTTCAGCCTTAGCCGGGACTTTGGCGCCGACAACGTGGGCATGGTGACCGGGGATGCTTCGATCAATAGCAATGCCCCGATCATCTGCTGCACGGCCGAGATCCTCGCCAACCTCGCCCTGCGGGAGGGCAGTCAGGCAAACGTGGATCAGGCGGTGGTGGATGAATTCCACTACTACGCAGACCCGCAGCGCGGCTGGGCGTGGCAAGTGCCCCTGCTCGAACTCCCCCAAACCCAGTTCTGCTTGATGAGCGCCACGCTAGGGCCCACCCAGTTCTTCGAAGAGGAACTCACCCGTCGTAGCGGGCGCCAAGCGGTCACCGTGAAGTCAGTGAATCGGCCGGTCCCACTGGATTTCCAATACCGGCGAACCACGCTCCATGCCTCGGTAATCGAGTTGCTGGAATCGGACCGGGCGCCGATCTACATCGTGCACTTCACCCAGCGCGAGGCCACCGAGGCGGCCCAGTCCTACCTGAGCATGGATCCGCTTACCAAAGACGAAAAAGCACGCATCAAGGAGGTCATCGGCGGCTTCCGCTTCGACACGCCGATCGGCAAGGACATGCGCCGCTGGCTTACCGGCGGGATCGGTGTACACCATGCCGGGTTGCTACCCAAGTACCGTCTGCTGGTGGAGAAGTTGGCCCAGGAGGGCCTGCTAAAGATCATCTGCGGCACCGACACACTGGGTGTGGGCGTCAACGTTCCGATCCGAACCGTGCTGTTCACCCAACTCTGCAAATACGACGGGACTCGGAATCGTTTGCTCTCGAACCGGGAGTTCAAACAAATCGCCGGACGGGCCGGGCGCAAGGGCTTCGATACCGAGGGGCACGTCTGGGTACAGGCACCTCCGCACGTGGTGGAGAACATCAGGGCCGAGGAGAAGGCATCCACCGGTAACTCCAAGAAGAAACCGAAAAAGAAGCAAGCGCCCGATCGCAGGTACACCCACTGGACCGAGGACGCCTTCACCCGGATGGTGACGGGCGACCCCGAACCGCTCACGTCCAGCTTCGATATCACCCACCAGATGATGCTGAACCTGCTGGATCGTGCCGGCGACGGCTGTGCCGCCACCAAGCAACTCCTTCGCGACAATCACGAGACCGAAAAGCGCAAGCGGGGACATCAACGCCAGGCAATCCGAATCTACCGCTCGCTGCGGGATGCTGACCTCTTGGAGTTCCCCGACGAACCGGACGAACTTGGCCGCAAGGTGCGGGTTACATTTGATGTCCAGGAGAACTTCGCACTGCACCATCCACTGAGCCTGTGGGCCATTGAGGCGATCGACGAATTGCCCGCCGACGGCGACGACGAACCGGAATTCCTGCCTGCCCTCGATGCTGACGTCGTCGTCGAGAACGCGCCCAGCGCCGACGTTGCGGAGGGACGAAGCAGCTCATCTGATCCGCTACCACTGATCGAGCGAAGCGAGCTCGAAGCGACCGGAGAAGGCGCCCCCAGCGCCGACGACGCAAGCGGAGTCATAAGTACAGAGCGAGGCGAGCCCGACACGCCTCCCCAGGATCAAGGCGCCCCCAGCGCCGTTCGCTCACCACATCATCTGCGGGTGCTTTCGATCGTGGAAGCGGTGCAGGAGAATCCCGGCGTAATAATTGCCGCGCAACTCAACAAGGCCAAGGACGAACTCATGGCCGACATGAAGAGTCGAGGTGTTGAGTACGAGGAGCGCATGGATCGGCTTAGCGAAGTCCGACCACCCCAGCCCGACCGGGAAGCGATCTACCGCCACTTCGATCATTTCCGAGTTCGCCATCCCTATGTTGGCCAGAACAATCCGAAGCCCAAGAGCATTGTTCGGGAGATGCTGACCGAGGCGATGACGGTTGTGGAGTACATAAACTTTCATGGCCTCAAGCGCAGCGAGGGTGTCCTGCTTCGCTATCTCTCCGATGTCTACAAGGGTCTGATCCAGAACGTGCCGATGGACGTTCGGACGCCGGAGATCGAGGAGATCATCGACTGGCTGGGCGTAGTGATCCGCACAGTGGATTCGTCACTGATCGATGAATGGGAGAACCTCCGCAACCCTGAAGAAGCCGAAGCCGCTCCTGCTCCCCCACCGCCCGGCGTCGACCTCACCCAAACCAAAGCGTTCGCAGTAATCGTACGAAATCGCATGTGGAAGTACGTGGAGCAGTTGGCGTTCTATCGCCCGCACGCCCTCCCCCTCGAGGGCGCCGCCGAACTTTTCCAGTCGTACTGGGACGAGCACGACATTGTGATGGTCGACGCCGATGCCCGCGCGGCCGGAAAGCTCATGTGGAATGCTGATTCCGGAGACATTACCCAGATCATCAGCGATCCCGAGGGCTTCGACGAATGGCGCCTCACGGGCACCGTGGACCTCGAAGCTTCAAATGACAACGGGGAGCTGATGTTGAGCCTCACCGGGCTAGGCCGAACCTAGACTCGCTGACATCGCGCCGCAGGCTCCAGAGGCAGCTAACCCCTTGTGATCAGGCCCTTCACAGCAGCAAGGGGAAGCGCCGAGCGGGTCGTGTAGGGACTGCGCCAGAGCCCGCCGTGGCAGGCGGCGTCGGAAAAGAGCGAAAGTGGGTTTGCCAAGGGCACACCGGGATCGGAGGGACCGGTGAGGGTGCGGAGGTCCCGGATTAGTAGGAGCGCCATTAGCGCATTGGTAGTGGCGGGCTCGAAAACCTCGATATTGAACATGCCACAGCCCCGGTACGCCGCAGCCAAGGCTCGGTTCCTGGTCACCGAACGGGTGGTACTGGAAGGGCCCACGTTCGCTGAGACTCGCACACCCTTTGATCGCGCCGAAACCGCCCGCCATTCCTGGATGCGTTTCGCCAGCGCATAGTTTGGACCTTGTTGGGTGACGAGGGCGTCGAACACCGCTGCTCGATACCCATCCTTGCCATCGATGTACTCGGTAACAGCCGGCTCGAACAGCCGGTCACCGGACGCCTTGCGCATAGCGGCCTGGCCCAGACGGAGCGCGAAGGGCCGGCGCTGCCAGGCCAAGCGAGATGCTTCCGCGGTCTCCTCGGGCACGGCATACGCGTCAGTGGGGGTAAGGAGGTGCGCAACAGTCACCGATCCGGCTGGCCGATGGTCCAGGGCATCACCGATCAACGAGTCCTGCGCAGCAGATACGCGGAGGTGGGCCTCCCCATCGGCGTAGGCATAGCCGCCCAGCACCAGTGGCCCATCGATCGCCCGGATCCAGTCCCGCAACTCGGGAAGGTCTGTTGTGAGGTCCGCACCAGCGTTACCGTTGCGAGTGGGATACAGGAGCGTGCTCCGCTGGCCAGCCTGGGCCCTCAAGCGATCCCAGATGTCGGCACTGGGGAGATCCACCGCTGCGACCCGCGCTCCAAGGCCCATCAACGCCGGGTAGGGACCAAGTTCGGCACCGGCGCCCAGGACTGCGATCGTGATGTCGGAGAGGTCCATCCAGTCCGGCGAATCCAGAACTTCTTCGACGCCAGTGGCGGCACTCGCTTCGATCACGCCCGCCGCCACCCAGGTCTCCAACTGCTGCCGAAGGCCATCAGGTGCCAGCGCTACGCCGCGGTAGGGAACGGTGTAGGCGGGGGGCGGCCCATCGGTCGCACGGATCACCTTCGTATCGAACGGGACGCCGGTCGCACGGTCGGCCATCACCTTGTGGAGCGATAGGTCCGTGCCGTTGCGAACGAAGCGGAGCTCATCATGCACGCCTGCAAGCCCCCGCACGGCAATTCGCTGGGCTTCCACTGGATTCTTGATTCCCGCTTCGACTGCGGCAAAGAAGTGTTGGTGATAGCTCGACCGCCAGTTCGGCTCGTCCAGCGCTGCTGCCGCCGCTTCAGGGTCCGAGTCGCCTATTGCCGCCGCCAGTACCGAGCGGCCGAAGGCCGAGGTGGACCGACGGCCGCTTTCGTCTACCGGAACGGCAATTCCGATCGTCTCAGGCTGGGCAGCACTCATCGATGCAACATTACTTCTGGTTGAACACGGGCGCTCGTTTCCCGGCGAAGGCGGCGATCCCCTCGAGACCATCGGGATGGGTACTTGCCGAGAGGAACACCTCGGCTTCGCGCTCGCCAGCTTCGGGCAGCGTCGAATCGAATCCTTCGTAGACCAACTTCTTGGCCATCCCGAGGGCGTAGCCGGGACCGGCGGCCAACTTGGTGGCCATCTCCATCGCAGCGTTGTCGGCTTCGCCGGCTGCAACCACGCGGTTGACGAGGCCCCAGTCCTCGGCCTCGGTGGCGGTGAGCATCCGATTATTCAACACCAGGTCCAGAGCACGACGTACGCCAACGTGGCGGGCCAGGAAGTATGTGCTGGTGCCGTCGGGGGTAACTCCGGCGTTTGTGTAGGCCATTATGAACTTGGCATTCTCCGCTGCCACCACCAGATCGAAAGCGGCCATCATCGACATCCCGGCGCCGCCCGCCGTGCCGTTTATGCCGGCCACTACGGGCTTGGGCATCGCATTCATCCGGTAGAGCGCGCCGTGGTAATCGGTGAGCATGTCCGAGGCAACGCGCCCCACATTCTCTCCCTCACCGGCAAACAGTTTGAGGTCACCACCGGCACAGAAGACCTTGCCCTCGGCGGTCACGCATACGGCGCGGACCTCATCGTCCACGTGCACTTCCAGCATCGCTGCTCGAAGCTCTGCGGAGAACTTCGGCGTGACCGCATTGGCTCCCGCCGGATTGTTCAGACGGATGGAGGCAACGTTGTCAGCGACGCTATAGAGGATGGTCTCGAAGTTCATCATCCGATTGTCGTCGCGCCAGGCCCCAACCGCAAAACACTACGGCTCGGGTACGACCACTTTTGACAGCGCTGCTCTCAGTCGGGTGAGCTTTCGACCTCCGCGTGGCGTTTCTCCCGAACGTCAGCGACGCTGCTCCAAATTGCTTCATGAATCGAGGCGGCGAGCCCGCCGGTTTCCGCCAGCTCCGCACGAGCCGACACCAACTCTTCGGCAAAGGATGCAATTCCGGCTTCCGAGAGGATTTCGTCGAGGTTCCTCTGAAGCGCGCGTTTGAGCCAGTGCCGACCCAAAAGAAGCGCCACCCGACCCAGCCCCTTCCCGGTGAGAGTCAAGGTCGAGGAGAGCAGACCGGCCCCTCGACTCCCGTCCACCTTCGAAGTGACCGAGAACCGGAAACGATTTACTGCTCCCTCGATCTGAATAAGCGTTCCGTCGCCCCTTGTCAATGCTGCCAGGTCGATCTGGGCATAGACCTCAACCGGTCCAGCCAGCGGCCAGCGGAGGCATCCATGGACCTTCTCCCCCACCAGCCTCGCCAGAGCGATGACATCACTCTTGAAATCAATCGATCCGGACGCCGCTCTCTGGTGGTCCACGACAATCTTCGCCGACCAGGCGTCCTGTTGGGATGCGATAAAGCCAATGCGGGTCAGGGCGTGCTCCACCAGCACCAGATCTACAGGAAGGATCCGTGTTCCTATTCGAACCTGCTGCGAAGAGTACTTCGCAGTCACGGCGATTAGATCATCGGTTTCCGTCTCGCCACCTGCGGTGAAGAGACGCTTGAGCTCCGCAGACTTCTCGTCCTCAACATTGGCGGGCAGCGCGTACTGCGGTACCTCGATCCTCACCACGTACTCCGCCGCCGCCCTTCCGTGTGACCCCTTCGTCAAGCATAGAAGTGGCTCCGCCACGTCGGCGACGGGGTCGACCATCTGGCCAGAAGAGTTAAATCGAAGGTTCCGCCATTCGTCGTGCACCGCCCGAACGGCAGAATTAATCAAGTCCACGTCGATCTCGGCTAGAGCAAATCTGGAACGGACTCGCACGTTCCAAGGCTACCCAGCGGTGGGAGGGTGTGCGAGTACCTACGTGGGTGAACCGTGCTGCTCGTCGATCGATGTGCCGTAGTCGGGTTGTGGGGTGCGGCCAAGGGCCGACCTGGTGGGGGTAGGTGCCGGGCCAGCACCTGGACCAGACGGACCTCATGCGACCGAACCGCACTCGGCCCGAACACTTCCATGCGCCGCCGAGCCCAGCAACCACGCCGAGCGTGGGAAGCACCTCACCCCTCACTGGCTCATCAACGTCATGTGTGCACTGTGCCGCCGATTCTGGGCGCCACCCAGACACAAACATGTCAGTCACTGACCGCGCGGGGCCATCGTTGTAGTCGAGATGCTCGACGAATACCACGAAGACCTTGGCTCTCTCGATACGTCAAGCCTCCGGGTGGAACGACGCCGCAGATTCATACTCTTGGTCCACCCGAGACTCGTCTATTCAACAACCGTTCAGGATTGATGGCTCAGAATCATGACATGACTACCACCGAGACTCGCCAGGAAATCCTCATCCCAGACATAGTGATCGACACGCCGCACTTCGATTCAAAGAGCGGTATGACGACCCTTGCTACCAACCGCACCACCCCCTGGGCCACAAGTATGCTCCTCGCCGTTATAGCAATCGGAGCGCTGGCAACGTCGCTTGTGCTTGCAGTGGCAGTTGCGGTAGGCATCGCCATTCTTTTCGTCATTGGCCTTGCCGCACGAGCAGCAAATATCGTGACCGGAGGAGGTCACTGATGTCTGTCATCCTGATCTTGCTGCTGCAGGCAATTTCGTTCGTGTTCATTGCCCGAGCGATCCTCAGCTGGTTCCCCGTGGGACCTGAGGCAGCGCTCTACCCGGTTGTAAATACCCTAGATCGCGTAACCGAACCAGTGCTGAGGCCGATACGACGGGTCTTGCCAAGGCTCGGGCCATTCGACATCTCGACGCTGGTGGTGATTGTCGCTATTAACCTGGCCCTGATGCCGCTTGCATCCCGGCTGTAGGGCGCGGCCTCCAAACAGCTCTAGCATTCTGGTCGTCGCTTCAGTTGACTCAAGACGTGACACGTCTGTGCCCATCGACGCATCGTTAAGATCAGGGCGCTCAACCGCGAGCACAACCGAAGCAAAATCAACCCGGATTGATTTCGTCAGTTGCCGCAGGATCCCAGCGATAGAAGCCACGGAGTACGGAATAGAGGCCCGGCTCGCGAGCTAGAAGTTCCCGTGGCGTGGTGAAAAACACTTCGGTGGCAACCGCGAAGAACTCGCCCGGGCTGACCCCAGCGTAAGGACGCAAAACCATAGCCTCGCCATCACGCAGCCGAGCGAACAGCTCGGTGCACACGCCAATCCACCGATCTCGATCGGGACCATCGGGGATAGGAGGTGTGCCGTCCACTATCCCATCGAGCATGTCGATCTTGTGCGCAAACTCGTGGAATACCACGTTGTGGCCGAACTCCGGGTGTCGCGCCTCCGCAGCCGAGGTGTCCCAAGCGATCGACACGGGCCCATCGCCATGCGCTGACTCGCCGAGGATCGAAATCGCACCATCGGAGACGACGCCGCGAACCGGACCGGCACGGACACCGGTGCGAACTATCGTGCTCGGGTGCACCAAGATCGTCCGAACATGGCGATAGACATCAGCATCAAGCCCCAGAAGCAAGACGGCAGCTTGCGCGGCAATGGCGAGTCGAATCTCATGGGTAAGGGCAAACCCGTTGGCAGCCTCCCAGCGTTTGGTCCGCAGGATCACGTCGGTGTTACTCAGCAACCGGCTGCGGTCAGCTTCGCCTAGACTGCCCCACCGGGGCACGAGCCGGGCGACCTTTGCTTCATCGCCGACCTCGAGACCATCATGGTGTCGACCGAACATCAGGCGTTCAGCGTATCCATTTCGGACTCCGCCGATATCGATCCCCCCTAACACCCGGCGAATGGGTCTGCAAGGCCGGGTAGGCCCAGAAGGGAACGCCGAGGGGACGCACCGACTTTAGGTTTTAGTTACTTTGGGACGTCGGGGAGCTTTGCTGCTGTGTGTTTGGAGCCGGGCTCGACGGTGACGGAATCACCGACGACGGTTAGGTCATAGAGTTCAGCGTTAGAACCGACCAGCGCATTGGGGCCGACGATCGAGTTGATGACCTTCGCCCCCTCGCCAATTGTGGCGCCTCGTTGGATCATTGATCCCTCGATGAAAGCGTCGGCCTCGATGATCGCACCAAAGCCGATGATCGAATTGATGACCGTCGCACCGTCGGCAATCGTAGCATCGGCAGCTATGGCGGGTTCGGCCGCGCGAATGCCGTTGACAAGGTCTAGGGCCACCTTCAGGTAGCTCTCGGGCGTGCCAGCAGCGGCACCTACGGGCTCTGTGCGGCCTGCAACCTTCCAAT
>RCMY010002126.1_pt1 | contig 18037 bp, 15 predicted proteins | sample 2041341 | NCBI WGS metagenome assembly RCMY01 (sample SAMN09708234, study PRJNA481090) | Marine sediment metagenome, whole genome shotgun sequencing project. | reverse complement strand
AAATAGGAATGTTTGGAGACAATGGCTGTGTCATAGCGACGTCAGTTAGCAACGTAGTTTCTTTTTTATACCGTTGTTTAATTAGAAGATTATATATATAGCGTTTCACAACTGCTCCCAAATAACGATAAAGCATTAGTCTAACGTAGGGGCTTGACAAGTTGTGTCAAGAATATGAAATTCGAAAACAATTTTGGAGGGTGTTTAAGAGTATTAATTCGTAAAGGAATGAACGAGTAGAACGCAGCTATATTCAATCTGAGAGATTATGCTGCGGCTGCTTAGCTTATAGTAACAACACAGATATGAGTGGGGGTGAATGAACAAAACGACCAATACAATCAGAATAACCAAGCCCAATTATTGAGCATTTATATATTTCCAATAATATTATCTTCATTTGTTTTTTTATTAGTGATGTTGATTAGTGACATCAATTTTAATACGGTTGGATCTAAAACAAATTATGCTGAAATTATCACTCCTAAAAACAAATCAGCAGTTGCTAATAAATTTATGATTTCAGGAACGTTAAATACGCCTTTGGATAATCATACCTATTACTTATTAGAATATCGTGAAAAGAATTATTGGCCGAAATACTCTCTCGGAAATAAAACAAATACTTGGAGTAAAGAACTATCGAATAGAGCGATAAAGAATGCGTTCTCTACTTTTCAAGTGATTATGGCTGATAAAAACCTGGCATCAACCATAGACAACTGGTTTAAGAAAGCACATCAGACTGGCGAATACCCGGGGATTCGTGACCTTAAAATAGAACACGTGGTTGCGAACGTAAGGGTACAAAAGAAATGAGTTCGATCAGAATGAACTGGTTAGATATTTCCAGACTAGCAGCAGCTTTTAGCATCATTGGTATTCATACGACTACTGACCCTAAAGGTAAGGCATTCATTGATTATGATATCAGCGAAAGAGTTTTCCCTGTATTGATGCGAACAACTGCAGAACTAGCGAGTACAGAATTTTTTATACTGGTTTCCTTGTTCTTATTAGCCTTTAAATTAGAAAGAAAACCTATGCCCTATGGCGCAACCATGAAGCTACAGATGCGTCGATTGTTGGTCCCTTTTGTATTTTGGACATTCTTTTATGCATTTTTTGTACTGATAAAAGCGAATGCTTTTGGCTATCTAGATCCTATGCTCGAAAAATTAACCAAACCAGAAACCTGGGCGAGTTATTTTTTGTTGGGTAAGTCGCAGTATCACATGCATTTTATTCCAACTATATTCTTAATCTTTTTATTTCACCCTGTATTCAAATTAGCGTTAAAAGCGCCTATTTTTGGTTTACTGGTAGTTCCTTTCCTGGCATTTAACTTGAGCATGAGCACATGGATCTGGGGAAATATCAGTGATAGAAACACGCTCGAATATCTGATACGTGGAATAAAAATCCTTTCTTACATTGGCTACGGTTTTGCGGCTTATAGTATCTTGGGCCTTTGGCAAAAAAAGCTTGATGAAGAACTTTCTAAAAAGATATTTATGTTCGGAATATTAGCAGTCAGTATATTCTTTATTATTAAACTGACGCATGCCGCTCAAAGTATTGAAGTTGGATCATACATTCCTAAGATTGGCGCCATTTACTATGCACATGGATTGTTACCAATCGGTTTAATTCTCTTATTCCTCGGTACTCAGCATTTCAATTGGCCAGAAAAAATAAGTGACTTTTCGAAGTTTACTTTTGGTACCTATCTGATGCATCCCGCTGTAATAGATATCATAGATATATTTCTCAAAGGTGTCCAAATGGCGCCTTATCAAATCGTTCTATTTAAATACACCTTAACCCTGAGTATTGTATTAGCGCTTTCCATTGTAATCAGCAAAATACCTTTGCTGGCATGGACCATAGGTTTAGGACCGTTACCTTTCGCTAATAGAACATCTGAAAAACTAACAACCATTGAAGTTACTGATAAATCCAAGATAGCTACAACTAACTAACTAATTAATTAATTGACTATAAAAATAAATATGTTTACGAGAATATTATTAATCGCCACCTTTCTATTACTGGCTTGGAGTACTTATGAACTCACAAACAAGAACGAGTATATTAAGGCGCAAAATACAAAAGTTATTACATTGCAAAATGAAATAAAACAACAACAAGAAGTGTTCACTACAAATACAGAAAAGCAATTAACACAACTAGCAGATACTAACTCTGCTAATAATTCAGCGATTAAATCAGTTGTAGAAAAAATCAAAAAAATAGAAGTTGCTGTTGGAAAGCTGAAGAATGTAAAGGGATCTAATAAACCAAACGTTAAGACAAAGCCTAGTGCTAAGCCTAAGCCAGATACTAAAACAAAACCGAGTGCAAAACCAAAACCTAGCGCTAAACCTAAACCTGAAGCCAAAGTAAATCAACCTACGCAGCAACAGACTAAACCAAACAAAACGGACGCTAAACAACAGCTGTCGAATAAACTAAAAACCGTTAATGAGTTATACAATCAAGAATCCATTGAAGATGCAACTACTGAACTATTAGCATTTAAAGAACTAATTTGGAAATACAGAAAAGATGAAAGAGTCAGTAAAAAATCTGTTTTATCTATTATTTCTTCAATCGATTTCACTTTAAAAAAGTGGAAGGAAAAGGAGTTTACTTATGACTTAAGCAAAGTAAATGAAAAATATAAAACATTATTTAGCAATAAGGAGGCATCGGAATGAACAATAAAGTAAAAAAAGAGAGGATGTCTAAACATATTTTAATGGGTTGGTTTTTACCAGTATCTTTAGGAACACTATTAGCAGGATCTACCCTCTTTTTAATTTCACAATCTAATAAACAGATTAACCTAGACGATAAAACTACTAATAAATCTCTTGAGGATTTATTATTTTCGAATAAAAAAACAGTCATGAAAAAAGAGATCGTTGAAAGTAAAAACGCTAATAATTCTCATAATACAAAAAATAAAATAAATCTAGGCACCTGTTTTATTCCTAAAAAAGAATTAACAGAAACCGACAACCATATTGCTAAAACTGCATGGACTTATTATCAAAACAATTACCAAGAAAAAACCGGGCTTTTTAACGCAGCTAATAAATATCCTTCAACAACGATGTGGGATACAGGATCAGCATTGGCAGCAACAATAGCCGCTGAAGATTTTGGGATTATTAGCGATAAAGAATTTGATGACAAAGTTACCGCTTTGATAAAGACCTTGATCACAATGGATTTATTCAAAGGAATTGCTCCAAACAAGGTTTACAACACAAAGACCATGAAAATGGTGACCTATGCTAATAAAGTCACACCTGATGGAGTGGGTGTTTCAGTATTAGACTTAGCGCGTTTAGTCTCATGGCTTAGAACACTCTCTTGTAAGCATCCTAAGTTTAAACACCAAGTAGATTTAGCAATTGGCCGTTGGAATTTTGATACCTTAATAAAAGATGGAAGAATGCACAGCCTTAAGCGCTATCCGGATACTGGCGAAGTAAAATCTTTCCAAGAAGGTCGCTTAGGATATGAACAATATGCGGCTAAAATTTTAGAACGTGAAGGTCATAAATTAAATATCTCTTCTACTTATAATAATGTAGACAGAAAGGATATTGATATTTATGGCATCACAGTTGCAACTGATAATCGTACACCAGAAAAATATCATTCTAACAACTCAGTGGTTTCTGAGTCATACATCATGGATGCCATTGAAAATGGTTATGATGATGAGAACACACCTTTGATAAACAATATCTATCAAGTACAAAAGAAAAGATGGGAAGAGACAGGAATTGTTACAGCAGTTTCAGAAGATAATATTAATAAAAAACCCTACTTTGTATATAACACGATTTTTTCTGGCGGAAAAACCTGGGTGGCTAAATCGTCAAAAGGAGCCATCCTAAAAGAACATAAAACAGTCTCTAATAAGGCTGCTATAGCATTGTCAATATTATATCCAGAAGATAACTATAGCTCTGTGTTGTTTAACAAAGTTAAAAGTGCTTATGATCCTAAAAAAGGTTGGTATTCTGGAATATATGAAAATGGTGAAGGATATAATTCTTCTACCACAGCAAATACCAATGGCGTTATCTTAAGCGCTCTACTTTACAAGAAATATGGTTCTACCCACCAAATCTGTCAAAAATGTCGCCCTAGTTCAAAACTTATGGCTGATAACAATAAAAATCAATGTGAGTCCAATTAGACATGTATAAAAAATCCATAACACTTTTGACGTTTTGTATTTTAGTTTCATTTCAACAGTCAGCGTCAGCAAAAACACAGTTTTTTGCTGCAGAAACAAAAAACACAGTTAAAATTGAAACAAAGAAAAAAAAGAAATATAGCTTAGGTGGTCAATTAACTTTAAAAGATAGAATACACGACAGCAAAATAAGTTTTAGCGCTAGTGCTACCTGGAAACCAGATTCGAAAGATTATTGGTACATTAAAGGGACTGCTAAACATAACTTTGATAACGGTGATAAAGGTTTTAGTTACAATTATGGAATTGGCTATGATGATTGGCACGAGGGTACCTGGACCATTCAAATAAATAATTACGATAATTTGAAAATTGGAAAAGGTGGACTGAACTTAGATAGCGCTATTGTGAGTGTTGGTTATAAAACCAAAATTGAGCAATTACAAAAACTAAATTTAAAATCTACTCTCACCTTGAGTAAACGCACTGATGGTGACACTAAATTTTCAACGTCACTACAATGGGCTCCAAAAAAATACTGGTTTATAAAAGGTATTTTGATAGTTCCCCTTGAAAATGGAAAACCTTATTGGAACTACTTATTTGGTTATGACGATTGGCATCCTGGGTCGTTCGGCTTTGAATATACAAACTATGAGTCTAACCCAACCAGTGAAACAAACTTCAGAAAAGGGTTTTTCTCTTTAACTTATAAATATAAATTAAAATAAGACACCCCCTACTTTTAGGCGGTTTTTATAATAACAAAAAAGGAGCAATGCGAACTAATTAGACTCTGATTGTAACTGAAGAATAAGTTTTTTTACCTCTTCGTATTCTGATACAAAATTTTGGAAAAGTTGATTAATTTCATCTACATCATCATCCTTATTTTGTTTAGAACTTTCAATCTGAAAACTGATATCAGATAAACCGATAGCACCGAATGTTCTCGTACTTGATTTAAGTGAATGGCCTATATCTTTAACAGATGTCCAATCCTTATCTTCAATATGATTCTTCAAGTTATCAATAGATGATTCGGTCTCCTGGAAGAACACAGAAATAAGTTCAGGAAAGACCTCATCCATACTTTCTGCCAGTCTAAAAAAATCGCTTTTATTAAAATTCATATCTTTCATATCAATCTATTATGTATTGCAAGAGAAGTTTTTTTGTATAACACAGTGTGTTTTATATGTTTGAGTAACAAAGTATACTTTTAATAAAAATAATTAACAAAAATATGAATATACTCGTCGTTGATGATTCATCCGAAATTCGTTTAATCATCCAACATTATCTTAAAAAGTTTGACCATAATGTCGATTTAGCAATCGATGGTGGTGAAGCTTGGGAGAAAATAACAAATAACGAGTATCAAGTCATTATTAGTGATTGGAAAATGCCAATCATGAATGGCTTAGAACTCTGTAAAAAAATCAGAAGAGCCAAATTTAAAAGTTATATCTATTTCATATTGTTAACAGGTATGTCTGGAAAACAAAACATACTAGATTCGATTAAAGCTGGAATTGATGACTTTGTCAGTAAACCCATTGATTCTGATGAATTAGAAATTCGTTTAAGCTCTGCAGAAAGAGTATTAAATCTGGAAGAAACCTTAGAACGAAAAAATGTAGCATTAGAAAAAATAAATACACAGCTAAGTACTGATTTAAAAAACGCAACAAATACACAAATCAGTCTATTGCCAGCAAATTTAAATTCGAAACACTTCAGCACTGCCTGGCTTTATAAACCCGCTGTATTTGTCGGTGGTGATACATTTAACTACTTCTCACCCTCACCTGAGTTTTTGGTCTTTTATAAGATAGATATTTCAGGTCATGGTATTTCAGCAGCTATGCTTTCAATGTCCCTTCAATCAACTTTAGGATTAAAACGTGGTTTATACGGTGGTGCAATAAATAGAGAAAGTTCTTATGATTTACCTAGAATTTTTGCTAAAAATCTAAATAAGATGATGTTAGAAAATACCACCGATCATTATCTGACAATGATTTTTGGTATCGTGGATATCAAGCTAAACCAAATGCACTTTGTACAAGCTGGTCAGCCCTACCCTATGTGGTTTGATAATGAAAAAAACAAACTCAATCAATTAAACATAGATGGTTTTCCGGTCGGTTTGATACCTGATGCTGAATATGAAACCCAGCATATAAATTATAATAGCGGCGATAAATTTATTATTTACTCTGATGGCATTAACGAAATTGACTCCGCTATTACACATGAAAAACTAGAATCTAATACATTGTACGAACATTTCAATGCTATTAAAAAACTTTCACCTGCCAAGATGATAAACAAAATTAAAAACACTTGGTTGCTTGAGGAACAAGTAAAAGATTTACCAGATGATATAAGTGTACTTATATTCGAATTCAAATAAAAATCAGGAGATTAAAAATGCAACTCTCAACTGCAAAAAAAGACAACATCACAATAGTAACTGTTAATGAATCACGTTTAGATGCTTCAATTGCACCTGAATTCAAGCAACAAATGGAAGAGATCATAAAGGATGAAGGCAATCAAATCATTCTTGATATCAACGCTATCAAGTTCATGGACAGTAGTAGTCTAGGTGCTTTAGTAGGTGTATTAAAATCAATGGGTAATAACGGAAAGCTAGTTGTTTGCGGTGCTTCTGGGGTAGTTCTAGAATTATTCAAATTAACCAGAATGGATCGTATTTTTATTCTCAAAGAAAATACAGAATCTGCACAAGAAGTGTTTGTAGAAGCTGTTTAGATCAATAATTAAAGGATAATTATGGTGTGTTTGGGTAAATATTTCCAAACACGAATAATTAAATAATAAAATGACTAATTACCAAATAGATAGTAATTTATTTAATGTTCAAGTTTTAGCGAAGAATTTACGCGACTTTTGTTTAGATAATAATATCGATGAAAATACCACTAGTGTATTAGAACTTATGTTAGTTGAGGCAGTAAACAACATTGTTGAACATGCTCACAAAGGAAAGTCTGGTTTTGTTATAGATGCTCAATTTAAAATTGATGAGAGAGAAGTAACAATAATAATCATTGATGACGGAAGCTACTTTCTCGATACTAAAAATAAACATCAAGTAATTACAATACCAGAAAATGCTGTTGATGAGCTTCCTGAAGGTGGTTGGGGACTTGGTTTAATAGAGTCCATAGCGGACAACGTAGAAAAATATAATGTGAATGGTACGAATATTCTTGTTTTAACAAAAAATATTGGCGAAGTTTCTCTCGCTTAATATGACTAAGTAATACATTTCAAAAAACAATAATAAAGAAGATGTGAAAATGAGCTTTTATTTTGATAAATATGAAGATAGAAAACCTGAACCTCCATTACCTCATAATGAATGGCGCGAGTTACTTTGGCAGTATTTTGCGGTAATCGCTCTTATTGTAGGTGCCTGGTACATAGGTTGGAGGTGGACATCATCACTTAACTACGATGCATTGTGGTATGCCGTTCCTCTGGTTATAGCGGAAACAGGGGCTTACATAGGACTGATACTATTTACTTTTAATTTATGGAAAGTAAAAGATACTCCTAAACAAGATCCTCCTACCATGTTGGGTGAAGTGGTTGCGTACGATATTTCTGGTGATAGAACCATCAACGTCGATATGTATTTTCCCACTTACGATGAAGATCCAGAATTAGTTAGATTAAGCCTTATCGATGCAAAAAAAGTTCTGAATCCTATGGGTGTGAATATCAGTATTCATGTTTTGGATGATGGTAGCCGTGAAAGCATGAAAAAAGTAGCCGATGAAGAAGATGTAAATTACATCACTCGACAAGGCAATATTGGCTTTAAAGCGGGTAACTTACGCAATGCAATGGAGCAAACCGGGGGTGATTTTATTGTTATATGCGATGCGGATACACGCCCTCTTCCTACATTGTTGCAACATACTCTGGGTTACTTTAAAGATTCAGATGTTGCATGGGTACAAACACCACAATGGTTTTTTGATATACCAGAAGGAAAACCACTCGATAAAGCACTCAGTAAATACCTGTCTACTCCCGGTAGCTGGATTGGTAAAGGAATCCAAAAGGTAATAGGACCAGTACAAATTGGAGCCGATCCTTTTGTTAATGATCCAAAAATGTTTTATGACGTAATTCAACGTAGACGAAATTGGTGTAACGCTTCATTTTGTTGTGGCGCAGGATCAATTCATAGACGTGAAGCGGTTATGGAAGCTGCATTAAAATCATATGCAGAACAAATTGATGCTGATGTAGAAGATATCTATAAAAAAGTAAAAAGGATTACAGGTGAATCAAAACTTGATGAAAGCTTGCTTACACTGATTGATCAACAAGCTTTGCTAAATAATGAGTTCACACCGTATCGTTTTCATGTGTCAGAAGATATCTATACATCAATAGTATTACATTCAGATCCTGACAGAAACTGGAAGTCTGTGATGCATCCAGATGTGGAATCTAAAATGCTATCTCCACAGGATCTTTTGACCTGGACTATCCAACGATTTAAATATGCAGGTGGAACGCTAGATATTGCAAAAAATGATAATCCTGTTTTTCGTAAAGGGATGTCTCTACCTCAGCGTTTAATGTATGCAACAACGATCTGGTCTTACATGGGCGGAATATGGAATGTCATTTTCCTGACAGCTCCGCTCATATACTTATTCTTTGCTGTTTCTCCGGTTCAAAGCTATTCAATGGATTTTTATATCCATATAGTCCCTTTTTTATTATTGACTGAAATCGCCTTTATGATTGGTGGCTGGGGTCTCGCAGGCTATCCCTCGAAGGCCTCGTATTTAGCCTTTTTTCCTACCAATTTGAGAGCGTTATGGACGGTAATGAAAGGAGAGAAAATTAGTTTTCCTGTGACACCGAAAGACCGCCAAGAAGGCAACTTTCTGGGTTTAGCCATTCCGCAAACAGTCATCATTGTTTTGACAATTATCGGAATCATATTTGCCTGGTCTCAATACCAATTAGAACACCCCTCTTATGATATTAATGGCGTGTTGTTAAATACTTTCTGGGGGTTAAATAACATTTTAGCGCTAAGTGGCATAATTTTCGCCGCTTTATGGAAGCCAGAGGAAGAAGAAGAACAAGAAGAACAAGAAGAACAAGAAGAACAAATTACTTTAGCTTAAATCGAGTATATAAAAATGAATAACAATAACGTACCTGGATTCAAACAAAATTTAGTTAGAGCAAGAGCACATATTATATTTATGCTGGCCTTAATCACTGCTTTTTCTTTGGTGATATCATTATCGAACGCTTCTTTTGAAGATCGTGTAACGGCAAAATCTACAGTAAAAAATGTTATAGATATGAAATTACCCCCTCAAAGAAATCTAACAGAAGAAGAAAAGAAGTGGGCTTTAATAGCCTGGAAGTATTTTCAAAATAACACTATTGAATCAACAGGCTTAGCTAACTCTGCTAACGCCTATAAATCAACCACACTTTGGGATAGTTCATCATACCTGTTAGCAGTTATTTCTGCGAAACGACTGGAAATTATAGATCAAAAAGAATTTGTTAGCAGGGTGAATAAATTTCTGGCAACCATGTTAGTCATACCTTTATACGAAAAAAAACTACCTAACAAAGCTTATAATACCGAAACTTTAAAAATGGTTGATTACAACAATAAAGCCACAGAAAAAGGACTTGGTTGGTCTGCAATAGATATTGGTCGATTAATGGTTCCGCTCAATATATTAGTCTGGAACTATCCAGAATTTACCTCACAAGTAAAAGCTATAACTAAACACTGGGATCTTAATGCCGCAGTGAAGAAAGGTGATATGTACGGTGCTTTAAATGAAGAGGGTAAAACGGTCTATCTTCAGGAAGGTCGCTTGGGATATGAAGAATATGCATCTAAATCATTCCAACTCGTAGGGCTGGATGTGAGTAGTGCGATAGATTATACGTCCTGGTTAAAATTTATTAGTATTGAAGGCATCAATATACCCACCGATAGCAGAACGCCTGAGAAATTCACTGCACATAACTATGTTGTATCTGAGCCTTATATTCTTGATGGCATTGAATACGGATGGGATCAAATGTCTCGTGAATTTGCAGGTCGTGTTTATACCGTTCAAGAAGAAAGATATAAGAATACAGGAAAGCTTACTGCTGTGAGTGAGGACAATATCGACCAGGCTCCCTACTTCGTCTATAACACTGTCTTTACCAGTGGTAAGAAGTGGAACGCCATTACCGAAGACGGAACAGATGCGAGTGAATTTAAAACATTAAGTACAAAAGCAGCATTTGGTTGGCATATGTTATATGAGACAGATTACACTAAAAAGCTGATCGAAGTCGCTAGTAAACTATATGACCCAAACCTGGGTTGGTACTCTGGGCTTTATGACAAAACTGGAGAACCAAATAAGGCAATAACTGCCAATACTAACGGAATAATTCTTGAAGCATTAGCTTACAAACAAACGGGGACTTTATTAAAGCCATAAGAGAAAAATCCTAAAAAGTATTCATCCAAAACAAATACAATGAAAGAATAATTATAATAATAAGAGTCATGATTGATATGTGTATTACAACAAATACAGCATGGAAAAACTTACAACAACATGCACTAGATATGTCTGAATTTCATCTACGAGCTGCATTTGTAGAGGATCCGGAACGCTTTAAAAAATATTCAATTCATTTAGATGGACTTCTTTTTGATTATTCAAAACAAAGAATAACGAACAAAACGATGGATTTACTTTTTGACCTAGCAAAGGAAAGTGATTTAGAAAACTGGCGCGATAAATTATTCAATGGAGAGCGAATTAATCATACTGAAGATCGCTCTGTGCTACACACAGCTCTGAGAGACATGTCTCCAAACTCTATATTAGTAGATGGTGAAGATATCAAACCTGGAATCAATTCTGTTTTACAAAAAATGGAAGCATTTATTGAAAAGGTGCTCTCTGGAGAATGGTTAGGTTATACAGGTAAGCCTATTGATACGATTGTGAATATTGGTATTGGTGGGTCAGACTTAGGTCCAAAAATGCTCTATGAAGCACTAAAGCCATACCATATGCCTAATATACGGGTATGCTTCGTTTCAAATCTTGATGGGGCTGACCTGGCTAACCAATTCAATCAGATTAATCCAGAAACAACCCTGTTTACTATTGCATCAAAAACGTTTACCACCTTAGAAACCATGCAAAATGCTAACACCGCGCGTAATTGGTTTTTACGACATGCTGAAAATGAAAGTGATATCGCAAAACATTTCGTTGCTATTTCAACCAATGCTGAAAGTGTTTCAGAGTTTGGTATCGACACCAATAATATGTTCGAATTCTGGGACTGGGTTGGGGGACGTTATTCTCTATGGTCAGCTATTGGATTACCACTTGCACTAGGTATTGGAATGCACCATTTCAATGCACTTCGAGAAGGTGCTTATGACATGGATACACATTTTAAAACGAGTCCTTTTGAGAAAAACATTCCCGTTATTATGGCTCTGGTCGGCATCTGGAATAGAAATTTTTTAGGTGCTGAAACATTAGCCATACTTCCTTATGACCACTTACTAACCGCTCTTCCCGATTTTCTTCAACAATTAGGTATGGAGAGCAATGGAAAGTCTGTCGACAGAGATGGCGAGGAAATAGATTATGCAACTGGAGCCATCGTTTGGGGAGCAACAGGTAACAATGGTCAGCATGCATTTTTTCAACTCTTGCATCAAAGTAAAACATTAGTTCCACTAGATTTTATCGGCAATGTAAATAGTGGCTATTCTCTTGAAGGTCACCAACAAAAACTGTTCTCCAATATGGCGGCACAAGCAAAAGCGTTAATGTGTGGTAAAACAGAAGAAGAAGTGAGTAAAGAAGCGCAATCAGAACATGATAAATCAATAATCCCTTACAGAGTGTTTGACGGTAACGTCCCTTCTAATATGATTCTCTTTGACCATTTAACGCCCCATAGTCTAGGAATGTTAATAGCGATGTATGAGCATAAAGTATTTGTTCAAGGTGTCATCTGGAACCTCAATTCGTTTGATCAATGGGGCGTTGAACTCGGTAAAAAGTTAGCAAATGAGATTCTGGATGATTTAGTCAGTGATGGAATCTCCAATAAACATGATTCGTCTACCGAAGGACTAATGAACTATTTCAAATCAAACTTTCTGGATAAGTTGGCTTCTTGATCAAATAAATTTAAATTTTAAGAAGATAAGTAAAAAAATAATAAAAATAAAATACTGAGTTTTTCATGTTTAATAAACTATCAAGGTCTGACGTTATATACCGGCATACATTTGTCATCATATTGGCTTTTGTATTGATCATAGGAAGTGCGGTTGTGCTCTCGTATACCTATGAACAAACAAATGCCATGAATGAGCGCATTGCCAAACTTGATACAGAACAATTTGCTACATCAGTGGCTAAATTTAGAAATTTTTATAGCGAAACCATAGTACCAGCTGCCAAAGAATATGGTATGAGCATCACACATGACTATAAGAACACCAAAGGCTCTCTTCCTTTACCAGCAACGTTTGCTAAAGATTTTGGTGAATCTATTTCTGATGATAACGCTTCATATACTGTAAAACTCTATAGTGATATGCCATTCCCATGGAGAAAGCAAAGTGCCTTAGATGAATTTGAAAAGGCAACATTAGAGAAAATTAAAAAAAGTCCAAATACACCCGTTATATCCTTTGAAACAATGAATGGCAGAAAAGTTCTCAGATATGCTCGTGGCGACTTGATGAAAGAAAGTTGTATAGGTTGCCACAATAACTATTCAGGATCACCTAAAACAGATTGGAAAGTAGGCGATGTAAGAGGCGTATTAGAAGTAATACGACCTATAAACTCATCTGAATTTAATACTATAGGACTACTGAAAAAATCATTCCTTATGATGCTGGCAATTATTTTATCTATGGTAGGCCTTATCTTTTTTGTACTTAGAAAACTAACATCATCGTTAGATTCAACTTACGAAGCCTATAAAAAGGAAGAAAAAACATCACATAAATTACATGCTAGTAGTGTAAAAATGATGGCTATTGTCAATTCTGTAGAAGAAGTAATTATAGTTATTAATGAGAAAGGAATAATTACAGAATGCAATAACTCAATAGAAAAAGTATTTGGTTACTCTGTAGATGAAATAATTGGTCAAAACGTCAATATTTTAATGCTAGGTGATCACCATAAGCATCATGATAAATATATTAAGGAATTTATACAAAAAGATGAAGGTACTGTTATGGGACAAAACAGAGAATTTGTTGCCATTCGTAAAAATGGAGAGAAGTTCCCAATAGAACTCTTTGTTAATGATGCGCGTATTGGTAATGAAGTTATCTTTACGGGTAGCATTAGAGATATTACACATAGCAAAGAAACACAAAGAGTAAAAGAAAAAGCGCATAAAGCGGCTCTAGAATCGGCAGAATTAAAAAGTGAATTCCTGGCCAATATGAGTCATGAAATACGCACTCCTATGAATGGTGTCATCGGAATGACCGAATTGCTATTACTTTCTGAGCTCGATGAAGAACAACAAGAACTTGCACATACTGTCAAAGATAGTGCTGATTCATTACTAACAATTATTAATGATATTCTGGATTTTTCTAAGATTGAAGCGGGTAAATTAAAAATCAGAAATAACAAATTCCAACTGTTAAAAATGATAGAAGGTTCAATTGACTTACTGTCAAAAGAAGCAACGAAAAAACAAGTAGAACTTGCTTTTTTCATTGATAAAAATGTTCCACTCGAAATCAATGGTGATGCTGGTAGATTACGCCAAATATTAATTAATCTATTTAACAACGCATTAAAATTCACAGAAGATGGACAAGTGATTTTATATGTTTCAATGAAAAATGAAGAAACGATGTCTTTCTCTATCATTGATTCTGGAATAGGAATTCCGGAAGACGCTTTAGCGACTTTATTTGATAGTTTCTCTCAAGTCGATGGATCAAGTTCAAGAGAACATGGTGGAACAGGTCTCGGTCTAGCCATTTGTAAGCAGTTAGTAGACCTCATGAATGGTGAGATGGGAGTCGAAAGCAAACAAGGTATAGGTTCTACATTCTGGTTCACAATCAAAATTGATTCAACGAAAGACAATCAGACTAAACCTTTAATTGATTCTAGTGCGCGCGTTTTAATGTGGAGTACATCTGAGACATTAAATAGCTATTACAAAAAGCAATTAAATCAATGGGGAATGAGTTCAACTATAGTTAAAAACCTGAATAGCTTAAATAATGAGTTAGATCAAAATACCTACGATATGTTGGCACTCGATGCTGACAATATATTTATCGATCCTGAAAACCCAGATTCATTTTTTCCTATACTAGATACTCTTCGCCATAAATCCAATGCCCTTTTTGTTCTATATGCAAGTCATCATCAATACCAGGAATTATTAAAATTAAACTTTAAAAAGAACATCGTTCTATTTAAAAAACCAATTAAGCATACTGCCATAAAAGCATTAATGAATGAGTTAAAAAGCAATGGTAAAATACACAGTAAAACAATAAAAAATACCGTAAACATTAAAAAGCTCGAAACTAGAAAAACAGAAAAACCAATTACTTTAGAAAAAGATAAGTTCCATATACTTTTGGCAGAAGACAATTTAGTTAATCAAAAAGTTGCTATCAAAATGCTTATTACATTAGGTTGTAAAATTACAGTATCAAATAATGGAAAAGAAGCACTAGAACAGGCAGGCAGAAACTTTTTTGATGCAGTTTTCATGGACTGTCAAATGCCAGAATTGGATGGTTATGAAGCAACAAAATTAATAAGAAAATTTCCTAGAGAACACCTTAATTATAACGTTCCTGTTATAGCATTTACCGCAAATGCAATGAAAGACGATCATAAAAAATGTGCACAAGCAGGAATGGATGACTATTTAAGTAAACCCGTTAGCCTTGCAAAACTTGAGATAGTTCTAAACAAGTGGCTTGAAAAAATGACTGACCGTCAAGTCAAACATTTAAAACAAAAAATAATGAAGGAATTAGTATGAAAGGTATAGTTTTTACAGAATTTTTAGAGATGGTAGAAGATAAATTTTCACCAGATATGGCAGATAAAATCATAGATGCCTCTAAAAATTTATCTACCGATGGTGCCTACACAGCAGTAGGAACCTATCATCATTCCGAGTTAATCGAATTGGTATCACACCTCAGTGAAGAAACGGACATTGATTTAGCTTTACTGGTGAAAACGTTTGGTATTTATTTATTTGGACGATTTGTTGCGCTATACCCTGGTTTTTTTGATGAAAACAATAATACATTTGGCTTCCTTCAGTTAATTGAAAACCACGTACATGTGGAAGTAAAGAAATTATATCCAGATGCAGAGCTTCCTACTTTTGATACGAATTTAGTAAACGATAATCATCTTGACATGATATACCAATCGAAACGTCCATTTGCGCCATTAGCAGAAGGTTTAATCCAGGGTTGTATGGAATATTACGGTGAAAATATCGATATTCAAAAAGAAGATTTATCTGGCGGTGAAAACAAACACGTCAAATTTTCTCTGATAAAACAGTAAACGTACATATCATGAATGAAGAAAAAATTAGATTACTAGAGAGACGTTTAGCTCGCGAGAAGTCAGCCCGTAAGCAAGCTGAAAACTTACTCGAATCTAAAAGTCTTGAGCTTTACAATGCAAATCTACAATTACAAGATGTAGCTGAATCACAAGAAAGCAAAATACAAAAGCGCACCAAGGAATTAAAAATAGCTAGAGATAACGCTATCAAAGCAAGCAGTATAAAAAGTAATTTTCTCGCTACGATGAGCCATGAAATTCGCACCCCTATGAATGGTGTCATTGGCATGGCTCAATTACTGTTAGATACAGACTTAAGCTCCAAACAAAGAAGACAAGCTAATGTTTTATTGTCTTCTTCTGAATCACTTTTACAGATTATTAATGATATTCTTGATCTGTCTAAACTAGAATCTGGAAAGCTACAGGTACTAAAACAATCATTTGATTTGAGTACTTTTTTAGATGACCTTTTGAATTTTTTTGCAATTACTAGCCAACAAAAAAACATAGAACTTCTCAACTTAATCGATAAAAATATTCCTGAAAATATAATAGGTGACCCCTTACGATTGCGACAAGTTATGATCAATTTACTAGGCAATGCTTTTAAATTTACTGAAAAAGGATATATCGTTTTAGCTATAGATTTAGAAACAATAGGTAATAATCCTACACAGCTAAATTTCCATATTAGTGATACCGGCATGGGTATTACCAATAAAAACCTAATAAAACTTTTTAAACCTTTTAGTCAAATAGAAGACTACAAACAAAAACGTGGTATTCAACAAGGTACAGGTTTGGGCTTATCAATCAGTCAAAAGCTGGCAGAATTAATGGGTGGATCCATCAATGTTACCAGTGAAGTTAATGTCGGTTCGACTTTCACTTTAACCTTACCTCTTATCACTAACAAAACAGATGTCGAAATTAATACAGATAAACCATTGTTAAATAAGGATCTTGTTTTTTATCAACCATTGAAGTCCATAGTCAATATAGTAGAACAACAGCTCAATAATATTAGCAAAAATGTGGAAAATACTCAGTCTCTTAGTCACTTTATTGAACGTACGTCAAAAAGTGATAACTCATTAGATGTTTTTATTCTAGATGCAGAGAATCTGAACAACAACGAAATAAGTGAATTGCTTAATCATTTAACTAACAATAATATTAAGATTGATCAATGGCTATTTATCCAAAGTATCAATGGGAAGCATGATGACATAGAGTCATATTGTGAGAAGCATCAAGTAAATACAGTAGTAAAACCTGCTTGCCAGTTCACGCTTTATGAAGCTATACGGACTTTAGGCAATGAATACAAAACAAAAACAGTTCCTGAAAATGAAGCCAAAATAGTTTATACGGGTAAAAATTTACTCTTAGTCGAAGACAATAAAGTAAATCAAATGGTGGCTAAGGCGCTTCTTAAAAAACTTGGCATAATTGTTACTATAGCCAACGACGGTCTTGAAGCAATAGAAGCCTATCAAGAAGAAAATTTTGATGTGGTCTTAATGGATATCAATATGCCAAATATGAGTGGTATAGAAGCCACTCAGGAATTACATAAAATAATGGATGGTAAAAAGATCTCAACTCCTATCATTGCATTGACTGCGAATGTGATGGAAGGAGCTGAAGAAGAATATCGTTCTTACGGTATGAACGGTTATCTAACGAAACCAATCGAAATCGATAAACTACACTCCGAACTTAAGAAATGGTTATAAATAGTTGTCAGTCCTGATACCTAACTGATAAGTAGCTAAAGAATGAGCAGAATCTTAAAAATAGTGTTTAAATATGCTCAAATGAAACAGACACACCAAAATACAAACATCCGAATAAAAACGTCCAAACACTCCATCAAATCTCCATTACCGATGAGAAACGGCGTCTCTGCGAGTAGAGTTTGGCTTCCCAAAGCAGGAGATTATAAAAACGGAACCGAGAAATATGGTGAATGGAATACGATTCTTGAATTTCTGATTGAGAGGTTCCCCTTTATACCTGAAGATATATTACAAGATCGAATGTCACGGGGCGATATTGTTAATCAAGATGGCACTGTTTTTACTCCCGAGAGTAAGTATCAAGCTGAAACTTTTTTGTTTTACTATCGTGAAATACCTAACGAAGCCGA
>RCMY010002125.1_pt1 | contig 18042 bp, 17 predicted proteins | sample 2041341 | NCBI WGS metagenome assembly RCMY01 (sample SAMN09708234, study PRJNA481090) | Marine sediment metagenome, whole genome shotgun sequencing project. | reverse complement strand
TTTGGGCCTCTTCACTTCTCAACCATAGCCGGGCAGCAGTGCCGCAAGCTGATTCTTTTGCGGGCTTGGTCGTGTCAGGCGATAGCCTCGAAGCGTAGTCGGAGCCCTAGTGTGTGAGACACCTTGATGATGGTGGCAAGGCTGGGATTTCCATCAGCGGAAAGTGCCTTGTAGAGCCCTTCGCGGCTCATCCCTGCTTGCCGTGCGATCAGACTGAAGTTGCGTGACCGTGCGACGGTTCCCAGCGTCCGGGCGATAGTTGTCGGGTCATCGTCGCCTTCTTCGATGACTGCCTCAAGGTAGGCGGCGACGTCGTCGACGGTGTTGAGGTAATTCGCCGCGTCAAAGGGGGCGAAGGTCTCGGTGTGGGTGCCCATTTGTGCACTTCTCCTCGTTCGCGATGCCACGTGTCGGCGATGGCGACAAGCCCCCATCGTCGTCACATGCGCCCGCATAGAGTTCCCATGCGGGCAGGTAGCGTGCGTCTGGGTGCTGTCGATGGAAGTAGCTGCGAAGTGCCGAGTTCGCCGGCCGCAACCGTTTGCGAGGAAGGTCCGCTCCCGTCCCTTGGGCGATAACGCGCTTGACCACTAGGACACTTGCACGGCCGTCTCAGAGGAACGCGCGAACGTAGCCCGTGCAGAAAAATCTCACTTAGGTTGAGACGAGTCGCAAGTATCTTGAGCACTCACACTAGAAGTCGATAAGTTTTGGAGGGGATGACGAGAATCGAACTCGCATCATCAGTTTGGAAGACTGAGGCTTTACCACTAAGCTACATCCCCGCAATTGCAGGCTTCGCGAGGTGCGAAACCAACAGTGCGTAGCAATCCTAATACAGGAGTGGCGTTCAAAGAGTCACCGCTGCAGTTCCTCCCGTAGAACTCGGCTAGACTTGCCGAGGCCAATTTCTATGTGCGTACGCGTCAAATGATTCCCTGGCCGACATCGTTCGTACGGGGCGTAGCTCAGCTTGGTAGAGCGCCCGCTTTGGGAGCGGGAGGCCGCAGGTTCAAATCCTGTCGCCCCGACACATAATCCACACCACAAAATCACCAACCAGGAGATATTGAAATCGTGAAGACCACTGTCGAGCGCTTGAGCCCCACCCGTGTGAAGATGACCATTTCGGTCACTCCAGAAGAACTGAAGCCCAGCGTCGATCACGCGTATAAGCACATCGCCGAGCAAGTTAACGTTCCCGGATTCCGCAAAGGCAAAGTGCCGGCCCCAATCATCGACCAGCGAGTCGGCCGCGAAGAGGTTCTCAACCACGCCGTGAGTGATGGGCTCGAAAAGTTCTATCGCCAAGCCGCTGACGAAGAGAAGCTGCGCCCGCTCGGCCGCCCATCCGCCGACATCGTTGAACTGCCCAACCTCAAGGACTTCAGCGGCGACCTCATCGTCACCGTCGAAGTTGACGTGCGCCCCGAGTTCACTCTCCCCAAGTTTGACGGCTTGAAGCTCACCGTGGATGCCGTCGCGGTCACGGATGATGAAGTCGAGACGGAACTGCAGGAGCTCCTGAGCCGTTTCGGCACGCTCGTCACCGTTGATCGCCCCGCCACCACGGGAGACTTTGTGCAGATCGACTTGCGCGCCACCATCGGTGACGAAGAAGTCGACACCGCAAGCGGAATCTCCTACGAGGTTGGCAGCGGCGAGCTCATCGAAGGCATCGACGAAGCACTTGAAGGTTTGAGTGCCGACGAAGACACCACATTCGAGGCACCGCTCATGGGCGGAGAGCACGAGGGCCAGGCGGCCCAGATCGCCATCCAGCTCACCGCGGTAAAGGAGCGCGAGCTTCCCCCCGCCGATGATGACTTTGCCCAGATCGCGAGCCAGTTCGACACAATTGATGAACTGAAGGCAGACATCCGCGAGCAAGTGGGTCGCTCGAAGGTCTTCGGTCAGGGCGCGCAAGCTCGCGACCAGATCGTCGACAAGCTGCTTGAGTCCGTGGAGATCCCCGTCCCGCCGCAGCTCGTTGAAGATGAAGTACACCGTCACCTCGAAAACGAGCAGCGACTCGAAGACGACGAGCACCGCGCTGAAGTCGTCATCTCGAGTGAGAAGACGTTCCGCAGCCAGATTCTGCTCGACGCCATCGTCGAAGCCGAAGAGGTCAAGGTGAGCCAGGACGAGCTCACTCAGTACCTCGTGCAAGGTGCAGCTCAGTACCAGATGGAGCCGGGCGAGTTCATCAAGATTTTGGACGAAAACGGTCAGATCCCCGGAATGGTCGCCGAGGTTGCCCGCAGCAAGGCCCTCGCTGTCGTGCTGTCGAAGGCGAAAGTCACCGACACGGATGGCAAAGCGGTCGACCTTTCCGCCTTTACCGGGCCCGCCACGTCAGAAGGCAATGACATCATCAATATCGATGTCGACACCGAGCAGGACGACCACGCGGGTCACGACCACTAGTCACGCAGTTTCGATCTGCCCACGGCGAACACTGCAATGAGAGTCGCTTCGCTCCGATAGATTCGATTCACAGCAACAACGGAAACGGAGCTCGACAGCATGGCCCAACCGGCACTGGTCAGTAGCGTATTCGACCAACTCCTCAAGGACCGCATTATCTGGCTTGGGTCAGAGGTGCGCGATGAGAACGCAAACGAAATCTGCGCGAAGATTCTGCTCCTCGCGGCAGAAGATTCCGACCGAGACATCTTCCTCTACATCAACTCTCCGGGTGGTTCGATCACCGCGGGAATGGCGATCTACGACACGATGACTTTCGTCCCCAACGACATCGTCACCGTCGGTATCGGCATGGCCGCGTCGATGGGACAATTCCTGCTCTCCTCCGGCACGAAAGGCAAGCGGTACATCACGCCCAACGCGCGCGTACTCCTGCACCAGCCGTCCGGCGGGTTCGGCGGTACTGCCGCGGACATCCAGACCCAGGCGAACCTCATCAACGACATGAAGAAGCGCATGGCTGAGCTCACCGCCGAGCAGACCGGCCACACGGTCGAGCAGATCATCGAAGACGGTGACCGCGACAACTGGTTCACCGCTCAGCAGGCTCTCGAGTACGGCTTCGTCGACCACTTGCGCGAATTCGCGTCGGATGTCGTTGGCGGCGGCGGCACAGACGACACCGGCAACTCGGGCAAGAAGTAGGGACAGAGCAATGGAATTCACAAACCCTTCGATGAACTCAGGGCAGCGCTTGAACCCGGGCGGCAGGGCGCGCACAACAGGCGAGTCCCGCTACATTCTCCCGACCTTCGAAGAGCGCACGGCTTACGGTTACAAGCGCCAGGACCCCTACGCGAAGCTATTTGAGGACCGCATTGTGTTCCTCGGTGTGCAGATTGACGACGCCTCCGCGGATGACGTCATGGCTCAGCTGCTCGTGCTGGAGAGCCAGGACCCCGACCGCGACATCGTCATGTACATCAACTCGCCAGGTGGCTCCTTCACCGCGATGACGGCAATATACGACACCATGCAGTACGTGCGTCCGCAGATCCAGACGGTGTGTCTTGGTCAGGCGGCCTCGGCGGCTGCAGTGTTGCTCGCTGCGGGTGCACCAGGCAAGCGACTTGCTTTGCCGAACGCGCGCATCCTGATTCACCAGCCCGCAACGGGCGACGCAGGCCACGGCCAGGCGTCCGATATCGAAATCCAGGCACGCGAGATTCAGCGGATGCGTACGTGGCTTGAAGAGATTCTCTCCAGCCACTCCAACCGCACTCCCGAGCAGGTCGCGAAAGATATCGATCGTGACAACATCATGAATGCGGCCGAAGCGCTTGAGTACGGACTCATCGACCAGGTGTTGACGAGCCGCAAGAACGCTCCGGCCGCCATCACGACCGGTTGATCCGCTACTGCTGAGCGTCGCCCTTCTTTTTGGGGCGGATGAACAGCAGCGCTGCAATGATCGCGACCGCAACAATCGTGATCGCGCCACCGATCCACAGGATGTCTGTCGAGACGTTGTCGTCGGCAGTTCCTGTGGCCGTATCTGGCGCGCTCACTGATTCGTTGCCGCAGTTCGGAACAGAGGAGGAACCCACAACCGTCGATTCGTTCCCCGCCGCAGGCTGCCACGTGAACGGGATCGTGTCCGAAATGGTGTGACCGTCCGCCGAAATGACTTGCCATTCAAGCGTGTAGTCGCCCGCAGGGCCGAGTGCCGCTGGCATGGAAACCGAGGCACCACTCACGGTGACGCAACCGTCGCCGTAGTAGAGCTCATCAGGGCCCGTCACTTTCATGAGAAAGCCCCCAACGCTTCCCTCAAGGTTGAGGAGGTTGTCGTTGGTGCTGACCGTGAACTCGTCGGGGAGCGCGGTGAGCACTTCACCAATCTCCGGGGTCGACGAAACGTAGTAATTGTGTGCCATTGCCGGCGTTGCTACGAATAGCGCAGCCACGAGAGTGACGAGCGCCGCGGCGCCGAGCACTGCTACTCGCACGGCGACGCGTCCCGCATGGTAGCTCGTGCTTCGTGTTCGAGTAACGACTGTCATTGTCTATGCCGACTTTCTGCGCAGTGCTGCAATAGCAACGACAACGCCGATTGCACCGAGCGCGAGCCCGCCAATTCCGAGGCCTCTCGCAATATTATCGGCGGCGGTCACCGAAGCACTGCTGTCGACGTGCACTTCCGCGTCGCCATGGTCATCTGTGGCTGTGCCATCGTCGTCCGCGGCGTCATGGTGGTCACCTGCTGGTGCATCGTTCACGAAGAGCACGGGTGCAGGATGCGCGGCGCCTTCTGTCGTGTCCGACCACGACACCACGTTGCCGTCGCTGTACGTCTGATCGGCGGTCATTACGATGGAGCCGGTGTCGGGCACGGGGCCGAGAGAAAGCGGGAACACTTGCAATTGTCCGTCGCTAATTTCGTGGCCGGGTTGTGCCGTCCACGTCACGGTCGTGATGGCCTCTGTGATGGTGTTGCCACCCACCTCGACTGGGCTGGGGAGCGTCTCCGTCACCAATTGTGTTGTCCAACCGGCCACGGGAACGTAGCTCACACTGACGATCGGTGTGTCGGTGGGAAGCGAGAGAACAACCTTGGTGGTCACTTCTGTCGCTGATTCGTTGGGCACTTTGATATTGACGAGTGCGTACGAGCCGGCAGGTGCAGTGTTCGGAGACACCGAGACGTGGGCCGACGCTGCGGCGGGTGCGGCGAGGGCAAGCAGCAGCGCTGCGCCCGAGGCCGCGATGATGGTGGAGCGTTTCATGAAGAGTCCTTTCGGCCATGCCAAAGGCAGGCACGTTGTGGTCGTGCAGATTGCGCGAGTGCGCAGAAATTGGTGAGTTAGGCGGCGAGCGCCATGGGCGGCCCGCGGTAGCGAAGACCCGAGTGGTCCACGCGGCTGCGCAGGGGTACGGGGGAGTGGGCTCCTCGAGCGAAAAGCCGCGAGGGTGCGATGGCGAGAGGGGCATCCTCAAACCGGGGAATAAGGGAGATCACGAAGGATGTAGCGGCCCGAATCGCCGACGAAGCGCTTCGTTCGCCAAACGCGATAATCGCGAAAGTCGCCACGGCGGCGGCGACGTGCGCCATAAGCATGTCGCCGTGATCGTGTGCCTGAGTGGTGAGCGAACCAAAATCTACGGGTGCGTTGTGAACATGTCCGAGAGAGCTGGCGGGTGCGCTGGCTTCGAGGGATCCCAACGATCCGAACAGCCAGTGGTACATCGCCTGGCTCGCGAGAATCGAGGCAGCGAGGCGCGTGCGCGGCATCCGGCGACCCGTGAAAGCGACGCAGACGATGACCGAAAACGTGAGACACAGGGAGATTCCCGCGATGCCGGGGAGCGCACCTCCCGCGAGTGAATGCGCGAACGCCGCCATAAACACGGAGACAACGGCCGCCAAGGTGCCACGGGCTACTCGCCCCCACCGTGTCATTGCATGTCCCCTGAGTTTCGTTTCAGTACACCTTTCATTCTATGCGGCGCGCCGATGCCCAAAGCGTCACGTTGCAGCGACTGTCTGCGTAGCGGGTTAGGCTCGTTACTGCACGGCATTCGTCGCGAACGGCTCAGAATTATGAGCCCACACGAAAGGGAGGCGACCATGGCTCTAGGTGAGAGCGCCGACCTGCTCAAGTGTTCGTTCTGCGGGAAAAGCCAGAAGCAAGTGCAACAACTTATTGCCGGACCCGGTGTGTACATCTGCGACGAATGCGTCGAGTTGTGTAACGAGATCATCGAGGAGCGGCTCGCGGAGTCGGGCGAAGAGGCCGTCGGCGAATTCGACCTTCCGAAGCCGAAAGAAATTTACGCTTTCCTTGAGGAGTATGTGATCGGCCAGGAGCCCGCAAAACGCGCGCTCGCGGTCGCCGTGTACAACCATTACAAGAGGGTGCGCGCCGACAAAACGATTATGCCGGCAGAGTCTGTCGGCGAAGAGATCGAGATCGCCAAATCCAACATTCTTTTGATCGGCCCAACGGGGTGCGGCAAAACCTATCTCGCCCAAACCCTCGCGCGCCGGCTCAACGTGCCGTTTGCGGTGGCGGATGCCACAGCGCTCACCGAGGCTGGCTACGTGGGCGAGGATGTCGAAAACATTCTCCTTAAGCTCATCCAGGCTGCAGACTTCGACGTGAAGCGTGCCGAGACCGGCATCATTTACATCGACGAGATCGACAAGATTGCCCGCAAGGCGGAGAACCCATCCATCACTCGTGATGTATCTGGCGAAGGCGTGCAGCAAGCGCTTCTCAAGATTCTTGAGGGCACGGTTGCCTCCGTTCCGCCGCAGGGTGGACGCAAGCATCCGCATCAGGAGTTCATCCAGATCGACACCACGAACGTGCTGTTTATCGTCGCGGGCGCTTTCGCAGGGCTCGAGGAAATCATTTCGCAGCGAGCGGGCAAGAAGGGTATCGGGTTCGGTGCGCCACTGCACATCAAAGGCGACGATGTGAACCTGTTCAGCGAGGTTCTTCCTGAAGACCTCCACAAGTTTGGGCTCATTCCCGAATTCATCGGTCGGTTACCCGTCGTTGCAACAGTCTCGCCTCTTGACCAGGCCGCGCTCATGGAAATTCTCACGGTACCGAAGAACGCTCTCATGCGCCAATACCAGCGCATGTTCGAGATCGATGGCGTGAAGCTCGAGTTTGAGCCTGAAGCGCTCGAAGCGATCGCCGATCTCGCGGTGCTGCGTCAGAGCGGCGCGCGAGGTTTGCGCGCCATTATGGAAGAAGTGCTCGGACCGATCATGTTCGAGGTTCCCTCCAACGACGATGTTGATCGCGTCATCGTGACGAAGCAGACTGTGCTCGAAAACGCGGCACCCACAATTGTGCCTCGCAAGCCGGAGCGCCGCGAGAAGTCCGCTTAACAGTCGCCGCTGGTTGAGGAGATTGCCGTAGGCAATCGTCTCGAAACCGCCTGTGGTTCCTCCCTTCGAGACGCGCTTCGCGCTCCTCAGGGAGCGAGGTAGGTGTCAGCTCCCTGAAGAAGCCCGCGAAGGTTCCTTTGTGACGCCGCTCCCTGAGGAGCCCGCGCTGCGGGCGTCTCGAAGGAGGCGAACACGTTTCTCGCGTCGAAACCTCTCATCCGTGGCCCGGTGAGCCCGGCGGTCGCGCCCTGAGCAACGTCCGCGACCCGCAATCTGTGCACTCCACTTGACATCGTTCATCACTTACTTCTAGAGTTCGTTTAGTTCTAAACAAAGTAGTTCTGAACCGAAGGTCTCACCACAATGGCAACTCGCTCCACAGGACGCACCGACGTAAACCGGTCCGCCATCCTCGCGCGCCTTGGTGCCCACGGTTCGGCATCGCGTGCGGATCTGGCCCGAATGCTCAATGTGTCGCCAGCTCTCATGACGCAACTCACGAGAGATCTCCTCGCCGAGGGGTTGCTGCGGGAACTCGAGCACTCGCCCTCTCAAGGTGGACGACCAGCTCGGATGCTTGGACTCGTGTCGACCGCGGGTCGAGCGATCGGAGCAAAGGTCGCCGCAGACCACGTCGCTTTTGTCGAGGTGGGCATTGACGGAACCGTCAAGAGGTCCGCAAGTGAACCCTTCGACGCGGCCGCATCCACGATGCTGGCAAGCCTTGCGACGCTTCTGGGGCGATTCATCGCGGGCGGAAGCGACATCCCGCTGCTTGGAGTAGGCGTTGGGGTCCCCGGGTCGGTCGACAATCAAGGCAGTGGCGTCGTCGAGTCGACGCAATTGGGATGGCATCAGGTCCCCCTCGGCAGAGCATTGCGCCGCGAACTCAATCTCCCCGTTTTGATCGAAAACAACGTGAATGCGCTCGCTGTCGCTGAGCGCCTGTATGGGCTCGGGCGAAACCACGAGAACTTTCTTGCGGTGACGATTGGTACGGGCGTTGGCGCCAGCATCATTGTTGACGGCACCGTGCTGCGTGGCTTTGCAGGTGGAGCCGGGGAAATCGGCCACATTCCGGTCTCCGACGGTGGACCCCTCTGCACGTGCGGAAACCACGGGTGCCTGGAGTCCTACATCGGCCAGGATGCGCTCGTGAGAGCCGCTCGCGAAAGCGGCGCGATCGCTGAGCAAAGCGGAATCGCCGCTCTGCGGTCGGCAGCGGATGCGGATGATGAGCGCGCGATGGAGATTTTCAGCCGCGCCGGTCATTTGCTTGGCCGCACGCTCGCGGGCATTATCCACACGCTAGACCCCGACATCGTCATCATTTTGGGGGAAGGGACCGCCAGCTGGAAGCACTGGTCATACGGATTCGAGCCAGCGCTTCGATCCGCTCTTGTCCCGAGTCGCCGCGGTGTCACCGTCGAGGTCGAGACGTGGCAAGACGAGAGTTGGGCGCAGGGTGCTGCCGCACTCGTGCTGGCAACACCGTTCGACGCCGATGACGTTGCAGGCGATCAGGGACGGCTCGTGCGCGAGCGTCTCGTTGAACAATCCGCTCCACACGGCGACAGAATCAACGGCACCGGATGAGCCTCTCTTCAGCTCAGGCCTCGCTTCTCGACAAGTCTCCCTTGCCCGCCCCTTCACGCCCAGTGCGTGACTCGGCGTCCCGATCTCGGAAAATAAAGTACGCGCTCACAGTCGCGGCGTTTTTGCTGCCCAGCGCCGTTCCCCTGGCCATGTTCACTCTTGGTCCGATGGTCGCGGCGGCGTGGATCAGCCTCACTAAGTGGAACCTCCTGCTGCCCCCGGAGTTTATTGGCATCGACAACTACACGAAGCTTTTGAGCGACCCACGCACCGGGGAAGTGTTCCTCCACACCGTGTACTACATCGCCGGATACCTTCCCATCGTGTACTTTGGCGGCCTCGCGCTTGCCCTCGCGCTCAATACGGCGCTCAAGGGGCGCTCGTTCCTGCGCGGCATCTACTTTCTGCCTGTCGTCACGAGCTGGATCGTGGTCGCTCTCGTGTGGCGCTGGCTGCTGAACCCGAGCACAGGCGTTGTCAATAATGTTCTCGCATCCATCGGAATCGATGGGCCCGGCTGGTGGACCGATCCGACGTGGGCTATGCCGTCTATCATCCTCGCCTCGGCGTGGAAAGACCTCGGTTTCGTCATGGTGATCCTGTTGGCCGGCCTCCAGGCAATATCCCCTGAGCTTTATGACGCGGCAAAGGTCGATGGGGCTGGTTGGTGGCGCAGAACGAGGAGCATCACCATTCCTCTGCTGTCGCCTTCGACATTCTTCGTGTTTGTCATCTCCCTCATCAACGGTTTTCAGGTCTTTGATCAGGTGTACGCGATGACGGGGGGCGGGCCCGCTGGGTCCAGCCAGGTTGTCGTTCAGCAGATTTACGACCTGACTTTCAGGTACGGGCGGGCTGGCGAGGCAAGTGCGCTGTCGTGGATGCTGTTCATCGTCGTTCTCGCCGTCACGGTCATCCAAATCAGAGGACAGAAGAAGTGGGTTAACTATGGTTGACGCCACTGTGCGCACGGGCGGCTCTCGCATGACTCCGCTGCGCCTCACCGGATTCATCGGCCTTCACGTCATTGTGATCGTTGGTGCGCTTCTCATGTTCTTTCCGTTCTTGTGGACGATCGTCACGTCGATAACGCCTGGAGCGAACCTCGGTGTCACACCAGACCTCATCCCCAAGAACCCGTCACTTGACGCCTACGTGCAACTTTTTACCGAAAAGCCTTTTGCGAGGGTGATCTTCAATAGCCTGCTGCTCGCGGCGATTACGACGGCGGTTCAACTCTTTACGAGCGCGACCGCCGGATACGCATTCAGTCGCTTGCCGTTCCGGGGCCAAACCGCTGTTTTCGCCGTGTATTTGGCGACCATGATGATTCCGATCCAAGTGCTCATCGTCCCGCTTTTCGTTGAACTCAAAGCCTTCGGGTTGCTCAACACCTATCTCGGTGCGCTGCTTCCAACGTTTGCGTCAGCATTCGGGATATTCCTGCTGAGGCAAGCGATCAATCAAGTGCCGCGAGAACTGGATGAGGCGGCGACGATTGATGGCGCTGGTCACTTCCGGATCTTCTTCTCCGTCATCCTGCCCAATATTCGCCCAGCGCTCGCGACGCTCGTGGTGTTTGCTTTCATGGGCAGTTGGAACAGCTTCTTGTGGCCGCTTGTCGTCTTGCGCTCACCCGAGCTTCAGACTCTTCCCATCGCGCTTGCCGCCCTCCAGGGGCAATACATCTCCGACTGGGATGTCATCATGGCCGGCTCCGTCGTCAGCGTCATTCCCATGCTGGCGCTCTATATCTTCGCCCAGAAGTACGTGATTCAGGGCGTTGCAAGCTCTGGGATCAAATGATCCCCGGGTGGCACCATCACAAGAAGGAGATAGCACTCACATGAATCGCAAGCTCATGGCCTTTATCGGTCTGGCGGGCGCCGCAGCTCTGGTCGTGACCGGATGCTCAGCAACCCCCGCCGATTCCGATACGCAGGTCACCATTACGTACACGAACTTCATCTCAAACGACGGCAACGAAGCCAATCTCGCCACCATTGTGGACGCATTCGAGAAAGAAAACCCGAACATCAAGGTTGAGGTCACGACGCTTCCCTATGGCGACTACGGCACTGCGTTGCAGACCGACCTCGCTGCGGGAACAGTGTCGGACACTTTCGATGTCGAGTTCTCCAACTACGCCTCGTACCAAGCGAATGGAGTACTCGCACCGATTGAGATCGCCAGCACCGATGCCTATCGCCAGAGCCTGATCGAGGCATATTCGACGGATGGCACGTCGTATGCGCTCCCAAGCTCATTCTCTGACGTCGTTCTGTATTACAACGCGGACCTGTTTGATGCTGCGGGGCTCGACTACCCAACCAACGACTGGACTTGGGCCGACGAGAAGGCGGCAGCGGAGAAGCTCACGGATAAGGCCGCCGGCGTGTGGGGCGACCACCAGCCGGTCAGCTTCTATGAGTACTACAAGGTGCTCGCGCAAAACGGTGGCGACTTCCTGAACGCGGATAAGTCGAAGGTTGCGTTCAACACGCCTGCCGGAATCGAAGCAGCCAAGTGGCTCGTCGAGAAGAGCGGAACCGTCATGCCGACGATCGAAGATGGTCAGGGAACTGCCGACTTTGACACCAACCTGTTCAAAGACGGCAAGCTCGCGATGCTCCACACCGGAATCTGGGTGTTCGGTGCGGTAGCGGATGTTCCGTTCACGTGGGACATCGCCGTCGAGCCGGGCAACACGACGCAAGCCAGCGCGGTCTTCTCGAATGCCATCGGCGTTTCGGCGACCTCAAAGAACGTTGAGGCGGCCACGAAGTGGGTCGAGTTCATGACCTCATCGGACACCATGGTTCAAGCGCGTCTCGACTCTGGGTGGGAGCTTCCGCCCATCTCTGATGAGGCAGCGCTCGCAACGTACCTCGACAAGGGTGCGCCTGCGAACCGCAAGGCCGTGTTCGACTCGCTTGATGGCATCGCACTGCCACCGGTTGTCGCCGTAGGCCAGAGCGAAATGCAGGACATCATGGGCGAAGAACTCGTGGAAGCGCAAGCGGGCCGCAAGACGGTCGAACAGGCGCTTGACTCGGCAGAGGAGCGGATTAACGCAGTTCTCGCCGGCTAGTTCACTGTTTCATCGCCCGGCGTGCCGGGCACAGGGTCCCGAGGTCTTCTCGGCCTCGGGGCCCCTCAATTCGTATGCGCTGAAGGGCGCGAATCAGGAGTCGTGAGTGCATGTCTGAAAAGTTGGATCTGGTTGATGGCGGGGAATGGCCGGAACTTGCTCGACTTGCAGAGTCGAGCATGCAGATCATTCTTGACCTGCAGGATGAATCGGGGGCTTTCCCTGCGAGCCCCACGTTCTCGGCTTACCGCGGCTACTGCTGGTTCCGGGACGGAGCTTTCATTGCCGACGGGGTTTCCGCGGGGGGCGCAGTGGATTCCGCAAGCCGGTTCTTCGACTGGTGCGCCACCATTTTGGAGTCGCGCTCTGGCACCATCGAGAACATCGTCGCGCGCGCCGCGAGCGGGCATCCGGTGCCCGACAATGAAATGCTCGCGACCCGATTCACCCTCGCCGGTGAAGACGGCGACGACGACTGGTGGGACTTCCAGCTTGATGGCTACGGCACGTGGTTGTGGGCCGTCGCCGAGCACTGCCGTCGGCACGGAGTGCCTCTCGAACGTTGGCGTCGCGCAATAGAGCTGACGGTCGACTACCTTGCTAGCTCCTGGCAACGACCGTGCTTCGACTGGTGGGAAGAGAACCCGGACAAAGTGCACGTGTCGACGCTCGGCTGCATCGCGGCAGGAATGCTGGCGGTCGCGAAGAGCGGAATTTTGGATGATGCATACACGCAGCGAGCGCGCGACACTGCAGAGGCCGCGACTCGGCTCATTCTCGACGAGGGCGTCACGGACGGGCACCTCGCGAAGTGGCTTGGCGACTCAGAGGTCGACGCGAGCCTGCTTTCCATCGTTTTCCCGCTCGGCGTGATCGAATCCACGAGCCCGCTCGGATTGAGCACGATCGACGAAATCGACACGCAACTCAACGTTGATGGCGGCGTGCACCGCTATCTCGCAGACACGTTCTTCGGGGGAGGGCAATGGCCGCTTCTCAGTTGCATGCTGGGGCTCGCGCTCGCTTCAGCGGGGGATCGCGATCGCGCTTTCGCCCAGTTGCAATGGGCAGCAGGTACAGCGGACGACGATGCTCGGATGCCCGAGCAGGTTCCGACGCATCTTCTTGATCCTTCAATGCGCCAGGAGTGGGTCGACCGTTGGGGGCCAGTGGCAAACCCCCTGTTGTGGACTCACGCCATGTATGTTCGGCTTGCCGTTGAACTGGGCGTAGCGAAGGGGGGCGTGCGATGATCCGCCACCGGCCTCTTGGCTCCGGGCATCCGTATTCCGTCGACACAGAGCAGCGTTCCCCCGTCGATCCGATGGCTGGCTCGCCCGTCACCCTTGGTGTTCGTGCCACAGCGGACGTGTCCGCGGTGACGTGTGAGCTCATTCGTGACGGTGCGGCTACAACGGAGATTTCCTTGGAGCCCACCCAGCGACAGTCGCGGGGACAGGCGATCGATGGCGGCCACCTCGCTTCTGCGCAAGCACGCCTCGCGCGCGCGTCCACTGGGTGGCAGCTGACGCTTGACCATGTGAAGCCGGGGGAACACTACCGATATCGGTTCGTGGGCGAAGGCACGTCTCAGAACTCGACGCGGTGGTTCGAGTTCCGCGTTGCCGACTGGCACGAATCGAAGTCCGCTGTCGCCGCTGCGGGGCGCAGCCGCATGGACATGTCGACCGTGGCGGTGCTCGATGACGGCGAGCGGATGCGCAGGGTCCGGTTCGCGATCCGGCTAGCCCGGGGCGAACGTGTAACCGGGTTCGGCGAGCGATTCGACACGCTCGATCATCGCGGCTTGAGCCTCGACTCCATTGTGTTCGAACAATACAAGAACCAGGGCGAAGAACGAAAGACGTACTTGCCCATGCCGTTCGCGCACGTCCTTGGTGGCGATGGCTGGGGCTTTCACGTCCGCACTTCGCGCAGGGTGTGGTTCGATATTGGTGACACAGACGCCGATGTGATCTGGGTTGAGGCGGAGGTGGATGCCGCATCCGGTACCGATGACGTGCTTGAGGTCTCGTTCTACGACGGCTCGCCAACCGAGGTGCTGAGTTCGTTCCTCGACGATGCCGGACGCCCGAAAGAGTTGCCGGATTGGATATTCGGATTGTGGGCGAGCGCGAACGAGTGGAACACGCAGGCTGAAGTGATGAAACAGGTGGACCTTCACCGCGATCACGACATCCCCGTCGGGTCTGTCGTGATCGAAGCGTGGAGCGACGAAAGCACGTTCACGGTGTGGAGAGACGCGCAGTACGAGGTTGCAGAGGATGGCGGGCCACTGCGTTTGAAGGACTTCGCGTTCCCCGCCGATGGCGCGTGGCCCGACCCGAAGGCCATGGTCGACGAAGTGCACAGTCGCGGAATCAAACTGCTGTTGTGGCAAATCCCGCTCATCAAAATGCGACCGCATCCGACCGGGCAGGCCAAGGCAGATGCTGACGCAGCCATCCGCGGCGGCTACCTCGTGCAAGAGGAAGCACCAGACGGTTCGCTTCGGCCGTACCGGAACCGTGGCTGGTGGTTCCCGCTCGGTCTCATGCCCGACCTCGGCGATGAGCGCGCTGCCGCGTGGTGGACGGAAAAGCGAAGGTACCTGGTCGAAGATCTCGGCATCGACGGCTTCAAGACCGATGGTGGCGAGCACGCGTGGGGGCGCGACGTGCGCTACCTCAACGGCATGCGCGGCGATGAGGGGAACAGTCTGTTCCCCATGCACTACGCGCGCGCCTACGGCGACTTGCTCGAGTCCGCAGGCAAGGCCCCTGTGACGTTCAGCCGTGCGGGTTTCACCGGCAGCCAGTCTCACGGTGCGTTCTGGGCTGGGGACGAAAATTCAACGTGGCAGGCATTTAAATGGTCGCTCAACGCTGGGCTTTCGGCGGCATCCTGCGGGATTGTGTATTGGGGTTGGGATCTCGGCGGATTCTCCGGCCCGATTCCCGATGGCGAGCTGTACTTGCGCTCAGCTCAGGCCGCGACGTTCGTGCCGATCATGCAGTACCACGCGGAATTCAATCACCACCGTAAACCTTCGGGGGATCGAACTCCGTGGAACATCGCGGAACAAAACGACGACGACCGGGTTCTTCCCGTCTTCAGAAAATTTGCGAAGCTTCGAGAGCGGCTCATTCCCTACCTTTCCGAGCAAGCGCGAGTAACCGTAGACACGGGGGCACCGTTGATGCGTCCGCTGTTTTTCGATCACCCGGATGACGACGAAGTGTGGTCGCGACCCCAGCAGTGGCTGCTCGGCAACGACGTGCTCGTATCGCCCGTGACCGAGCCTGGCGCGCAAACCTGGGACACCTATCTCCCGAAGGGCGAATGGGTGGATGCCTGGACCGGTCAGTCTTTTGTGGGACAGCGGGTGGTCTCCAGGTCCGTTCCCATCGATGAGATCCCCGTGTACGTGCGCGCATCGTCGTGGGAGCAATTGCAGGGAGTGTTCACACCATAGGATGGCGTCACTCCCGCCCGCGTGACGCAAAGGACTGATAGCCCATTCTGCAGCCCATTTCCGCCGGAATTGTCGGCTCTATTGCCGGATTCGCTACCTCTTTTGCGCTCGTCATCGCTGGACTTCAGGCGGTCGGGGCGACCGACGCTCAAGCATCGTCTGGACTGCTCACCCTGTGCGTCACGGTAGGTATCACGTCCATTGTCTTCGCGCTGCTGTACCGCATCCCCATCTCGATCGCGTGGTCGACCCCTGGGGCAGCCTTGCTGATTGCGGCTGGCGACAATGATGCTAACTTCGCGGCTGCTGTCGGCGCGTTCGTCGTGTGCGGAGTGCTCATCGTGCTGTGCGGTTTGTGGCCAGCGCTCGGTCGCCTCATGACGAGCATCCCGAAGCCCATCGCGAGCGCGATGCTCGCCGGAATCCTGTTCCCCATTTGCCTTGCGCCTGTCACGGCCATGGTCGACTACCCGCTGCTTGCACTGCCCATCATTCTCGTGTGGGTCATCATGCTTCGCTTCGCACCGCGGTGGGCTGTCCCGGCCGCAATGCTGGTTGCCGCGGTCGTGATAGCCGTCTCCGCCGGTGGGGAGTGGACGCAAAAAGCCGAACTGGCTCCGCAGCTCACGTTCGTGGCTCCCGTGTTTGACCCTCTCGTGATCGTGAGCCTCGGCGTGCCTCTCTTCATCGTGACGATGGCGGGCCAAAACGTTCCCGGATTCGTGGTCATGTCGACGTTCGGGTACACCACGCCGCCACGTCCGGTGCTGCTGGGTACGGGGGCTGCCTCCGCGCTTGGTGCATTCTTTGGTGGACACGCCATCAACCTCGCCGCCATCACCGCGGCGATCATGGCGAGCCCCGAGGCCGACCCGGACAAGTCGAAACGATGGATCGCCACCCTGAGCGCTGGCTTCATCTACCTGCTTTTGGGGCTCGGAGCAGGCGTCGCGACGGCGCTTGTGGCCGCATCGCCACCCATCCTCATCATCGCCGTTGCGGGGCTCGCGGTCGTCGGCGCTCTCATTACGTCCATCACTGGGGCACTCGAGGATCCGCCGCACCGGATCACGGCAATTGCGACGTTCCTCGTCACGGCATCCGGGTTCACCCTCATCGGAATTGGCTCGGCGTTCTGGGGACTGCTGGTCGGGGCGGTCTTCATGATCTGGCTTGGATGGGGGCGTCGGCCGCGCATCGACACTCTGCCTGTTCCGGCTGAAACGGCGCCGGCCGACTAAGAACATTTGATACCAAAATGGTATCATTTTCCGCATGGCTATGACCGTGCGTCTCACTCCCGAACTCGACAAGAAACTGCAAGTGATTGCCGACGCCCGCTATACGTCCAAACACGCTTTGGTTCTCCAGGCTGTCGAGGACCTCGTCAAGGCGGAGTCTAAGACGGAACGTGTTCTGGAGAGCGTTGAACGCACTCTCGACCGCGACCGTGGGCTCCTTACTCGGCTCGAAGACGCGTGACAATTTATCTGGAGCCTGAACAGGGACTCGCTGTCGTATCGCGGTTAGGTATCCACATCCGCGACGAAGGGCTATTCTTTTCCGCTCTCGCGCGACCATCAGCGAGCGCGTTCGGCAACGATGCCTACGATTCGCTCGAACTCAAGGCTGCGGCGCTCATGAGCTCACTCGCTCAAAACCATGCAATGTTTGATGGGAACAAAAGGATTTCGTGGGTGCTCGTCGTGGCATTCTTCAACATCAACGGCTGGGACCTCGAGATGAGCGAAGACGAAAAATTCGACCTCATTCTCGCGGTGGCTGGAGGGAAGATCGCGTTGGATGAACTCGCGAAAACTTTCGCTCGACACTTGGTCGCTTCCGCTCCCTGAGGAGCCCGTGAAACGGGCGTCTCGAAGCGGGCCTCACACGTTCCCTGAGGTGCGAACGTAGTGAGCCTCGAAGGGAGCCGGCAAGTTACTCCAGGCTCCCTTCGAGACGGCCCTTCGGGCCTCCTCAGGGAACGGTTACTACTCCAGCCCGCGGCGTTTGAGTAGCGGCTCGATGACTGCGTCGCGCCCACGGAAGTCGCGGTACGCCGCGAGGGCATCCATCTTTCCCCCGACTCCGAGCAGTTTTTCCCGGAACCGATCGCCGTTTTCGCGACTGAGCCCACCGTTCGCTTTGAACCATTCGACGGTGTCGGCATCCAGAACTTCGCTCCAAATGTAGGAGTAGTAGCCGGCGTCGTAGCCGCCAGCGAAAGTGTGCGCGAAATAGGTGCTCGCGTAGCGCGTGGGAATCGCAGGATTGTCCAGCCCGACAGCCTCGAGCGCTTTCGCCTCAAACTCGGCGACATCCGTGACGGAGTCGTCTGCCGTGATGGAGTGCCATGCCTGGTCGAGCAGGGCGGCGGCAAGATATTCGCTCGTCTGGAATCCCTCATTGAACTGCTCGGAGGCGTGTAACCTGTCCACGAGTTCTTGCGGCAGTGCTTCACCGGTTTCATGATGAATCGCGTAGTTCGCAAGAATCTCTGGCCACAGCATCCACATCTCGTTTACCTGGCTAGGGAACTCAACAAAGTCG
>RCMY010002124.1_pt1 | contig 18043 bp, 10 predicted proteins | sample 2041341 | NCBI WGS metagenome assembly RCMY01 (sample SAMN09708234, study PRJNA481090) | Marine sediment metagenome, whole genome shotgun sequencing project. | reverse complement strand
CTGCATTGGAGTAGATTTACCACCGACATCATCATAGCCTTGTAAAGCGGTTCCAATAATACCTACATTGGTATAAATTACTCTAACTTCTGGATAATAGGTTTTGATGAGGTCTAGAATTGATTTTCCGTCATTATATTTACTTTGGGCACCTCTTTTATAAGCAATTTTCTGACTTCTATAGGTTTTTATTAGGGATTGATATTTGCTTGTTTTGATATCTTTTTGCAATTTATCTAATACCTCTTCATTATAATATGTAGAATCGGTTGTAATCCACCCTTCGTTCAAATCTACGCGATTCATTTCTGGATAAGGAATGTTTTCGGAAATTAAAAAGCGAGTAAACATATCATTACCTATTTCATAGTTATTTGTTTCTACATTTTTTATCTTGTTTAGATACCCCGTAATTTGTTTTACCAGTTCATTTTGTTCTAAATTTTCATAATCGGAATGAAGATCATTTACGTAAAAAAAAGCATCGGATTGGTAAGCTTTGAAATTATCAAAACCGGTATTGAAAAGGGCATAGGGTAATTCTTCTTTTTTAATAGAATCTGATGACTCGAGGATAAAGTCTAATGATCCTATTTGATATTCCATATGGCTCGATTGGCCTTCGAATTTATCTACATCGTAAATAATAGCATTGAACAATTGCTCTAAAATTACTTTGAACTGCTTTTCTTGTTTCCGTTTTTCATTCCAATTTTGCAACTGAAGTGCCATGAATATACCAATCATAATTAAAGCTACTTCGCCAAAAGCATAGCGAAAATATTTTTGAAATTGATTTTCGTTAGCGAGTCGTTTTCGAATTTTTCTAAAAAAGTTAATCATTGGTTTGTTTTTAAAACAAGTTAATTTATGGTTTTTCTTGGCTATAATTTTTTTCAATATAATTGAGAATATGCTGCGCTTTCATTTCAACAGTTTGAAATTTGTTTTCAAAATAAGATGCTGTACTTCCTATAAACCGAGACAAGGGTAATATTCGCTTATCCTCAAAAATAGAGGCATATACTTTGGTATTTGGCGCTTTCGGGGTGCTGGTAGGAAAAAATTTGCGATGTTCTGCATCGGTAAAAAGTTCGTATTTTAACTTTCGAAGTTCAAGTCGTACTGGGTTGGCAGAATTTGTAAAGTTTGTCGTTGTATTGCGGTATTCATTGTAATAATCTTGAAGCATTTTTAATAGATTAGAATCTGGAAATTCAGATAAAATTCCGGAGGAATTTAGAAAAGTCCAAGTATTAATGCGTTCTGTGATAATTGGCGTGGTTGTTAAGGCATTAAAATCTAATATAAATTCGAGTGAATCGGAAATATATTTATGTTGAGATTCCATAATAGGAATTATATGACTTGCTGCTTTTTCTTGTGTTTGTAAACTTAGAATTGTTTTTTGAAGTTCGATAATATCTGTTTGAATATCTTCGGCAATAGAGTTGATATTCATTCGCATTTGAGCATTGTCTTTCTTTTTCTCATTCCAATTATTAATGCTCAAAGCAATGAGAATTCCAATAACAACAAGTACAATTTCGCCTATAGCGTATTTGAGGTATCTTGATGTTTTACCTTCATTGAGAAGGTTTTGGCGGATGTTTCTAAAAAGTTTTATCATAGTGATTTTTTTAACTTCTTTATTATAAAATATATAAGCGATAACACGCCTATAAAAATGGCAGATGCTTTTATTTCGTTTGTGGTAAGATTCGATAGAAAATAAAGAATTATCATAACGGAAAGTATAGGAATCGTATAACCTCCCGGAATTCTAAAAGTTTCAGAGTTGGAAGCATTATTTTTTTTCATTCTTAATTTAATAACCGCCAACGCCACACCTAAATAAATAATTAATATAGCAGCACTTGAAAGAATCGCCAATTGCTTAAAGCCGCCTAAAGAGGCAAATAAAAATCCTGTGGCCGCATAAACTATTATGGCTACATAAGGTGTTACATATTTTTTATGTACGGAAGAAAGTATCGTTATAGGAATAACTCTGTCTTTTGACGCGCTGTACAAAATTCTCGGAGTTCCAAGTATGGCACTACTTAAAGCTCCAAACATAGAAACTCCTGCACCAATTGTAATTAAAGTCAAGCCAATTGGTCCGAAAATAAAATTTGCTAATTCACCTAATGGATTTTCTTGAAAAGAAGTGAGTGAATCTCCTAAAACTCCCTGCGCCACGGTTTGAATCAAAATGTAAAGGATAAGAATTATCGTAACACTAATTAATATAGCGCGAGGTATTATTTTTTGTGGATTTTTCACTTCTCCATTTATCGATAAAGCCGATTCCGCTCCTTGAAAAGCAAAGAAAAGTACGAGAGAGATTTCTCCTAAATCCTGTAAAGATGGTATGGATTCCCAATATAGATTTGCGATTTCAATATCTTTAAACCCAATAAATACTATCCCCAATAAAGGTACTATTTTCATAAAAGTGAGCATCGTTACAAACCGAATACTATTTTTAACTCCTTTTATATTGATGAAAGCCAAGCCTGAAAAAATCATCAGAAAAAACAGTATTTTAATAGGTTTACTATGAAAAAAAGGGTAAAAAGTACCTAAAATATCCGCCAAGGCATTTGCGATAGCAGCATCACTGGCAACGTTAGCAATCAAAAATATAACGGCAGTTATAAATCCGGCATATTTTCCGAAAGTTTCTTCAATATAGGCATAAGCACCTCCCGGATGGGTAATTTTACTGCCCACTTCAGCAAAGCAAAGCATCACCAAAATAATCAAAATACCACAAAATAAATAAGCAAAAATACTTGCTGATCCTAGGCTTGCAGCAACAATTGCAGGAATCACAAATATGCCTGCTCCAACCACTGTATTTATGATGTTGGCAGATAAACCCCAAAGACCAATGGTTCTTTTTAAACTATCTTCTGTTACTTTTTGCATGTTGATGTCTTGTTTTAATTACAGGTAGCTTAACCACCATTTATTTTTGTGTTTTTGTTTATAGTGCATGTATTTTTTGGAGAATGGATACAGAAAAATAATGAGCCCAATCCAAACGAGATAGGTTGTTAATAGAGAATAACCGTAGTTGATAAGTTTTGCATGTACAAAAACATCTGACGTTAAAATCATATCATGCCAATTGCCTCCAAATAGGAGCATTCCTAAAATGGCAACAGCATGAATTACAAATACATGTATGAAATAAAAGAACAACGGTACTCTGCCAAAAACTAATAAAAAGTCAGTTATTTTATTCTGCATATTTTCTAATAAATAGAGTGCAATCAAGCTTGGACCTATGGTAATGAGCAAATAAACCAAAGAAGGCGGATATTTTGTTATGCTAAAAAAAGATAAAATAGTAGTCGTTGTATTTTTTTGAATACTCCAAGGCACTAAATCGCCATAACTATTTATTCCTCTCAAGAGAAAGAAAACTACCACAGAACCGAACCCTAAAAACAACAACCATTTTTTGCGAATATGAACATCAAAACCTTTGGTGTAAAAAGTGCCAAAACAATAACCTAAAGCCATTAAACCAATCCACGGAAGTATTGGATATTTAAAAACAACGATATCAAAAGGTGCAATAGCAACCCGATATTCTTGATGTAAAATATACCAAATAATCGATGTAAAACTGGTTCCTTCCATTTCAATGCCATCTAAAAGATTGTGACCAGCTACGAGAATAATTCCTAGCAATAGAATTACTCTTTTAGGTAAATAAATTAAAACGGACAAACAAATCATGCTTAAACCAATCGCCCAAATTACTTGAAGTATCAGAATACTATGCGTGATATCGAAGGTCCAAATTAAATTATTGACAATAATTTCTAAGATAATAAGCCAAATTCCTCGCGTAAACAAAAATTTAGAAAGCTGTGGTTTCGTTTTCTTCGCACCATACAAATAAGCCGAAGTACCCGCTAAAAAAATAAAAACCGGAGCGCAAAAATGTGTTACAAATCGAGTGAAAAATAAAAGAGGAGTAGTGGTGTCTAAATTTGTTGGGTCGTTAAAAAAAGATCCGTAATAAAAATAATCTCGCACATGATCTAATGCCATGATAACCATAACCAGTCCGCGAAGAATATCAATAGATTCTATTCGGTTTGTTTTGAGGGGTTTCATATTTGAGGGAGGTTAGTTGCTATTATTCATTTATTCTTTATGCTCATTTTTAAAAACTAGTTGTCGGTTTTCTAAAATTCCGACACTTAATAAATGATTTTTTGGATTCATTCGGGAAATAAGAAATAACATGATCATCGCCGCCACTGCGTAAACTCCGATTACATATTCCCAAGCCGTAAATATTTCTTTTATTGTACCAAGATATCCGGCTCCTGCTGCACGACCCAAGTTGCTTATAGCCATATATAATGTAAATTGTGTTGCTGATATCCGTTTCCAACATAATTCCATGGCTATAGCAAATATCGCAATGGTTTGAAACGTATATAGGATATAATAAATAATAATAAAACCTGGAACAAAGAAACTAGTGCTCCAATAGGTTTTGCCGGCAACCATTATAATGGTTAATAGGATGGAAATTATTAAAAATACAGAGAGCATTCGAATTTTACCAAAATAATCTACTAGGGCACCACCGATAAACATACCGCAAATTCCAGCTAAAATATTTGCTGTTGCCGTAATTTCAGAAAAATCAGTATTTGTCCAGCCAATTTCTTGAATCGTAAATACTGGTAAAAGGGTCTGTAGCAATCCATCACCTATGGATATAAAAAAAACAGCAACACCTAAAATTAAGCTAGTCGGTAAAAAGAAAACTTTAAATAAATTCGAAAAAATCAATTTTAAACTTCCCAATTGGGCTTGCATCGAATATAGAGAGGCTTTTCCTTTGCTCCAAGGGGTTCTTTTTTCTCCCGAATTTTCAAGAATGCCTAAAGGAATCATTAAAATACACCCTACAACTATGGCAAGAAGACTAGCTGCATATGAAAAACCATAGGTATTTATAACCCAAGTGGCAACTATTAAAGAGATAGAAATACCAATTGTTTTTGAGCCCCACATCAAACCATTTGCCCGAGCTTGTTCTTCAAGAGGTAAAATGTCAATTGCCATACCGTCAACGGCAACATCTTGTAACGCGCCAAAAAAACTGATAAAAAAACCGGCAATTATAAGCAAAGAGAGATTGTTCAAAGGGTCGGGTATCATTGCTGCACATAACAAAGTGATGACTAGACCAATCTGACCGATTAGTACCCAAGGTCTTTTTCTTCCCATGGGGAGGTAGGTAAAACGATCCATTATTGGAGCAACGAGTATTTTAAAGCTCCACGGAATTCCTATTGCGGCAATAAATGAACCTATTTCTGCCGGACTTTTTCCGTTCATGGCCATCCAAGCAGGTATCGCATAAAAGGTTAATCCTTCCGGAATTCCTTGAGCGGTGTATAAAGAAGAGAATGTAAAATAACGTAAAAGAGCATTTTCAGATAAAACCAGCGAACCTCTTTTTTTAAAAAAGATATTTTTTAAAAAAGAAAAATTTGCAGAGGTCTTACTCATAATTTTTTGAGTTGAAAAAAGATTATAATTTTAAGCTAATTGCATAATAAATAATGAGAACCAACATTAAAATAAGTCCGATTGCTAGAAATTGTAATGAGCGGTTAATGTTTTTAAATTTTCCGGCAGCAATTTTTGAATTGATAAAAACTTGTTGTCCGAGTTGATCAAACAAGCGATCTTCATCTAAACTTATTTCGTAAAAAGTTTTTGAAAAATCGCGAATGTTTCCAAAAGAAGAAATTACATCTCCAAAAAAGAAAATATTTTTATCGTATTTACCTTCAATTCTGGGCATAAAACAGCGAATACTATAATAAACGGAAATCACGGTGGAGCAAAACCAAAGTCCGGATATAATATAAAAACCGATTTGGTTTTGAACGGCATCCATAATAGTTTGTAAACTTTGGTACATAAAATTGAGAATGATTCCGTAAAACGATAAAATAAGCCCCGCCTTAATCTCCGATGCTTTGATAAGATTAAATATATAACCAATACTGCCCCAATAATGATCAATTAAATCATCGGTATGTTTGTTTTTTACGTGAGGTGCAACTAGTTTTTTTTCTTCTTCCATGGTAAAAAGGTTTTGAATTAATTTTTTAAAAATTATTCTATTACAGCATAAATATTGATAGGTTTCGTTTTGTTTTTTAGGGTAATGCTACCTAAATCTTCACAAACAAAAGATTCTTTAATATGCTGATAACAATCTTCAGAAATTATAATTTGATTTTCTTTTGCCACGCCTTGCAAACGTGCTGCGGTATTCACAGAATCTCCAATAACTGTATAATCGAGTCGTTTTAAACTGGAAGATCCAATATTTCCTGAAATCATTTCACCGCTTTTTATGCCAATGGAAACCTTTGGTTTGAAGGTAACGCCATCTTTAAATTCGGGTAAGGCATTAATTTTATTTCGAACAGCTAAGGCGGTATCGATGGCTCTGTCTAAATGATATTCACCACGAAAAACTGCCATGACGGCATCGCCAATAAATTTATCAATAAAACCTTCTTGCGCCATGATTTCTTTCACCATTACATCAAAATAGGTATTGATTAAAGTCACTACTTTATCCGGTTCGGTGGTTTCACTTATCGAAGTAAACCCACAAATATCTATAAAAACAACTGTGCCTTCAATCGTTTCACTTGCCATGACTGTTGATTCATATTCTCGGCTTCCCATAAAGTTGAGAACAGTTTCATCCACATACATTTTTAAAATATTGTTCTCTTTGATTGCTTTTAAAGTTTCTTTTATCTGAAGTGCATGTTTTAAAGTTTTTTCAACCGTAATGGTCAAATCTTCAAAATTGATCGGTTTGGTAATAAAATCAAATGCACCTCGATTCATTGCGGTACGAATATTATCCATATCGCCATAAGCGGAAACGATTACTGCTTTAATCAAAGGGCTTGTCTCACTCATTTTTGTCAGTAAAGTAAGACCGTCCATTTCGGGCATGTTAATATCACTCAACACAATGTCTACGTCGGGTTGTTCCAATAATTTTGTCAAGGCATCTTTGCCGTTAATAGCAAAAAGGAATTCATATTCTTTTTGTCTGATTTTTTTACGGAATTTTTGTTTGATCAGTACTTCTAAATCCGTTTCGTCGTCTACTACTAAAATTTTTGCCATCATATAAGGGTTTTGAGTCGTTCTTTTAATACTTTGAAATCAAGTGGTTTGGTTAAAAAATCATCTGCACCAAGACGAATTGCCGTTGAATGATTTTCTGCGTCGCCATAGGCAGTAATCATAAGCACAACCGGAGGAGGTTTTACATAATTTTTTTTGATAATCTCTAAAAGCTCCAATCCGCTCATGCCGGGCATATTGATATCCGATAAAATTAAGACGGAGTCTTGTTGCATTTCTTCCATAACGCCAAGTGCTTCTTCTCCTGAAAAGGCGAAGACAAAATCTAGCTCGCCGCTTTTAATTTCTTTTCTAAATCGTTGTTGAAATAAAACTTTTACATCTTTTTCGTCGTCAACTACTAATATTTTCATTTTTTTTAGGTTTTAATTATACTTTTTATTCGTTATTTTGATGGTAAATTCTGTGCCTTTATTTTCTTCTGAAACCACTTCTAATTCTCCGCCGTGGGCCTTTACAATATCATAGCTTAGAGATAGGCCAAGTCCGGTTCCTTCTCCCGTTGGTTTGGTGGTAAAAAAGGGTTGAAATATTTTGTCTTTCACTTTTTGCGGAATGCCATTGCCGTTATCCTTTATTTTTATTTCGGTAAATCCGGAATTGTTTAGAGTTCTTACCGTGATGGTAGGTTCGTAATCTGCTTGTTTTGTGCTATTTTTCTTTTCGTTGATGGCATAAAAAGCATTGGTAATTAAATTGAGAATAACCCTTCCCATATCTTGTGGCACCACGTGCACTTTTTTTAAGGATGCATCAAAATCGGTTTCCAATGTTGCGTTAAAGCTTTTGTCTTTGGCTCTAAGGCCGTGATACGCTAAACGCAAATATTCATCTGCCAAAGCATTGATGTTAACGGGTTCTTTTTCTTGGCTGCTGGCTCTGCTGTGCTGCAGCATACCTTTTACAATAGCATCCGCTCTTTTTCCGTGATGATTGATTTTTTGTTGATTATCTTTGATATCATCCGCCAGAGCGATCACTTCTTCTTGGTTGCCCGATTTTAATTCTTCCAACATTTCATCGATTAACTCGGAATTAACCTCGGAGAAATTATTGACAAAATTTAAAGGATTTTGAATTTCATGTGCAATACCTGCGGTGAGTTCTCCTAAACTTGCCATTTTTTCAGATTGAATTAATTGTGATTGCGTAGCTTTGAGATTCTCGATAGAAACTTTTAATTCTTGTGTTCTTTCCGCTACTTTTTTTTCTAAGGCTTTATTTTTCTCAACCAATTCATTGTTTGACCAGGTATCTTCATCTCCTTTATTTCCATGTGCGAAAGATCCATGCCAGTGTACCACCTTCCATGTATCCTTGCTAAATTCTAAAACAGAAGTAAGTCTTACAACTACTTGAACCTCTTTTTCTTCCACCAGCATTGAAATTTCAATTTCTTCTACAAAAACAGCAGAATCGCCATGAACCAGCACCTTTTTAAATACTGGGCTTTCTCTAAATTTCATATCTAGTCCGACAGAAGCTTCCCGCTGTAATTGTAACAAGGAAGTGAAATCAGGAATTCCATGAATTCTTTCATCGATGTGTGTTCCATATCCCATGACGTTTTCATATAGATAATCATGAGATTTATCCGTTGGTAAATCACCAAAACATAGCCGTTTAAAAGCTTCATAAGTTTGGTTTAATAATTTTTCTTTTTCTGAAATCATCTTTACGATTCTATAGGTAAATTAATAGTAAACTTCGTGCCTTCGCCTTCCTTGCTTTCTAACTCTAAAGATCCGCCATGCGCTTTGACCACATCATAACTCAATGACAAGCCCAATCCGGTGCCTTGACCCGCAGGTTTGGTAGTGAAAAACGGTTGAAAAATTTTGTCTTTCACTTTTTGAGGAATTCCGTTACCGTTATCCTCTACTAAAATTTGAATAGTATCTTTTGTTCTTTTAGTACTTACGGAAACCGTAGGTTCGAATTTTTCTTTTTTTGTGGAATCCTTGTCGTATTCCATTTTTTTCTCGTTAGTGGCATAAAAGGCATTGGTAATTAAATTGAGAATTACCCGACCCATATCTTGCGGCACCACATGCACTCTTTTTAAGGAGGCATCAAAATCGGTGTTAAGTGTTGCGTTAAAGGTTTTGTCTTTGGCTCTTAGGCCGTGATACGCCAAACGCAAATATTCATCTGCTAAAGCATTGATATTCGTTGGTTCTTTTTCGTGATTGCTGGCACGGCTGTGTTGCAACATCCCTTTTACAATACTATCTGCACGCCTTCCATGATGATTGATTTTTTGCTGATTGTCTTTGATATCAGCAGCCAAAGCCAACACTTCTTCATTATTTCCGGACTTTATTTCTTCAACCATTTCATCGATTAACTCGGTATTCACCTCAGAAAAATTATTGACAAAGTTGAGCGGATTCTGAATCTCATGCGCGATTCCGGCGGTTAGCTCTCCTAAACTTGCCATTTTTTCCGATTGAATCAGTTGCGATTGTGTGGCTTTGAGTTCGGTATAGGCTTTTTCAATTTCTTTGGCTTGTGCTAAATCTTTTTCCCGTGATTTTTCGCGTTCGATGCGTATTGTTCGGGCTTTTTGATAATAGTGAATTTGTTTGGCCAATAAGCCAAGCAAAATTAAATAGCCCAAATACGCCCACCAAGTTCGCCACCAAGGCGGCAGTATCGTAAATGAAAATTCGGCGGGTTGGCTCCAAATTCCGTTAAACCCTTTAGAAGCTGCTTTAAACGTATATTTTCCAGGAGGTAAGTCACGATAGTTTTCACTGGTGGTTTCTTTGGTAATGGCACTCCAATTTTTATCGATTCCTTCTAAAAAGTAACGGTAAACCAATTGATCTGAATTATTGAGGGTGGTAGCGTTATAAGAAAAACTAAGAAAATTATCGTTTGGTTTCAAGGTAAGATTTAAAGGCATATTGTAAAGACCTTCTACTGTTTCGTATTGAAACCGATTCTTATCGGTTACCAATTCATTTTTCCTAAAGATGGTGTCTTTTGCAGAAACCCAAGTTGTATCCATTGAATTTCTTGCTTTTTCTAATTTGGAATAATCTTTGAAATCGTATTTTTTATCAAGAATATTAATTCCTGAAATAAAGGTTGGTTGCGCTATAGAATCTGGTTTAATTTCATCAATTACAGAGAGTTGTAAGCCGTTTACACCAGCCCAAAACCGTCCGTTTTTATCGATAGTAAAACTGTTTTCTGAAAAATCAATTTGATTCAAACCTTGTGTTCTCCCAATGGTTCTTGCTGCCCAAATAGGGGTTTCACTGTCTTTATTTTTTTGGGGAGTCAAAATGGTTAGTCCTTGAGAAGTTCCGGTAAAAATTTGATCACCTTTGGCAATGATTGCGTAAACATCGTTGGCAGCCAGACCTTCATCCGTTGTAAAAGTGGTTATTTCTTTTTTATCGAGGTCTATAATTTCTACCCCGTTTTGCGAAGCGGTTAAAATATTTTCATGATTGTCTTTGTCGAGCGAATATATACGATCATCACTTAAACCTTGCTCTACAGAAAATCGTACAAAAGTGTTGTCTTTGAGATTTATTTTAAAGATTCCGTTAGCATTCGTTCCTACCCAAAGTTCGTCGTTTTTGTCTTGTAAAATATTGTTATGAAAAATTTTGGTTTGAGGATCGTTACTTAGGCTAAAGTTGCTTAATGTATTGTTTTCCAGTTTTAGCAATTCCCCATCAAGTCCGCCCAACCATATTGCACCATTTTTATCTTCGAAAGCAGTGGCGATTCTGTCGGTAGGCAAGCCTTGTTCAGTGGTAAGGTGCTCCATAGTTTCTTTTATGGGGTCGATAATACAAACGCTAGCATTTCCTCCGGTAGACCAAATTCGTCCTTTAGAATCTTGCATCAATCGTGTATTTCTCGGACTTAAAAGACCATTATCAACATTCAATGATTTTAATGTTTGCATTTTAGGATCGTAAACATCGATGCCACCTGTAGTTCCTATCCATATTTTGCCATCTTTGGTTTCCAAGGTTTCCCAAACTTCTGTAGCACCCAAACCATTTTCTTTGGTGAAATTACCCGGTCTTCCGCTTTGGAGGTCTAACTTATACAAACCGCCTTGTACGATGGCCGACCAAATTTGACCCTGATCGTCTTCCGTTATGTTAAAAAGAATTTGACTATTGGCAGGATTGATTTCAAACTTCTCCAACATTTTCGATTTTTCATCAAAAGAGAATAGCAGACCATTGTCACTGCCCAACCAAATAGTACCTTTGTTGTCTTGAAAGAAATAGGAAACATCGTTAATAGTTTTTAAACCTTCCTTTTCTGTAAAATTGGAAATAGTGGTTTTATCGGAAGATAAAATATTTGCACCACCAACGGAAGCAATCCAAATTCTATCTTGTTTATCCTGAAAAAAAGAATAGGTAAAATTACCGAGCAAGCCATTTTCTTTAGTGATATGCTTCATTTTACCCGCTTTTTCATCAATCACATTAATTCCTTTATCTGTAGATAGCCAAATCAAACCCTCTTTGTCTTGAAAAGGAGTGATAGAAAATGCACCTGCCAAACCTTGATCAACATTCAATTGACGAATGGTTTTTTCTTCGGGATCAATAATGTGATACCCAAGGGCATTATTACAAAGCCAAATTTTCCCGTCAGCTGCTTCCATTAAAGAATAAGCGATACCGGGTTGAAATTTGCTGCTCAATTCATAAATTAGTTCCGATTCAAAATCAATTACGGTAACTTTTCCTTGATTGGTGGCCAACCAAAATCTGCCTTTTGCATCGATTAAAATGTCAAAGATAACACCTGTATTTAGCCCTTGTTCATTGCTGTAAAAAAAGACGTTTTCCGAATCGTATTTTGCCAAACCAATATCAGTTCCTATCCATAGCATTCCGTCATCATCTTTTTTAATCGAACGAGCGGCACGTAAAAACGCTAAATTGATGTCGGTAGAGAAAACCCCACGACTCCCATTTGTGGCAGGAAGCATTTGGCTCGTTTTATAAACTCTAGGTTTCCCTAAAGATTTTACTTCTATAATTAAATCTTCTTTAGGTAAGCTGTCTAAATTAAAATTACTTTCGGGCAGATTATTCCAATCGAAAGGTTGTTGTGGTAAATCTTGTTTCAAAGGGTAAGGTAAGCCAATATCAAAGGGTTTGCTTGGTATTTTATCCCAGTCAAACTTCTTGGTAACCAAAGGTTTTAGAGAAGTTGTACTAACGAGTTTCAGCGTGTCTTTATCAGAAAATTCAAATTTTTTGGTTTGCGGCTGCGCAAATTCACTTTCTAAAACCGGAAAAGGAGGAGCTTCGGTTGTGTTTTTACATCCGATAAAAAGAAGAAGTACAACTGCTAAAGTTAGCATGTTATAGTTAGATTTGGAGGCTATATTCATTGGTTTACTATTTTTTTGATTCTAGAACTAAGGGTCCATTTAAAAACCATTAGGACTAGGTTTTGTTTTTTTATTATAAATAATTAATAATCATTTTGTTAATTTTTATTGGATGTAATATAATAAAAAAAGAATTCAATTACTTTTCTCATTATTTTCTGTTAAATATTACTTTTTCATTGCTTTTTCAATCGGTAAAACCACAGTAAATTCCGTTCCTTGCCCTTCTTTGGTTTCAACTTTTAGTTCTCCACCATGTGCTTTAACCATATCATAACACAAACTTAAGCCTAAGCCTGTACCTTGTCCGGCAGGTTTGGTAGTGAAAAAGGGTTGAAATATTTTATCAATAACTTTTTTTGGGATTCCGTTTCCGTTATCCTTAACGGAAATCTCTACAACATCCTCCAATTTTTTTGTACTCACTTTAACCGTAGGTTCGTATTTTAATTCCGATTTGTTAAACGTGCCATCTTGACTTTTTTCCTTACATGCATAAAATGCATTCGTAATTAAATTTAAAATCACCCTCCCAATATCTTGCGGAACCACCTTGATTTTTCCTATTTTCTTATCAAAATTGGTTTCCAAATTGGCGTTGAACGATTTGTCTTTTGCCCGTAAACCGTGATATGCCAATCGAAAATATTCATCTGCTAAAGCATTGATGTTTGTTGGTTCTTTTTTGCCTTCGCTACTTCGACTGTGTTGCAACATTCCTTTTACAATGGCTTCGGCTCTTTTGCCATGAAAATTGATTTTTTCTTGATTTTCTATTACATCACGAGAGATCAATTTTACATCCTCATAATTTCCTTGTTCAATTTCTTCATTCATTTCTAGCAAAAGTTCCTTGTTGACTTCGGAAAAATTATTGACAAAGTTGAGCGGATTCTGTATTTCATGTGCAATTCCGGCAGTGAGCTCTCCCAAGCTAGCCATTTTTTCCGATTGAATCAATTGCGATTGGGTAGCCTTCAATTCGGTATATGCTTTTTCAATTTCTTTGGCTTGTGCCAAATCTTTTTCACGTGATTTTTCGCGTTCAATACGCACGGTTTTAGCTTTTTGATAGTTATGAACTTGTTTAGCCAATAATCCGAGTACAATTAAATAGCCTAAATACGCCCACCATGTTTGCCACCAAGGTGGTGTTATGTTAAAAGAAAATTCGGTAGGTTTGCTCCAAACGCCGTTAAATCCTTTAGAAGCAACTTTAAAAGTATAATCTCCGGGTGGGAGATCGCGGTAATTTTCACTGGTTGTTTCGTTGGTAATAGCACTCCAATTTTTATCAATACCTTCTAAAATATATCTATAAACTACATTATTCGGATTGCCAAATTGCCCGCCGTTAAAATTAAAACTCAAATAATTTTGATCGGCAGGTAAAGTAAGTCCAACAGGCAGCTTATAAAATCCTTCTACTTTTTCCCAAGTGATTTTATGAGTGGCTTGGTAGCTCGAATCAATTTTTATTAGGTTTTGATTAGAACTTTTGAGCGTATCGTTTTCAACATTTTTTTCTTGGAGTGGCTCCTTATTTTTAAAGGTTAATTGTTTGTCGAAAACATTGATAGAAGTAATTCTAGCTGGTATTTGAATGGTATCCTCTACAATTTTATTCATGACCGTAAGCATTTGACCTTCAACACCTGCCCATAAATTGCCGTTTTTATCAAAGGACATACTATTTTGACAGAAATCTATAAAATCCAAGCCTTGCTCTTTTCCAACGGATTTGGCTTTCCAAAGGGTTGTTTTATTATTTTCTACAGGTTGTAAAATGGTTAAGCCTTTGGAGGTGCCTAGATAGATTTTTCCATCTTTTAGAACGACATCATAAACATCATTTACAGCCAATCCTTCTGCAACTGTAAAGGTTGTGATTTTTTGGTTTTCCTCATCGAGCATTTGTACCCCTCTGTCTGTAACGAACCAAATATTGTTTTTATCATCTTTGGTTAGACAAGAAAGACCGTTGGAAATCAGTCCGTTATCTGTAGTAAACCTCCATCTTAAATTCTTGGAAAGATCTATTTTATGCAAACCAAATGCTCTATCGGCTACCCAAACTGTATTTGGATCGGTCATGATAATTTTATCTTTTGTTGATTTACCAACAATGGAATCCTTATCGATAAAACTTTTTAAAGTTGAATTTTCAAAATCCAGATGCTGTATTTCACCTGTAAACCGGGTTGTCCAAATGGTACCATCCGATGCCACTTCGAAGGAAGAAATTTGTTCTTGTGCTAAATTCGCATTTAAAGTTAATTTTTTTATGGTTTGATGGACAGGATCTATAATACTCACCCCTACAGGACCTCCACTAGCCCAAATTAATCCTTTTGAATCTTCGGTTAGGTTGCTATTTCGAGGATCTACTAAACCTTGTTCTATACCCAAATGTTTCAAGGTTTTTTTAATAGGATCATAAACATCAATACCACCATGCGTACCAATCCACATTTTACCATCTTTCGCCTCAAGGGTAGCCCAAACATTATTGTTACCTATGCCACTTTCGGTTCTGTAATTTCCCGGTCGGGCACCATTGACATCTATTTTAAAAACCCCTCCATTAGCGATTGCTACCCAAATACTTCCATCCTGTTTTTCTTCAATACTCCCAACCCATTGGTCGTTTGCTGCAGTGGCTCGCACAGTGAACTTGGTAATTAAACCAGTGTCTTCATCGTATTTTAAAAGCGACCCATTTCTTGTTCCAAAATAAAAATTACCGGAATGATCTTGAAAGATACTTGTCATTGCCATTTTTGAAATTTCTAAATTTTCATTGGCTAAGAAAGATAGGGTGGTTTTATCAGCATTTAGAAATTGAACCCCGCCAAACCCCGAAAACCAAAGTCTCCCTTGATTATCTGTTAAGAACATCATGGCGGTAAATGTATTTAAACCGTTGTCGTTGGTTAGCGTATAATTTTTAGTTCTCTCGGGGTTGATAATGTGTATTCCGTTAAAAGTGCTAAGCCAAAGAAAACCTTCTTTGTCTTCATGGATCCGGAAACCACTATCCTCTAAAAGACCGCTTTTACTATTAAATTGGTACATGGTTTTCTCTTCAAAATTTATGATTTGAAATCCGTTTGAATCACTTGATAACCAAAAGAGACCATTTTTATCTTCTTTAATTACGAATAATCGACTGGGATTCAAAGTGTACTTAATTTCATAGACGAGGTTGGATTTTTTATCCATTACGGAAAGACTCCCTTGGTTGCCAACCATCCATAATCTACCTTTAGAATCTTCATAAATACTATTGACGTATTTGGCTTCAAGACCTTGGTCCATATCATAGATTTCAAGATTTTCAGAATCGTAGCTCGCGATGCCGTTGTTCAAACCAAACCACATAACATCATTGCTATCTGTCATTTGGCAGTAAGGAGTTGTTGGTAGCCCAAAACCTGCATCGGCAGTCATTACTCCCCGTGTTGCGTTTGGTTCATTCGTGAGATTCCCAGCTTTTATAATTTTAGGATTTCCTAAAATGGAAACCTTTATGGTTAATTTACTTTTTGGTAAACTATCTAAACTAAACGGTGTGTTTGGCAAAGAATCTAAATCAAAGGGTTTCGATGTAGCAGGTCCATTTAAGGGGTAGGATTCACCAATATCAAAGGGTTTTGACGGTAGTTTATCCCAATCAAATTTTGTGGTGGGTAAAGATTTTAATTCAGGTAAATTTTGGGTTACCCAATGTAGTGTGTCTGGTTGCGGAATGGTGAGGTTCTTTATTCCAGGTTGTGCAAATTCACTTTCCAAAACCGGAAAGGGAGGGGCATCATTTGTATTTTTACAGCTAATTAAAAAAAGTATAAGGCTAACTATAATTAGTGTAGTAAATGTAGATTTGGCTGTTTTTTTCATAAAATTAACTATTTTTGAGTGCCGCTTTTTTGATTAAAAAATTTATTTTTTCATTTCTTATATCTTAGGTAAAACCACAGTAAATTCCGTTCCTTGCCCTTCTTTGGTTTCTACTTTCAATTCTCCATGATGTGCTTTCACCATATCATAACACAAGCTTAAGCCTAGTCCGGTACCTTGACCTGTTGGCTTGGTAGTGAAAAATGGTTGAAATATTTTATCAATAACTTTTTTCGGAATTCCATTTCCGTTATCCTTCACGGATATCTCTACGAAATCATCTATTTTTTTTGTACTCACTTTAACTGTAGGTTGGTATTTTATATCCGATCCATTTAACGTACTATCTTGACTTTTTTCCTTACACGCATAAAAAGCATTGGTAATTAAATTTAAAACTACCCTTCCAATATCTTGCGGAACCACCTTGATTTTTCCGATTTTTTCATCAAAATCGGTTTCTAAAGTTGCGTTAAATGATTTGTCTTTTGCACGTAAACCGTGATATGCCAATCGAAAATATTCATCTGCTAAAGCATTGATATTCGTTGGTTCTTTTTCGCTGTTGCTACTTCGACTATGTTGTAACATGCCTTTTACAATCGAGTCAGCTCGTTTGCCATGATGGTTGATTTTTTGTTGATTTTGAATCACATCATCGGCAATTGCTTTGACCTCGTCGAAATCACCCTTATCAATTTCTTGTTTCATTTCTAAAAGTAATTCGGTATTTACCTCAGAAAAATTATTGACAAAGTTGAGCGGATTTTGTATCTCATGGGCAATTCCGGCAGTCAATTCCCCTAAACTCGCCATTTTTTCCGATTGAATCAATTGCGATTGTGTGGCTTTGAGTTCGGTATAGGCTTTTTCAATTTCTTTGGCTTGGGCTAAATCTTTTTCACGAGATTTTTCGCGCTCTCTTAAAATTACTCTTCTTCGCATGATACGGTTAAAAACAAAAATAAATAAGCCAAATACCAAGGCATAAAGCGTATATGCCCACCAGGTTTTGTACCAAGGTGGTGTAATGGTAATTTTGATGGTTTTTCCAGTTTCATTCCAAACTCCATAAGCGTTAGAGGCTCTGATTAGAAATTCATAAGTTCCGGGATCTAAGTTGGTGTACGATGCGTAGTTGCGATTATCATATACCCAATCTTTGTCATAACCTTTTAGCATATGTGCGTATTGATTTTTTTTAGGATTGGCAAAGTGTAAGGCTGCAAATTCAAAACTCAAATTGTTTTGATTAAAAGCCAAGGAAACCTCTTCCGTTTCCATCAAATCTTTTTTAATAGGCGACGCATCTCCCATATCGTAAACCGATTGGTTAGAAATTAATAAATTGGATAAAACTAGATTTGGAGGGACATCATTGGCAGTAATTTTACTTACCGAATTTAAACCGTGTCCTCCACCAAAATAAAACCTACCTTCTGGTGTAACCGTTGCAACTTGCGAAATAAAAATATTACCTCCAAGTCCGTCTTCGGAGTTGTAATTGATAAAAGTTATTTTACCTAGAGC
>RCMY010002123.1_pt1 | contig 18044 bp, 16 predicted proteins | sample 2041341 | NCBI WGS metagenome assembly RCMY01 (sample SAMN09708234, study PRJNA481090) | Marine sediment metagenome, whole genome shotgun sequencing project. | reverse complement strand
CGTGCATCAAGACCAACATAGAAGTCTTTCCAAATATTATAATCGGCACCCGCAGCAAACATGACGCCTGGCGTTAATACTGTAATGGATTCAGAAGGTGGGCTAATCACGTGGATAGCTAAGCCCGCAGGGATAATCCAAGGTCTGAGCTTGCTGCCTTCCAGAAATTTTATTTTAGGCGCTGCCGTTAAAGTAAATTGGCTGACCGTCACATTACGTGGATTTTGTGCTACGGTTGTTCCCAACACCGGGCCTGCCAATTGAGTGGGTGAATTGGCGAGTACGTTGCCTTGTTGACCACCGAATCGTTTGTACTCAAACATTAGTTCGGCAAAAACATCGGTTCTTGCCATAGCACCCCACACATCTCTAGTCAGACGCCAGTCAAATCCCGCACCAACATACCATGCATCTCTATCGCCCTGCTCTTGAGCGCCAAGAGGAGCTACGTCGCTTTGCAAGGTTACGCCATTACGGCCATGCATGGCGTGTGCAAAACCACCACGGAAAAATAGCATGCGGCTCTTACGATCCTGACGATCTCCACGAGTTACGGCTAAGGTTGCTTGCTCTGTAGCTTCTACAGCCTGGTCTTTTGCTTGTATGGCAGTATTTCTTGCTTGTATGGCAGTATCTTTTGCTTGAGTAGCTTGCTCCAATTCTTTTTTTGACTCAGCTTTTACCTCATTCAATTGATTCTGAATGACTTGTAACTGATTTTCTAATTGTTTCACCCTCTCTGCTACTGAGTGAGCCGAAGCCTGTGGTGCAGCCGTAGCCGCTACAATGGCGAACGAACCGACAACTACGCTAAGTGCTAGTTGCTTCTTGCCAAATGTATATTTCATTTAAACTCTCCTTTTATTATTAGTGATTAAGCCTAAGTCTTTCTGTTTTTTTTATTAGTTTGAATCGGGAGTGATAATATGAAATTATGTTTGTGCAAGTTTTGATCTGGATCAAGTTAATATAAATTAAATTAATTTTTTAAACAAAATCATGATTCCTTTGCTTACTTCAGACATGACTTTTCCTACTTTGGATAAAGCGCTCATTGAACCAAACGGCCTACTTGCTGCGGGCGGTGATCTCTCGCCTGAACGCCTACTCGCGGCCTACCGTCATGGGGTTTTTCCGTGGTTTAATGAGGACGATCCTATTTTATGGTGGAGTCCTGATCCGCGTATGGTGTTGTTTCCTAATGAACTAAAAGTTTCTCGTTCATTAAATAAAACGTTAAAGAAAGGAAATTATAAGGTTTGTGTGGATAGTGATTTTTTTCAAGTCATGCAAGCTTGCGCCGAACCACGCAAAGGGCAAGCAGGCACCTGGATACACTCCGAAATGATTGCCGCTTACGTTTCATTGCATGATAAGGGGTTGGCGCACTCTGTCGAGGTGTGGCAAGATAATCGACTGATAGGCGGGCTTTATGGCATTGCTATTGGTCAAATGTTTTTTGGTGAATCGATGTTTTCACGAAAGACCGACGCTTCCAAAATTGCTTTTGTGCATCTAGTTCGGCAATTACAAGCTTGGGAGTTTGGCATGATTGATTGCCAAATGAAAACCTCACATTTGGCTTCCTTTGGCGCAAGGGAGATTCCACGAAAAGAATTTAGTCAAAAATTAGATAAGCTGGTAATGTGCTCTGCACAAGCAGGGAAATGGCAGTTTGATTATAACTATAATGAATGATACTCGAGCTTCGACACTAAAGTTTTATACCACACAGTCTTATCCATGCAGCTATTTTCCTGATAGACCAGCGCGTTCTTTAGTGGCAACCCCCGACCATCTTATTGATGCCCGCGTCTATGAGAAATTAATCCGTGTCGGTTTTCGCCGTAGTGGGTGTTTTACCTATCGTCCGAATTGTGATGGCTGTCATGCATGTATTCCGGCACGTATTAACGTTAATCAATTTTCACCCAACCGTTCGCAGCGCCGCACTTGGAAACGTCACCAAAAAATCATTGCAACGCCACAAGCGTTAAAATTTAATCCAGAACATTTTGCGCTTTATCAGCGTTATCAATCCATGCGGCATAATCTTGGCGGCATGGATTATGACAATCGTGAGCAGTACGAAGACTTTCTTTTACAAAGCAATGTCGATACGGAATTAATAGAGTTTCATGTGGATGAACAATTACGTATGGTGAGTGTTATTGATAAGCTGAACGATGGATTGTCGGCGGTATATACCTTTTATGACCCCGAGATTCTCAACGCCAGTTTTGGCACTTACAACATTTTGTGGCAAATTGCGCAATGCCGTAAATTAAATTTACCTTATGTTTATTTAGGATACTGGATTAAGGAAAATCGAAAAATGAGTTACAAAGCAAATTTTCAGCCACTAGAAGTCTTTATTGATAACCAATGGCAGTCATTTAATTCAAAATAAATCGGCGGTTCCTAATGCTTCAACCCAGCAATCCATTTGGTATAAAGTAGTTTCGCAATTTTGTTTGAAGCTGATACTCGTCCGGCTAAATTTTCTAAAATTTCATCGGCTGTTTGTACATATGGGCCGCTTGGGTTAGCAATATCTGCGCTATTTTCTATACACCATTCTTTCACCATCGCTTGCGTCATTTCCACATGGCATTGCATACCCAGATGAATATCCAATGCAAATGCTTGATTCTCACAATAACGGCTAGAAATCAATCGCGTAGCCCTATCTGGTAATGTGAAGTTTTCACCGTGCCAGTGAAACGAATCAAATGTTTTGAGCTGGTTCAACCATCGGCGGGCAACTGGATTATCCGCCACATCAACTTTGTGCCATCCCATTTCTTTGGCCGGACTGCTGCTAATAACACCGCCTAAAGCTTTTGACATTAATTGTCCACCCAGACAATGACCCAACACAGGAATGTCCTGAGCTATTGCTTGCCGTATTAACGCCAGTGTTGGGGGTAGCCAGGGTAGTTCATCATTGACACTCATCGGGCCACCCATAAATACCAGTCCACTATATTGATCAATACCGGTCGGAGGTGCTTCACCCGCGTCTATTTTAATAAGCTGCCAGGGAATATGATTGTTATCGAGAAATGTGGCAAAATAGCCGGGTCCTTCTATCGCTAAATACCTAAAAATTACAACCGGCTTCATGAAAATTCCTATTAATATTTATTAGAATAATTGTATCTTGTTTTGTGTCGTGTTTTTTCTTCTGATAACACTTCACCCTGGGGGCTGTTCGAGAATAGATGTCGTAACGAGGGGAAGTAATTTTGAGGCAGATTTTTTGATCATTTTAGGCGAATAGTTATTCTATTTAACGAAAATGATCGGGAGATCTGGCCAAAATAGCTTTTCCGCAGTAGATCATTCTATTCTCGAACAGCCTCCTTGGTAGTCAATTAGGTAAAAATAAATTGTTTTGTTTTATGTTCTTAAACTCATTCATTAAATGGCAGTAAAAAAATATAAATTTGTAGATTTGGTGCGTATAGAACAATTGCGCCATATTGAAACAACTAAAGGTGAAGGTTTGTCGTATGCCAGTGTTGCAGACACTGACCATCACTCCGATATAGATTTTGAATATTCAACGTTTATCCACCGGCTTAAAGCACGCTCTCAGCGATTGATTCAAGATAATGAACTGACCAAAGCGCTGCAGCACCCGCACGAGTTATTTAAACGCGCCTGCCGGATTTCCTTGATCGCCGCAGTCATATTAGGCGTTCTAGCTGCCGTTAATGCCGTGGGGGAATCCGCCTCGCTCAATATTTACTGGTTGTTAGTCGTATTGTTGGGATTTAATTTGTTATCCATTTTGTTGTGGGTTGTCGGCATTACGTTCAATATGCAACGGCTAAGCACAGGCGTTGCAGCTCAGTTGGTTAGCTGGCTACCCTACCGAGAAAAGAAAAAAGACACAAGGCAATCACTGGCCTCAAGCGCATGGTGGCAATGCTGCTTAACAGGCAATATAGGTAAGTGGCGCTTTAGTGTGTTGACACATAAATTCTGGCTGACTTATCTTGCTTCAGGCTTGGTCATGCTGATATTGCTCATGATTGCAAGACAATACAATTTTATTTGGGGCACTACGCTGCTTTCTGAGAGCAGCTTGCCTGCATTAACGCAAAGTTTAGCGGTGCCCATTGAGTATCTTGGGTTGATTGCGCCCGATGTTAATCAAATTGCTGCAAGTCGTATTGGTGTCAGTGAACAAAATGACGAAACACGAACAGCCTGGGCCAGTTTTTTATTAGGTGCATTTTTAATCTATGGTATTTTTCCTCGTCTCATCTTGCTTGGCATTTCGACCGTGATGCAAAAATGGTCGGAAAGAAATTACAAGCTTGATCTTTACCTGCCTTATTATATTGATCTACGCCAACGGTTAATGTCGGCTGCAGTCAAAGCACGTGTCATTGATGCAGACCCACATCCCAAAGTGGTTGTCGACCGACCTGATGTGCCGCCAAAGGTGGACATCAAAGCCATTCCATCAAAAGCACAAGCCATTGGCATTGAACTCGACAGACACATGGTATGGCCGGATTCGGTTACCGTATGCGGTAATATCATCAATCAACAATCACATGATGATGCCATAAAGGCCGTTAAGAAAATTAAAACACCGTTACTGATTGGCGTGGCTATTCATCGTTTGCCGGATAGAGGTGTACAACGAATAGTCAAAGAACTTGTTGAGGTTTCAACGGGTAAACCACGCTTAATTCTTTTGCACAAACAATCAGCCACATCCGTAGATAATACGCGTAAACTTGCTTGGTTTCGATTGGCAGAGGCCTGCGGTATTTCTGCCGAACACGTTATTACTCAATAGAATTAAACACTGTGACTGATTCATCAACTCAAGCAAAAAAGGCATTGCTAAACGTCGCCGTTGTTGGCCATACCAACACTGGCAAAACGTCTTTAATTCGCACTATGCTGCGCAGTTCTGATTTTGGCACCATAGAAGATGGCGCGGGAACGACACGACATGTTGAGCAAGCAACCATATCTGCCGGTGAAGAACCGATATTAAATTTGCACGACACGCCGGGGCTGGAAGACTCCTACGGACTATTTTCACACCTAAAGAAAATGGGGGGAGGCCACTCATCCTCAACAACTCGCTTGCTCGCAGATTTTGTTGCTAATATAACGGTTGATGACCCGTTAGAACAAGAAGCAAAAGTCATTCGTCAAGTGCTGCGTAGTGATGTGCTGCTGTACATCATTGATGTCCGTGAACCCGTATTGGAAAAATATCGCTATGAGCTAGAAATACTCAGCAAAGCCGCCAAACCAATTATTCCCGTTTTTAATTTTATTGCGGGCCACCCGGATGAATTGACAGAATGGCGCGAACAATTGGCTTTTTATCATATTTATGCCGCACTGGAATTTGATACGGTTGCTTTTACATTCGAGGCAGAAAAACGCCTTTATCAAAAGATCCAGACGCTGGTTGACACGCATTATACAAACCTACAAAAACTCATTAATTATCGCGCCAAGAACTGGGATCAACTTTGCTTGTCGGGCGCTAAACGTGTCACCGAACTGATCATAACCGTTGCGTGCCATCGTGAAACTAAACATACAGAAATTGACACGACAGCGAACACACTGACCGAAGAAAAACTGCAGGGTTTTGTCAGAAAAGCCGAGCAGCGCTGCCTTACAGATTTATTGTCTATCTATAACTTTACTGAGAAAGATGTCGCCATTCAAAAAATTCCGGTCAGCAATGGCCAGTGGCAACTCGACATTTTTGCGCCAGGTATTTTGAAAGCTTATGGATTGGATGTTGGAAGCAGCGCATTAAAAGGTGCTGCCGCTGGGGCGGGCATTGATTTAATGGTCGGCGGCTTAAGCCTTGGTGCAGCCAGCGCGCTCGGCGCATTGGCGGGCGCGGGTTGGTCTACCGCCCGACGCTATGGCAGCGAAATAAAAGCCGTGATGGATGGGACAGAATGGTTGTGTGCTGATGAAAATACCTTGCGAGTACTTTATTTGCGCCAACGACAGTTGTTGGAGAAACTAATGCATCGTGGCCATGCGGCAGTTGATACGGTTGAGGTTAAAGTGCCTGATTCAGAGAAATTGCCCGATGATTGGTCGGAGATAACTAGCATCCTTCGTCAAAACCCAGCTTGGCATGAGGTATCGTCTTCCAGGAATAACAGTCGGCAATACCAGGATGTCGAAGCAAGGCTAGTCAGCTCCTTGCTTAAAGAGCCGACATCTGCAACTAGAACATAGATTTCATCTAAGAATCAAGAAAGTATTTGATGAACAAAAAAAATAATATATTAGTGATTGGTGCAGGGGTCAGCGGCCTCACAACGGCTATCAGTTTAAAAGAAGCGGGATTCAATGTCGTCATTGTCGCCGAAAAATTTGCGCCTGGTTTAGTCAGTAATGTTGCGGGTGCATTATGGGAGTGGCCGCCAGCGGCTTTTGGAAAGCACGATACACCACGCTCTTTGGAACGTTCCAAGGTATGGTGTATGGCTGCTTATGAAAAATTCAAAACATTACATGAAACACTCGGCTCCTCAGCAACGGGAATTCATCTCAGAATTGTCACGTTTTATTTCGATGAGGTTCTAGAAAACCTGCCCAAAGATTTTAGCAAAATGAATGAATTGGCCGAACAAGTTGATAATTTTCAACGCGGCCTTGATATTGTACCGAGCAACGTGGATCTTAAGTTTCAAAGAGGGATTAAAGACGCCTACCGGCATATGGCGCCCACCATTGATACCGATGTGTATATGCAGTGGCTTTTTCGCCAGGCCGAGTCTCTGGGCTGTGAAATGGTCGAAGAAAGAATGTCGCTTAATTTAATCGAGCATGAGTACGCGTTACTGGAGCGTTTTAACTGTGCCGCCATTGTAAATTGCGCCGCATTAGGCTCGATTGAGATTGCCAATGACATATCTATGTACCCACTGCGCGGTGCATTGGTTCGCGTAAAAGATGAACAAGGTCTGGTTGATGGCGCGCATTATATTTCTCATAAAAAAAATTCAAATGACGAACAAAGCATGATTTTTATCGTTCCTAGAGGGGAGAAAAATACGGTCATTCTCGGCGGGCTTGTTCAGATGCATCAGTGGGGCGAATCCATGAGTCTCGAAGACCCGCTGATACGGCAAATGTACGATGGTTGCCTGAGTTTTTTGCCAGAACTACGCGCACTTCCGATAGATAAAGAAGAACCTGTTCGAGCAGGTCTACGACCTTTCGCACACGCCAATGTGTGTGTTGAAAGCGTCCCAGAAACCCACTTGTTTTATAATTATGGGCATGGTGGTGCAGGCGTTACGCTGTCATGGGGTTGTGCCGAAGAAATCACCCGGCGGGTTCAAGCGCTATTTCAACAAGATGCCACGCAAATACCTTTTGAAGGCACCTCTATTGATAATCAGAAACAAACTGTTTTCCTGCTGCAAGATAAGTTACAAATCAAATTTGATCTCGCATTCTTCCACCAGCATGACTGCAATATTGTCCTGCTTTGTAGCCGCGAAGGATTAAGCAAAATAGTCCCCGCTCAATTTCAGCACCTAGATTGTGTGCGACTTATGGAATGCTATGATTTATCCTCATTGTTAACTGCTTTTAGTCAGGTTCAACACCATTTCAAACTCGTACCCGAACAATGCCGAATTGTCACAAATGATGAATTCTCAGTTCAGTTGGCATCCAGAATGCGCGAGGCGCTTAATTTGGCAGGAGATAAACCGGATCAAATACGGCCATTTGTCGATCAGCTAGCACTCAAGAAAGCATTAAACGGCTCAGATGTCAGCATGGTTTCAGAGCCAGAAATTGATCAGGGTACGCAATACAATACCAGCGTGATGGTCATCAATGGAGAATGTGTTTATTTTGCGCCATGCAAGAATTCTCGACCGAATAATGAATTTCTTCATGGGAAACCCATTGGCCATATCATCGTTCGAGAACAAGATCCTGCATATTCACTTCTATTAGAATTCTCAACAAAAATACTGAGAAACTTGGCCTCAGGTTACCCTTCGCATGGCGTCATTAACTTGAATATTTTTGTAGACAATAAAACAGAGAAACCCGCTTTATTGTCTATTGCTGCTCGCGCACCTGACGGCCTGATTTCTAAAATGTTTGACACCTACCAAGGCGTTGCACTTGACGAATGGCATCTTCGATTACAAATGGGATTACTCGATAAGCCAACACTTAAAGCCAAGAAAGATCAAAAATATAGTGTCTGCTGTTTTCATCCCAAACGAGAAGGCACCGTCACAGAGATTGAGAAGCCCATTTTTAATAGTGCGACAGAAATTACTTGGCATATCTGCCCAGGGCAGAAATTGAGTAAAGCTGGAAATACAAGCGATGCTGCGCTGGAACTCTTTTTGTCGAATGACAATTGGGATGAATTACAGCGCGATTTTGAAGTGGCGAATTCATGTTGCTATTTCAGATAACCGATAGGCAGCTATGGCAAATTACCTGTATTAACAAAATTACCTGTATTAGTTCCGACCTGATCAGGCACTGCGCTAAATTAATTCGATACGGCCTGACAGTCAGTTGTCGGCCAAAAGCGGATATTGACTACCGCGTACGCTTGAATGAGGTTTGCTCAGATTTTTTCTTTTGGTTTATTAAGACCACTTCATACAGTCGCCTCAATTGGAATCATGGTTGCGGATACGGTACTAAATGAGGGAAACCGTCGACCTTGTAGAGTTATTCATCCAAGGCTGGGTTGGAGTCCCTTCCTAGCCGCGCGAATTGAAGTGGCCTGCTTTATACGGGAAAGCCAGGCTAATTCACCGCTATTGTCCCGCGTATACAGTTAATTTGGCAGTATCCCTGATTTTATTTTATGGGTAAAGCAAGAAAAGTTCCGCCATTCTGCTTTGTGAGTTCTCGCATCAGAATAGAAAATCGACCTGTGGTGGCTTGTGAGAGAAAACCAACGGCGTGAATCTTAGCCAGGCGTTGTCCATTTTTCTGCTGCTTATTCATTTTTGTGATGCTGGCAATGGCATTATCATAAGAAGCACCAGAATAATCGTCACCAAAAACATAGATCGCTATCGACTGACCCGGTTTTTTATATTGTTTCAGCGCGGTCATTATGCCTTCTACAGGACTGCTGTTAGAAGCACTGCGCCACTCATTAAATAATTTCATCACACTTTTGCGCCGAAATGGCGCGTCGGGAATCCAACGACCACTATAGCCTGAAATAATGGCTTTACCTTGGTCGTTTAATATCTGAAAACCTTTGACTTGTGGATGAATGGTCAAAACATTAATGATCTCTTGTGAGACACGACTCCAGATAGACAGCATACTGCCTGATGTATCAATCACAAAAATGACGTAATCGCTGTCCACTGGAATGCCACCCACTTCCTCATCCCGAACGGTGTTGCTGGTCGATGGTGCAATAGACACCGTTTCCAGGGTTGATTGAACCAGTGAGAGTCCATCGAGATCACCTGTCAGTGTTTTTTCTTCACGTTCTTTTTTACTCAGGTTTAGTGAAAAGGTTTGAGCTGCCTGAGCTAAGTTTCCACTTTCCACTAGCTGGAGATCATTCGTTTTCTTTTGTTGATCAATTTTTTGTGCCAGGTTATCTACTTGACCCTTTAGTGTCATGACTTGCTCAAGTAGACTCTCGACCTGGTCTGTGTTTGATTGTGGTGCATCTCTATCAGTATTAGAGATCAATACCAACAGGACTACAGCGCCAAAACCACAGGAGATGATATCCAGAAAAGAAAGATTAAATATTTCAAAATCTTTTTTCCTGGTTTTCATGGCCAATTCGTCGCAGGACTAATGAGTAATCCACCTGTACTGCCTGTCCAGCTCCAATACTCATTGGCCGCATCGGGATCTCCTTCAATAGGTAGTAAAATAACATTGACTTTCACGCCACGAATACGACTATCTTGAATAGTTTGCCGAAATAGCTTTACACGGCATTCACCTGAAATCGTTCTAGAGTTACCCAATAGTGAACTGCAACCAGAAAAAATATTAAGACTCGCGTAACGCGATTCACCGACGGTAGGCAAGCCATCTGTAATGATATAAAGATCAGTGGCGTTAAGCTCGGATACGACTTGTAATCCTTTTTGCAGATTTGTCGCACCCGTAGGGACAATGGCATCCAGCCTCTGATAGAGCGCCTTTAGCGTAGTAGGATTGTTTGCGGTCACCCAATTTGTTTGACTCAGTGACTGCGCGGAATCATTAAAAGAAATCACACTCAGCTGGCTTGTCTTGGGAGCACGAGTAAGCAGCCAACGTACCGTCTTTCTCGCTCGAAGCCATTTAGGACCCTGTTTCTTGCCATGAGCAGAGCCATTTTTCCTTTTAATAATATTGATCAACGTTTCATCCGTCATAGAAGCGCTGCTATCGATTAGTACAGCAATACGACGGCCTTCAACTTTTAGACCCATCAGGTAATTTTCTTCACCACCTCGATCATCTTCTACAAGATCTTCTTTGTGAGCCATAGGTCTTGTAGCAATATCATTCTTCAGAGCTGCCAATTGGTCATTTTTATTGACAAGACTGGATTCTTTATTTGAAAGTGCCTGTTTAAGCTGTACAAGCTTTGCTTTGAGATTGGCAATTTTCTCAGCTTCAGATTGAGATGTGTTGCGTAGTTGTTCAAGTGTTTGTTGCAGCTCCTGCTGCCGCAATTCAAGTTCTTTTGCTTCTCCAATCAGACGATTCGCTTCAACATTAGAATCACTCACGTTGTACTTAACTAGCATAAATACCAACACTATAGCGCCAAGCCCGCATGACATAATGTCCAGGAATGCAAGGTTAAAACCTTCTGATCGACGGTGCCTTCTCACAGATTGACTCGTTACTTGATGCGGGGAAGTAGATACTGATCACAATAGGCTTGTATATCAACAATTTGTCCATCTTGCAGGCGTTGCAGTTGATGGAAGAGAAACATGAGAAATATGCTAATCAACAGGGCCACAAGCGTTGAGTTAAAAGCCACGCCGAGACTATTGGTCATACCAGCAATATCTCCTGCAAGCGCTTTATCGGCATAAGATAGCGCTTCACCGATACCACGCACCGTGCCAATAAAACCGATGGAAGGAACCGCCCAAATTAGATAACGAATCATCGAGTTCTCGGCGTCCTGACGAATAGCAAGTGCTTCTACACAACTTTCAATAGCGTCCGACAGATTTTGTACATTCTTGGTTCCGGCATACCGCCACAAGGCGGTGCGCAGTGTCTGAATAAGGGGTGCTGATCTTTGATCAGCAGAAAGTTCCGCATCAAGTCGTTGAATAACTTGTTCTGGATCAAAATCCCCACCCTCAATTTCTTCAATTATATCAACTGTATATAGGTATTTGCTGCGTAAAATTGCACGACATTTGCTTAGAATGAGAAAACTTCCCCAGAGCATCAGAATAAAGCAGATCTCCTGCTCATAATCTTTGAGGACAATTACCAAGTCGCGAGGTATCGATTGACCTGCCTGCCTTGCCGCCTCAAGTATTAGGTCAGCTTCCGGACGTATATAGCCGATATAAGCAAGATGGACAAGAATGACAGAAACAATCAGGACAACAAAACTTTTAACGATATCAGACATATCAAATATCCACCGGAAATGAAGTTGGGGAATTTAGACTAATGGCAGGTATCACCGCATACACGGTTGCTGCTGTAACAAAAAGAGCAATCAGCACCACAAGCCACAGTACAATTCTTTTTTTTAATACCTGCTTCAGCTTACTCATTTTCTCCTCCATAAAGATAGCGTCCAATTCGGAAGCCTACATCGTCACGCCCAGTAGTCAATCCTTCCCGAAATGCGGGTCGGAGCGTGGTAATCGTACCAGAGCGAAAATTGGCTCCCTTGATTACATGTGAGTGTCCACGCTGTTCACCCAATGGATTAAGCACGCTTGTATTTGTCATTGGCGGCATGGTCGAATAGACATCATGAACCCATTCACTGACATTCCCAGCCATATCATAAAGACCGGATAATTCTCTGCTGAAATGACCGACAGGCGCAACGTTAACATAACCATCACTATAATTAGGCACATAAAATGTTACCTGGCCTTTAGTCGTTTCATCTGCGATATTCGCAGTGTTAGGTGGAATGATGGTCTCATTTCCCCAGGAAAAAATAGTTTGTTTGGTTTTTCCTGCCTTGCGTGCCAGCCATTCCCATTCTGCTTCACTAAGTAAACGATAGCCATCAGCGTTTGTATTAAACCCATTCACTTTACCATTCGTGATTTCATAGAAATGTTGAAGTTTTTCTTTTTCACTTAACCAATTACAGTAGGCTGCCGCTTCTTGCCAGCTAATAGAAGTAACCGGGATATTGGCAGCGGCTTGACTTTTTTTCGGGTTAAATTCTGCAAATTGGCTATTTGTTATTTCAAAAATACTGGCATAAAATGGTTTTGTTAAGTTAACTTCTTTCTGGAATTCATTGGCACGCTGGCCTTTTTCAGAACGTGGGGCACCCATAGTCAGATGACCTCGCATTACAAATAATTTTAGTTTGATTCCTGCATGGTTAATCAATTCGCGCGGGGCTTCCTGCAAACGGGCCTGGTATTCAGTGAGCAATGTGGTCGATATCTTTCGAACAGATTCTCCCGTAGGTTTTACAGTTATTGACACAGAGCGATACCCTGTTTTTTTGAAGATGACCTGATGAGTCACTGCTGGAAGGCTAACGTTGACGGGACTGACACCATAATCCTTATTATTAATCCAAATTGATGCAGGCGGCGAAGAAGAAATCTCGACCTGACCAATTTCTGGTTTTAGTTGAAAGGAGATTTCTTTTTCTTGATCTGCTGAGAGTTGTATTGTTTGAGTGTCTGTGTAATAACCCGCTTTCATATAAGTCAAACGATGTTCTGCTATCGTATTCAGGAAAAGTGGTTCCGTTACCTGAATGCCATTTACAAGAAGTGTTCCACGGTTTGGTGTTAGTTTAAGGATCACCTTTGTCTTTTTATGTTCAAGCTGGTAATTGCGGTCCACTTCCGGTTTAGACCGGGTAATTGCAAACTGTTCAATCGTGTCAGCATAGTTTTCGGTTGTAACGCGCAATGTATAAAGACCACCATTCTGTCTAACCCGTAAAGGTGTTTTCCCAATCATTTTTTCATCAAGGAAAACTGTAGCGCCATCAGGCTTCGAAGCAATATTCAGCTTGCCATCGACAGGTTGTAAATCCATCTGCAACTTTGTTTGTTTGCGTCGTTTAATCTCAACTGTCAACGATTTGGGTTGGAAAAAAGGATTGTCGATCGTAACAGTGTAGGTTCCAGCCTCTAGATCAAGATCAAGTTTATCCGAGTGATCAGTGTCGCGACCATCGATTTGCCAGACAGTCTTTGATAGATACTTTTCATTTCCCGATATCTCGATGACAAGGTGCCCTGGCAATTCGAATAATTCAAGCGGAAAAACTTTGCCGAGATACGCCGAATCAATAGTTGCTGTTGCAATCTTAAAGCCTGGAGCAGACGCACTAATGACAGGATTTCCAGCAAGCGAGTAAATCGCATCTCCGATGCTAAAGCTAAAGCCTTCCATTACGTTAATTGTTGCCAACTCTTTTGCTTCTACGGGCATGATTTCAACGCGGGTGCCACGCGAAAAAATAAATAGTATTATCACAAGCAAAAGAATACTCATCATCGTTAAACTAGAGAAAAGATATATTCGTTTTTGCCGGTTTTTTGCCTGATCTAATTTTCCATTAAATTGGCTCATCGCAAACTACGTGGATATTAAAGTTGTTCTGGTCATATGAAATTTGTACCTGTAACAACTTTGACTTAAAACCGTTACGTGTTCCTTCAAAGGTATAGCTGCCTGGTTTTAACTGTATTGTTTTTCGAGAAACGACGCCCACCTTGCCTATGCCACGAACGAGCACATAAGTCTTGTTATCAGACATGATTGTGACTGGAATTAACCGATTGAAAGTTGCAATTAGCTCGCGCAATTGTTGCGTTTGTTTTTTTATTCCAAAGCTATAGTTTGAAGCATGCTGTGCTTGTGATAATGTTTTTTCCGCCTTACTCAGAACACCGCTAGATGTGAGACGATAAGGATTTTTAATATATTGGCTAAGGCTTGACTGAAGCCCAAGAACCTCATTGGCACGCTTTAGTCCTTCGATTGCCGTCTCATTTTCTGGCGTATCTTTTATGACTTGTTCAAAGTTGGTCCTGGCTTGCTGCCAATTATCTTGGCGGATTGCATGTTCCGCTTGTTTGACAGCTTGCCGAATTCGAAGCGCTTTCTCTTGTGCCAATACCTGACCTAAAAGTACCTGAAGTTCTTTACGTTTGGGATCAACTCTCTTTGCTTTCTGGTAATGGTGTCTGGCTTTTTTTGTTTGTTTGTTCTCTATTTCAGCAAAGCCCGACGAAATATGTGCGTCAAACTTTTTATTTTTGATCAGTTGTCCCAGCAAATTTAATCGTACAGTTGCTTCTATACGCTGCGGGGTAATCTGTACAATTTGCTGTAACAAATTATATTCCTTTTGCAGGTCATGTTCAGCGCGGGCGACCTTTGCTTCATTTAAAAGCGGAAGGATATGCTGGAACTTTTCAATATCTTGTTGAAGCGCTAGTGCCTCTGGAGACTGAGGTGCAACTACTAAGGCTTTTTCAATGTGCAATTTTGCCTCATTATAGCGATTTTTTTCTAAGAAACCGGTCGCTTTCTCCATGTTCTCTTTAAAAAGCTGTTCTGATTCTTCCAGAGCCGCCAACGTTTTAGTTTTTAATGACTGAATATTATTCAATGCATTGGGGTAATCGCCACTGCTAAAACTTGACATCGCTTTCCTCTCCAGCTCATTGATCTCGAACAAAGCATTTTGATTCCAGTGTTCGATATTAACCGCCTGAAGGCGAGGTTCCAGCTCGTTTTTATATTGTTGAAGTATTTCTTTAAATTTGTCTCGAGCTTTTTCTATGTCTGCTTCAGTTAGCTCATTTTTCTCAGGTGTCGTAACCGGCACATCCTTGGGTGTGGAAAGATCAAAAGATGATAGACTAACCAATACAAAACTACAAACAACAATGGCTATAAGAAAACCGATTGTTATTTGCTTTCGGAGTTTGGTGCTGTGCAGACGCGCTTCTTCAAGTTTTTCTTCAAGCACGCTATGCTTTACAGTTAGAATTGAACATCGGGCGTTTTTTCTTCAGAGTATACTTTTTGCAAAAAAGTACGCCATTGCATAAATTGCTCCTTGGCATCACCGCTCAATTCCACACTTTCTTTGTCAAAGGCAATGACCTGTGGTGCGAGTTCCAGATCAACAGATTGACCCAGCTCATTCAACGAATCACGATGTAATTTTGCTTCCTCACTGGTTTTGAAACTTTGTGAGATTAAAGCAACACCCCCTATTCCACCAAGAATCAGTCCCATAGTGCTGGCAGTATTTGCGCCACTTGAACTGGAATTTCCGCCAGTGATCGCTGAGAGAATACCGAGCCCTATAAGTGCTGCGCCGCCTAAAGCCTGCCCGATCTTTTTCCGGTCCGCTGTACGTTTTGCCTTAATTTCTAGCAGACTTTGTTCCTGCCACATCAAATAACTGTCATTCATCTGCGTAGAGAAAGCAGCGTAATTATTTTGCAAACCGTCAATAAAAAGTTGGTCTCGCACTCTAATGGCTCTCACACGTTGCCACATTGGATCATGGTCGCTGGGTTTGCTCAACAAATTGAATTGATTTCCATCGACTTCCAAATGTCGCATAAATGTACTATCTGAGAAGCTGGCGCCGAACCGAAGATCCGAAAGGTAACGGAGGTCTTCCAGTTCTTTTGGATTATGATCGTTGAGTGCTCCAGCAACTTCTGCTGCTGCTTCCTCAAATAAGGGATCGTAAGAATCCTTCCCTTTATTTCTGATATTTTTGTGAAAGGCTTCTGAAACCTCATACTCAAAAGATTCATCCAACCATTCTTGACCGCTGATATCAATCACTTCTATAGCTATTTCAACCCCTTCACCGTTTGATTGTTCAATTCGACCAAGAATATATAAGTCACCGGTAGCTGTTTTATCTGGTGTGACTCGAATCGAACCGAATTGACCAGTCGCTTCTAGTTTCTCCTTGAGCTTATAAGCAAAGCGTTTGGCTTCCGCTCTACGCAGCTCGGGCCAGATGTTTTCGTCGTCGTAGTCGTCTGGGTCCTCAGGCAGGCCTGGATCAAAAACAGGAATAATGACATCAAGCTTTGGAAGGGTTTCAATTGGATCGATTGTTTTTGGCTCTGAATAAGAAGATGAAACGGAAGGGCCAACTGCTGTTGACGGCCTTAGATTATTGTTTGTACACCCAGCAAGTAAAAGTACGTGAAGAATACAGACAGTCACAATTAGGCTGATAGTAATTTTCTTGGAAAACATGATTTCTCTCATATTACTTTTGGGGCAATCCTTTGTATTTTCTATACTCATTCCATAATTTCGCTTTTTTAACGGGATCAGTCTCGTTTTCAGCAGCGTACCGTATTTGTGCCGCAAGCGCACTATCATTGTCAGCTGACGGAATATCCTCAGGAAGCCTACCATTTGCAGCCGAAATGTTGCTCTTGTTCATACTGATTTCATTGTCCGAACTTCGTGACGTCGAGTTGGCATCAGTTTTCTCAATCTTAATGTTATCCTCAGCAGCAGAGTTCTCTTTGGGCGACTCGGTTCCAGACATCGTTGAACTGGCAGCAGATCTACTTACAGATGTTCCCTCCATATCGTCAGATGAGTCATCAGAGCCACCGTTAGCACCACTCGTACGCGCAGCCGCTGCGCTATTGCCATTAGTTTCTGATCTTTTCTTGGCCGACTGACACAGTTCAAATTTGTCCAGCGATTTGTAAAAAGCCTTATCCATAAGGTGAATGCGTTCTTCCCGAGTCAGAGTTGGATCGTCCGCATAATCAACCTGCACATCCTTACAGTCAATAGATTCTCCTGGACTTTCCTGCGCATAAACTGCCGACTGAAAGATAAAAAAATGCCATATAAAACCGCTCATCACAGTAAAAAGGATAATTATCAATCTTTTCAACAAGAAGCCTCCATCTTCATCAAAAATGAAACGTAAAAGCAATCTGAATAATTTTCAACAAACTACTGTTCCTTAGCATATTATATTGGTGGATAGGAAAAATAAACGCCATTTTTTGTTAAAGTGAAATATACTTTAAGCTGCGCATGCAGTCAAACTCGCTACTGAATGAACAAAAAAGTGTCAGATTTTGCTTTAAATTGCATTAAATTTCCAGAAACTAGGGACATTTTTGCCTTTCAGGCGAAAGATGTCCATGAGGAAAAATCAGCTCTACAGTAAAGAGCGCTAAAGAAAGTGGAAAGCAATTTGGAATCAAGCAGATTCGAAGAGATCGTATGTCTTTGCGGGTGATCGCGGCGGTGCCCTAGTGGATGTTCCAAGATGATTAAGAATTTTCGTGATCGCGTTGGATTCCAGGATGGCTGCGATGATTTTCATATTTGCGCCACAGTGCGGGCAGTGTTCAATATCGATTCAAACACTCACTTAAGCAGACGCGCCCAACTGATGCGCGCAGAAGTCGCAGATTGTGGCACATCATCGCTCGTACCGGATGGATTACTTTTGTTTTTCTTTTCGCCTAGATTGATCCGGGGGCGCAACTTGGCGTTAAGTGCGAGTACACCATGAAAACGAATCAGATCGAGCCTTGATCGAGGAACCAAAGTGGCCAAACGTTGCATGAATTCCAGCTGCGGTTCGTTTACGAGGCTACGTGGAGGTTCACTTGCGTTACGGTCTGCTCTCTTGCTGTATAAAAACTCACGACCTCGTGTTACCACGACGCCGCTTTCTCATGTTACCGAGGCGTACGGACGGCTCCACGTACGGGACTTTAACCCGCTAGATTTAACTTGCGATTCTCCGTAGTCTTTCTGCGGGGTAGGTGCAGGGCGACGCGCGGAGCAAATTTATT